>PJTS01000540.1_pt1 | contig 22216 bp, 21 predicted proteins | sample 1512251 | NCBI WGS metagenome assembly PJTS01 (sample SAMN08177686, study PRJNA422409) | Soil metagenome, whole genome shotgun sequencing project. | isolation source: Soil (2) enriched on wood chips: alkali lignin treatment | place: USA: Madison | collected 2015-01-15 | reverse complement strand
TTCCGTGGGATGGCGGGGCACTGTGGGTGTGCGGGGACGCCGTAAACCCATCCATGGGGGCTTGGTCGCCGCATCCATGCGGCTCACACCCCGCAAACCCACAGTGCCCCGCCTTCGACAGTTTTCTGCGGTCTGTTGGAACTTGCTGCTGTTGGTGCCAGCTGCTGTTGGTGGGTGCCGACCGTTGGTCGGCACGGGGTCGGATACCCCGGCGTTGCCAGTAGATCCACGCCATGCGTGGATGAATTCATTCGATATCTGACAGATGTGCCGACCAACGGTCGGCACCCACCAACAGCCAGCGTTGCCAGTAGATCCACGCCATGCGTGGATGAATTCATTCGATACCTGACAGATGTGCCGACCCACGGTCGGCACCCACCAACAGCCAGCGTTGCCAGTAGATCCACGCCATGCGTGGATGAATTCATTCGATATCTGACAGATGTGCCGACCCACGGTCGGCACCCACCAACAGCCGCCGTTGCCAGTAGATCCACGCCATGCGTGGATGAATTCATTCGATATCCGACAGATGTGCCGAGCAACGGTCGGCACCCACCAACAGCCGGCGTTGCCAGTAGATCCACGCCATGCGTGGATGAATTCATGCGATACCTGACAGATGTACCGACCAACGGTCGGCACCCACCAACAGCCGGCGTTGCCAGTAGATCCACGCCATGCGTGGATGAATTCATTCGATATCTGACAGATGTGCCGACCCACGGTCGGCACCCACCAACAGCCGGCGTTGCCAGTAGATCCACGCCATGCGTGGATGAATTCATTCGATATCCGACAGATGTGCCGACCAACGGTCGGCACCCACCAACAGCACACGGAATCTGTCAGAGGCGGGGCACTGTGGGTTCGCGGGGTGTGAGCCGCATGGATGCGGCGACCAAGCCCCCATGGATGGGTTCACGGCGTCCCCGCGAACCCACAGTGCCCCGCCATCCCACGGAATGCCGCTCTTGCCTTGGCTGTTGCTGTTGCCGTTGCATTGCGCAGGTGCAGGGCGGCAGCCCTGCCAACACCCCCACCTACAACGATGGTATTACCCATTCAGTGCGATATTCGCACGCGTAGTCGATTACCGCACTTGAATGGTGCAGTGCGATAAACCTAATTTCACTCCCACAGTTTCACAGCAGTCCAAGCGATCCACCCCTGGCGGGGCGAGGGCAGCAGCCGGTCCGGTGCTGAAGCCAGGTGCAGGGGATGACCGCCGGATTTCCCTTCATCTGTGCGGAGTGATCGCATGCGCCGTCGTCTGTCCGTTGTTTCCCTGTCCCTGCTTGCCGTGCTGCCGTCCCTGGCGCTGGCCTACCAGGCCGAACCGCCGCGCGAAGACCTGCAGGTCCTGCGCGTGGACCGCTACGCCGACGACGCCAATGCCGGCTCGCTGCGCTGGGCCATCACCACCGCCAACGCTGCGCCGGGCCGCTATCGCATCGAGATCGACGCCGTTGGCACCGCGCCCTACGTGATCAAGCCGGCCGCGCCGCTGCCGGAGATCAAGGGCCCGGTGCAGATCATCGGCACGCCGTGGGCGCGCGATGGGCAATACGTCGCCATCGATGGTTCGGCCTACGTCACCGGCACCGGTACCGATGCCTGCCCGGGCGCCGAGCCAGGCCAGTCCGGCACCAACGTGCGCACCACCACGCTGCCGGGCCTGGTCCTGCGCGATACCCAGGGCGTGGAACTGGCCGGCCTGGAGATCCGCAACTTCTGCATCGGCGTGCTGGTCAACCGCGCCAGCCACAACGAGATCCATGACAACCGCATCGTCGCCAACAAGGGCGGCGCCGGCATCATGCTCACCGGCGACGACGGCAAGGGCCAGTCCACCGCCACCACCACCGTGCACAACCGCATCGTGCGCAATGCGTTCCTCGACAACGGCGACGGCCTGGAGCTGACCCGCGGCGCGGCCTGGAACCTGGTGGCCGACAACCTGTTCCAGTCCACCCGGGCCAACCCGGAACCTTCGCAGGGCATCGAAATCCTGTGGGGCAACGACAACAGCGTGGTCCACAACCGCTTCGTCGATTACTCCGATGGACTGCAGATCAACTGGGGCAACCGCAACTACATCGCGGCCAACACCTTCACCGGCAATTCGCTGGGCCTGAGCATCACCGGCAGCGGCAACGTGGTCGATGGCAACACCATCACCGGCAATGGCATCGGCATCGGCGTGCGCCCGCAGCCGGTCAGTGCGCCGAACCGCTTCACCGCCAACCGCATCTTCGGCAACGGCCTGCCGATCGAGCGCTGCGAAGCCGGCGGCGCCTGCGTGAAGGGCCAGCCGCGCGGCGCCATCGTGTTCGGCGTACCGGGCCTGGAACACGCCAGCTTCGTCGGCTCGCGTGGCCGTGGCGTCGACAACGATCCGTCCAAGCGTGCACGCATCTGCACCGCTGCCGGCCAGGCCGACTGCCAGCCGCTGCCGAACCTGGGCCAGGCAGCGCCGCAGTTGACCGCCGTGCAGGGCAAGGGCGCGCAGCGCCAGCTGACCGGCCGTTTCCAGGGCGTGCCCGACAGCCGCTACCAGGTGGAAGTGTTCGGCAACCGCGCAGCCAGCGGCAGCGAGGCCGAGCTGGTGCTGGGCAGCGTCGAGGCCCGCACCGATGCGCAGGGGCAGGGCAGCTTCACCTTCGCGCTCGGTGCCGGGGCAGATGCTGCCGCAGCCGGCAGCCTGACCGCCACCGTCACCTCGGCGCAGGGCGCCACCTCCCCCCTGAGCGCGCCGTTGTCGCTGCGCTGATCACCTCCACGAGACCGCGACCATGAATCCTGCGAAATCCCCTTCACTGGGCCTGTCCCTGGGCATCCTTGCCACTGCGCTGCTGCCGGCCCTGGCCAGCGCCCAGTCCAGCAACCGCTACGACGGCAAGACCCTCACCGGCGACTGGGGCGGTACCCGCACCGACCTGTACGAGCGCGGCATCGCGTTCCGTGGTGACTACGTGGGCGAAGCGATGGGCGTGGTGGACGGTGGCTACGGTGAAACCGGTGCGCGCTACGCGCAGCAGGTGCGCGTGGGCATGGACCTGGACATGGGCAAGCTGGCCGGCTGGGACGGCGGTGCGTTCCACTTCACCCTCAACGACCGTCGCGGCCGCAGCACCTCGGTGGACTTCGTCGGCAACCGCTTCCCGATCCAGGAAGCGTACGGCGGGCAGTACACGCGGCTGACCGAACTGAGCTACGACCAGACCTTCAACGCGGGCCAGTCGTATTACAAACTGGGCTACTACGCGATGGGCAACCAGTTCGGCCTGCACAGCCTGCTGACCCACTTCGTCAACGCGGCCTTCTGCGCGCACCCGCTGGCGATGTCCGGCAACAGCGGCTGGTACAACTACCCGATGGCGCGCTGGGGCGGCGAGTTCGCGCAGCAGATCAGCCCGGCGGTGAACGTGCGCACCGGCTGGTTCCAGGTCAATCCGAACCTCGGCGGCAACATCGAGCGCAATGCGTTCCGCCCGTTCGTCTCGGGCACCACCGGTTCGCTGTTCCCGGTGGAAGTGACCTGGACCCCGGCCAAGGGCAGCCGCTACGCCGGCGTCTACAAGTTCGGCGGTTACTACGACACCTCGCGCGTGGACAAGCGCGGCCTGGATACCTCGCCGACCACCGGCCGCCACGGCGCCTACGTGCTGGCCGAGCAGCGCCTGACCCAGGAGTCGGCCGACCCGAGCCGCGGCCTGACCGCGTTCGCGCAGTACATGGTGTCCGACACCGATACCGCGCAGATCAAGCGCTGGTATGCGCTGGGCGGCGTCTACCAGGGCATCGGCTCGCGCGCGCAGGACAGCATCGCGCTGGGCTACGTCGGCGCCGACATCAACGACCGCCTGGTCGATGCGCGCCGGGCCACGCTGATGGCCGGGGGCGTGCCCACCGATTCGCCGCTGTACAACCTCAGCCAGGCCGAGGAGCTGTTCGAACTGTCCTACAGCTTCCAGGTGAACCCGTGGCTGATGATCCGCCCGGACGTGCAGTACATCGTCAACCCGGGCACCTTCAATTACAGCGGTACCGACAACGCCTGGGCCGTCGGTGTCCAGGCCAAGGTGACCTTCTGATGGCCGCGCGCTCCCTCCACGCTCTGGTGACTGCCATGAAATTCCCGTTCGCGTCCGTTGTCCTCGCCGGTGCGCTCAGCGCCTCCCCCCTGCTGGCCCTGGCCGCACCGCCGCCGGCGGTGCTGCAGGTCGGCCAGCTGCGCATCGGCGAGGGCAGCCCCCGCACCATCGTGCCGATCACCGGTGCCACGGCTGACGTTGCCCTGCAGCAGGCCGCCGCCATCGCTGCCAGCAAGGCCACCGACATCGCCGAGTGGCGCATCGACTACCTGGACATCGCCACCGACGGCAAGGCGCTGGTCGCGCTGGGCAAGCGCATCCAGGCGACGCTGGGCGGCAAGCCGGTCATCGTCACGTTCCGTACCAAGGCCGAAGGCGGCGCCAAGCCGATCAGCGATGCCGACTACGGCGCGCTCTACGCCACGCTGCTGCGCGGCGGTGTCGCCCAGCTGATCGACGTGGAGATGTTCCGCGACCCGAAGGTGGTGCAGGCGCTGGTGGCGCAGGCGCACAAGGCCGGGGTGAAGGTGGTGATGTCCAACCATGACTTCCACGCCACGCCGCCGCGCGAAGAGATCGTCGCGCGCCTGCTGAAGCAGCAGGAACTGGGCGCGGATGTGCTGAAGATCGCCGTGATGCCGCGCGATGCCGGTGATGTGCTGGCCCTGCTCGATGCTACCTGGCAGGTGCGCCAGCAGAGCGACAAGCCGCTGCTGACGATGTCGATGGGCGGCACCGGCGTGGTGTCCCGGCTCGCGGGCGAAACCTTCGGCCAGGCCCTGACCTTCGGCATGATCGGCACCCCGTCGGCGCCGGGACAGGTCGAGGTCGATCGCCTGCAGGACGTCCTGCAGGTCATCCATGCATCCAGCCAGGCCGGTCGCTGAGACCTTCCCCGCCGGACGTTCCATCGCATCACGCTGTTGCAGGAAACCGCACCATGAGCCAAGCCTCCGCCGCCGCACCCTCGCTTGTCCTGGAACGGATGAGTCCCTTCCAGTGGACCGCCATCGCCATCTGCGTGCTGTTGAACATGCTCGATGGCTTCGATGTGATGGTCATGGCCTTCACCGCACCGCACGTATCGGCGGACTGGGAACTGTCGGGCAAGGTGCTGGGGCTGATGCTCAGTGCCGGCCTGGTCGGCATGGCGCTGGGTTCGTTCCTGCTGGCGCCATTGGCGGATCGCTGGGGCCGGCGGCCGATGATCGTCTGCTGCCTGCTGATCCTGACCAGCGGCATGGCGTTGTCGGCGCTGGCTGCCAACGCCTGGCAGCTGGGCGCGCTGCGCGTGTATACGGGCATCGGCATCGGCGGCATGCTGGCCGGTGTCGGCGTGATCACCGCCGAGTACGCCAACGCCAAGTGGCGCAGCACGGCGGTCGCGCTGCAGGCCACCGGCTATCCCATCGGCGCCACTGCCGGCGGCTTGCTGGCGGCGTGGATGCTGGAGCACTGGTCCTGGCACAGCGTGTTCCTGATCGGCGCGGGTGCCTCGCTGTTGTGCATTCCGCTGGTGCTGAAGTGCCTGCCGGAATCGCTGGATTTCCTGGTCGCACGTCGCCCGGCCAACGCGCTGCCGCGGCTGAACGCACTGCTCTCGCGCATGCGCATGCCGGAACTGCAGGCACTGCCGCCGGCACCGGTGCGTGATGGCCAGCGTCAGGGCTATGCGGCGCTGTTCGTGGGCGACCTGCGCCGCGTCGCGCTGCTGATCGCGCTGGCCTTCTTCCTGCACATGTTCGCGTTCTATTTCGTGCTGAGCTGGACGCCGAAGCTGCTGGTCTCGGCCGGTGTCTCGGCGCAGCAGGGCATCACCGGTGGCGTGCTGCTGAACCTGGGCGGCATCGTCGGCGGCAGCCTGTTCGGCTGGCTGGCCTCGCGCTGGTCGCTGTCGAAGCTGACCGCCGGTGCGTTGCTGCTGGCGATGGTCTCGATGCTGGGCTTTGCCGCCTTCAATACGCAGTTGGGCGTGGCGTTCCCGTTGGCCTTCGTGATCGGCGCGGCGTTGTTCGCGGCGATGGCTGGCCTGTATGCGGCTGCGCCGGTGGTGTTTGCTGCCGAAGTGCGTACGACCGGCCTGGGCTGGGCCATCGGCATCGGCCGCGTCGGCGCGATCCTCTCGCCGCTCACCGTGGGCGTGCTGGTGGATGGCCACTGGCAGCCCGCGGCGCTGTACGTGCTGTGCGCACTGCCGCTGCTGCTGGCGGCCTGGGCATGCCTGGGCCTGCGCGTCGGCGTGGGCCAGAACCGGCGTTGAACCGATGTCCAGAGCCTATTACTCAATGTGCGATTATCGAATCAACTGGGCGAATATCGCATTGACCGGGCGGGGCGCCGTGGCGACCATGTCCGGGTCGCGTTTTCCCTTCGCAGTGGCCCTGCAGCGTGGCGGCGGTGACCGCCGGCAGGCAGGGCAAGGAGCAATGCAGTGATCGACAAGACCGTGGCCAGCGTGGAAGCAGCGGTGGCCGATATCCATGATGGTGCCACCGTGATGATCGGCGGCTTTGGTACCGCCGGCATGCCTGACGAGCTGATCGACGCGCTCATCGCACAGGGCGCGCGCGAACTGACCATCATCAACAACAACGCCGGCAACGGCGATACCGGCCTGGCTGCGCTGATCAAGCACAAGCGCGTGCGCCGCATCGTCTGCTCGTTCCCGCGCCAGGCCGATTCGCAGCACTTCGATGCTGCCTACCGCGCTGGCGAGATCGAACTGGAGCTGGTGCCGCAGGGCAACCTGGCCGCGCGCATCCACGCGGCCGGCTCCGGCCTGGGCGCGATCTTCACCCCGACCGGCTACGGCACCGAGCTGGCCCAGGGCAAGGAAACGCGCGAGATCGACGGCCGCCACTACGTGCTCGAGTACCCGCTGCATGCCGATTTCGCGCTGATCAAGGCCGACCGCGGCGACCGCTGGGGCAACCTGGTGTACCGCAAGACCGCACGCAACTTCGGCCCGCTGATGGCGATGGCCGCACGCTGCGCCATCGTGCAGGTGCGTGAGGTGGTGGCGCTGGGCGAACTGGACCCGGAGGCCGTGGTGACCCCGGGCATCTTCGTACAACGCGTGGTGCCGGTGGCCGCTGAAGGAGTGCAGGCATGAACAAGCTCAGCCGCGAACAGATGGCTGCGCGCGTGGCGCGCGACATTCCCGAAGGGGCCTACGTCAACCTGGGCATCGGCCTGCCGACCACGGTGGCCAACTTCCTGCCGGCCGACAAGGAGATCTTCCTACAGTCGGAAAACGGCCTGCTGGGCATGGGCCCGGCGCCGGCCCCAGGCCAGGAAGATCCGGACCTGATCAACGCCGGCAAGCAGCCGGTCACGCTGCTGACCGGCGGCTGCTATTTCCACCATGCCGATTCGTTCGCGATGATGCGTGGCGGCCACCTCGACATCTGCGTGCTCGGTGCGTTCCAGGTGTCGGCACACGGCGACCTGGCCAACTGGAGCACGGGCGCTGCCGACGCGATCCCCGCCGTGGGTGGTGCGATGGATCTGGCCATCGGTGCCAAGCAGGTCTTCGTGATGATGGACCTGTTCACCAAGAAGGGCGAAAGCAAGCTGGTGGCCGAGTGCAGCTACCCGCTCACCGGTCTGCGCTGCGTTTCGCGCGTGTATACCGATGTGGCGGTGTTCGACCTCGGCGCCGACGGTGCGACCGTGCTGGAAATGGTCGAGGGCATGGACATCGAACAACTGCGTGAACTGACCGGCCTGCCGCTGGCACTGGCCGAGGGAGCCTGAGATGAGCCTGCACGAGACCTACATCGTCGATGGCATCCGCACCCCGATTGGCCGCTACGGCGGCGCGCTGTCCGGCGTGCGCGCCGATGATCTCGGCGCGATCCCGCTGAAGGCACTGCTGGCGCGCCACCCGCAGCTGGACCCGGCGCGGGTCGAGGATGTCTACCTGGGCTGTGCCAACCAGGCCGGTGAGGACAACCGCAACGTCGCCCGCATGAGCCTGCTGCTGGCCGGCCTGCCGGTGACGGTGCCGGGCAGCACGATCAACCGGCTGTGTGGTTCGGGCCTGGATGCGATCGGCACCGTGGCCCGCGGCATTGCAGCGGGCGAGCTGGGCCTGGCCATCGCCGGCGGCGTCGAATCGATGTCGCGTGCGCCGTTCGTGATGGGCAAGGCGACCTCGCCGTTTGCCCGCGACCAGCAGATCGAAGACACCACCATGGGCTGGCGCTTCATCAACCCGCGCCTGCGCGAACTGCACGGCGTGGAGACGATGGGCCAGACCGCCGAGAACGTGGCCGAGCGCTACGGCATCAGCCGCGAGGACCAGGATGCGTTCGCCCTGCGCAGCCAGCAGCGCACCGCTGCTGCGCAGGCGCGTGGTTTCTTCGACGGCGAAATCGTCGCGGTGGACGTGCCGGGCCGCAAGCGTGGCGAGACCGTAGCCGTCGACCGCGATGAACACCCGCGCGGCGACACCACCGCCGAGGCCCTGGCCAAGCTGAAGCCGCTGTTCCGCCAGCCGGGCACGGTCACCGCCGGCAATGCCTCGGGGATCAACGATGGCGCCGCCGCGCTGCTGCTCGCGTCGGGCGCGCAGGTGAAGGCGCTGGGCCTGACCCCGCGCGCGCGCATTCTTGGTTTTGCCAGCGCCGGCGTGGAGCCCGCCATCATGGGCATGGGTCCGGTGCCGGCCAGCCAGAAGCTGATGGCACGGCTGGGCCTGTCGATCACCGATTTCGATGCCATCGAACTGAACGAAGCCTTCGCCTCGCAGGGCCTGGCCTGCATGCGCCAGCTCGGCCTGGCCGACGATGCCGCGCACGTGAACCCCAACGGCGGTGCCATCGCCCTGGGCCATCCGCTGGGCATGAGCGGTGCGCGGCTGGCGCTGACCCTGCTGCGCCAGCTGGAAGCCAGCGGCGGCCGCCGTGGCCTGGCCACGATGTGCATCGGCGTGGGGCAGGGCGTGGCGCTGGCCATCGAACGCGTGTAAGCCTTCCACCGGATCCATGATCTGCAAGACAGCCGCGGCCCCCGGGCCGCTCGCCAACAGGAGTACGCCATGAGCGATCCCACCGAACTGCGCGGCTACCGCAAGCCGTACCCCGGCAGCCAGCCGCCGCGCATCCACCTGCCGTATGCCTCCACCGCGCTGCGTGGCCCGGGTACCGACCCGATCGCCATCCCGGTGACGCTCTCGGAAGTGACCGGCCCGAGCATCAACCGCATCACCCTGGGTGAGCATGCCGCCGACCTGACGGCCGGTTTCCCCGGCCAGCCGCAGGGCGAGCGCATCATCGTCAGCGGCCGCGTGCTGGACGAGAATGGTCGCCCGGTGCGCAACACCGTGGTCGAGGTCTGGCAGTGCAACGCCGCCGGGCGCTACCTGCACAAGGGCGACCAGCACGACGCACCGCTGGACCCCAACTTCAAGGGCACCGGCCAGGTGCTGACCGACAGCGAAGGCCGCTACCGGTTCACCACCATCAAGCCCGGCGCGTACCCCTGGCGCAACCACTACAACGCCTGGCGCCCGGCGCACATCCATTTCTCGCTGCATGGCGATGGCATCGGCCAGCGCCTGGTCACGCAGATGTACTTCCCCAACGACCCGCTGCTGGCGTTCGACCCGATCTACAACTGCGTGGACGACGCCAAGGCGCGCGAGCGCATGGTGTCCTCGTTCGACTGGGAAAACACCGCCAACGAATTCGCGCTCGGCTACCGCTTCGACATCGTGCTGCGCGGTCGCAAGATGACCGCCTGGGAGTAAGACCATGAGTTTCCAATCCACTCCGTGGCAGACCGTAGGCCCGTACTACCGCTTGGGCCTGGAACCGCTGTACCGCACCGAAATCGCCCCGGCCACCGCGCAGGGTGAACGCGTGGAGGTGCAGGGCCAGGTGTTCGATGGCAACGGCGTACCGGTGTCCGATGCCGTGCTGGAAATCTGGCAGGCCGACGCGCAGGGCATCTACGCCCATGGCGAAGACCCGCGTCGCGGCGACCACGATCCGGCCTTCGACGGCTGGGGCCGCGTGCCCACCGATGACCAGGGCCGCTTCGCCTTCACCACCGTCAAGCCGGGCCGCGTGCCGGGCCTGCGTGGCGAGCCGCAGGCACCGCACCTGGTGGTGCTGGTGTTCATGCGCGGCCTGCTGCAGGCCACCCGTGGCCGCATCTACTTCAGTGACGAGCCCGGCAACGGCGAGGATGGCATCCTCGCGCTGGTGCCGGCCGAACGCCGCCACACCCTGGTCGCGCAGGCGCAGGGCAAGGGCCTGTACCACTGGGACGTGCGCATGCAGGGCCCGGATGAAACGGTGTTCTTCGCCTACTGACGCCGGCGCGCCCGACGCGCCTTCCGGCCACTCCACGCCCGCGTGCAGCGCGCGCGGGTAAGCTGTGGCCACCCAGGATGGACTGCACCGATGAGCCACTCCCCAACGCTGCTGGGCGGTCTGTTCGGCGACCCCGCCGTCGACGCCGTGTTCAGTGATGAAGCAAGCCTTCAGGCGATGCTGGATGTCGAACGCGCCCTGGCGCGCGCGCAGGTGCAGTGCGGGGTGATACCCGCCGCTGCGCTGGCGCCGATCGAAGCGGCCTGCAGCGCCGACCTGTACGCAGTACCCACGCTGTCGGCCGCTACGGCACTCGCCGGCAACCCGGCCATTCCGCTGGTCAAGGCGCTTACCGCGCAGGTCAAGGCGAACGATGCCGACGCCGCGCGCTGGGTGCACTGGGGCGCCACCAGCCAGGACATCATCGACACCGGCGCAGTGCTGCAGCTGCGCGCGGCGGTCAGCCACGTGCAGGCGCGCCTGCAGGTGCTGTGCAGGGCGCTTGCGCGGCTGGCCGAGGCCGAGCGCGGCACCGGCCTGCCGGGGCGCACGCTGCTGCAGCAGGCGGTGCCGGTGACCTTCGGGTTGAAGGCGGCCGGTTGGCTGGATGCCCTGCAGCGCAGCCAGCGGCGCCTTGATGCGCTGGCCGACGACACCCTGGTGCTGCAGTTCGGCGGTGCCGCCGGTACGCTGGCCTCGCTGCAGACGCGCGGGCTGGACGTGGCCGAAGCTCTCGCCGACGAGCTGCAGTTGCCGCTGCCGGCGCTGCCCTGGCACACCGCGCGTGACCGCATCGCCGAGTTCGGCAGCGTGTTCGCGCTGCTGACCGGCAGCCTCGGCAAGATCGCCACCGACATCGTGCTGCTGATGCAGTCGGAAGTTGCTGAAGCCTTCGAGCCGGTGGGCGAGGGCAAGGGGGGGTCTTCGGCGATGCCGCACAAGCGCAACCCGGTTGGCTGCGTGGCGGCCATTGCCGCCGCAACGCGCGTGCCGGGCCTGCTGTCCACGTTGTTCAGCGCCCTGCCGCAGCCGCACGAGCGCGCGGCCGGGCAATGGCACGCCGAGTGGGACACCGTGCCGGAGATCGTGCGCCTGTGCGCCGGCAGCCTGGCCCAGGTGAGCGTGGTGGTGCAGGGCCTGCAGCTGGACCGCGAGCGCATGCGCCAGCACCTGGACAGCCATGGTGGCCTGCTCTATGCCGAAGCCGTGGCGGTCACCCTGGGCGAGCGCATCGGCAAGCCGGCCGCGCACGCGCTGGTGGAACACGCCGCCAAGCAGGCGCTGGCGCAGTCGCTGCATCTGCGCGAGGTGCTGGCGCAAACGCCGGAGGTCACCGCGCAGCTGTCGCCCGTACAACTCGATGCCCTGTTCGCCGCCGACAGCTGGCGCGGCATGGCCGATACCTGGATCGACCGCGTGCTCGCGCGCGGCTGATTCCCACATTCGCTGGAGCACGCATGCCCTTCCTCGACCTTCCGCAGCATCGCCTGCATTACCAGACCGAGGGCCGCGCCGATGGGCCGTGGCTGACCTTCTGCAATTCGCTGGGTACCGACCTGGGCATGTGGCAGCCGCAGGTGGATGTACTGGCCTCGCAGTACCGCATCCTGCGCTATGACCGTCGCGGCCATGGCCAGTCCAGTGCGCCGCCGGGGCTGTACACCGTGGCCGAACTGGGCGCCGACGTGCTGGCGCTGTGGGATCACCTTGGCATCGAGCGCAGCCATTTCTGCGGGCTGTCGATCGGTGGCCTGACCGGGCAGTGGCTGGGCGTGCATGCGGGCAACCGCCTGCGCACGCTCACCGTGGCTGCCACTGCAGCAAAGATCGGCACGCTGGACGGCTGGCAGGCGCGCATCGCCCAGGTCCAGCACGATGGCCTGCTGCCGCTGGTGGACGGCACCCGCGAGCGCTGGTTCACCGCCGCCTTCGCACAGACCCATGCCAGCCAGGTGGAGGACATCCTGCAGCGCTTCCTCGCCACCAGCGTGGCCGGCTATGCAGGCTGCTGCAACGCCGTGGGCATGGCCGATTTCCGTGATGTGCTGGGCCGCATCGGCGTGCCGCTGCTGGCCATTGCCGGTGACGACGATCCGGTCTGCGTGCCGGCCGAGCTGCAGGCCATCGCCGAGGGCGTGGCCCATGGCCACTTTGCCGCGGTTCCCGGGCGGCACATCTGCAATCTGGAATCGCCGCAGGCGTTCACTGCCGCACTGGCCGCGCATCTTTCCGCGCCGCACTGAATCACTCAACAGGGTTACGACGATGGACGAACAGGAACGCTACGAAGCCGGCCTTGCGGTGCGCCGCCAGGTGCTGGGCGAGGCGCACGTTGACCGCTCGCTGCAGGCGCGCACCGAGTTCACGACTGAATTCCAGGATTTCATCACCCGCACGGCGTGGGGCACGGTGTGGACGCGCGAGGGACTGCCGCGGCATACGCGTTCGCTGCTGACCATCGTGATGATGGTGGCACTGGGCCACGATGAAGAGTTCAAGCTGCACATCCGTGCCGCCCGCAACAACGGCGTAACGCCGGAGGAGATCAAGGAGGTGCTGCTGCAGGCCGCGATCTATTGTGGCGTGCCGGCGGCCAACCACGCGTTCGCGCTGGCCAAGCCGATCCTGGAAGAGCAGGCGTCCGAGGGCTGACGCCGAACATCCGTCGGGCATGGCCCGGCGCTACCACGCCGCGGCCCCGGTAGCGCCAGGCCATGCCCGGCGGCTGTGCCTCAATTCAACAGCGTGCCCAGCCGCTGCGCTGCTTCGCGCAGGCGCGGCAGCAGCTGGGTCTGCATCACGCCCAGGCCGATGCGGCCCGCCTGGGTGCCGATGTTCAGCGCGGCCACCACATCGCCGCTGCGCGAACGCACGGGCACGGCGATCGAGCGCAGGCCGATCTCCAGCTCCTGGTCGACCAGCGAAACGCCTTCACGACGCACTTTTTCCAGCAGGTCGAGAAAGTCATCCATGCGGGTGACGGTGCGGTCGGTGCGCGGCCGCAGCGGGTTGCGTTCCAGGTAGCCTTCCAGCGTGTCGCGCGGCAGGGCGGCCAGCAGCACGCGGCCCATCGACGTGCAGTAGGCCGGCAGGCGGCTGCCCGCACGCAGGCCGATCGACATGATGCGCACGGTTTCCGCGCGTGCCACGTACAGGATGTCATCGCCATCAAGCACGCCCAGCGAGCAGGATTCGTGCACGTCATCGCGCAGGGCATCCAGCACGGGCTGTGCGGCCGCGGTCATCGACGACGAGGCGACGTAGGCGCCGCCCATGCCCAGCACGCGCGGCAGCAGCACGAAACCGCGGCCCTGCTCGCCCACGTAGCCCAGCTTTTCCAGCGTGTACAGCACGCGCCGCACGGCTGCGCGCGAGATGCCGGTATCGGTGCTGATCTGCGACATCGTCACTTCGCGCGGGTGCTGCGAGAACACGCTCAGCACGGCCAGGCCGCGGCCGAGCGAGGTCATGAAATCCGGATCGCCCTGGTTGTCCTGGATCTGCTGCATCAGCTCATGGGCCAGTCCACGGTCCTGCGGTGGCGCAGGCGGGCGCTTGGGGCGACGGCTGGGAGGAACGGCAGGCATGGCAGCAGCTTTCATCAGGTTCGACCTTGCATGTTAAGCGCTGGAACCGGTAACCGGTACCCACGCGGCGCAGCCTGGCAGGCTGCACCGCGTGGCACGGCTCACTTGCGCTCGGGCAGCGCGTAGGCGATCACGTAGTCGCCACGGTCCGGCGACTGGCGTGCGCCACCGGCGGAAATCACCACGTACTGGCGTCCGGTCTTCGGCGACACGTAGGTCATCGGCGTGCCCTGGCTGCCGACCGGCATGCGTGCCTTCCACACTTCCTCACCGGTGCGGCTGTCATACGCGCGCAGGTAGTAATCCTGCGTGCCGGCGAAGAACAGCAGGCCCGACTGCGTAGCCAGCGAACCACCCAGCGTCGGCATGCCGATCGGAATCGGCAGGCCCATCTTGATGCCCATCGGCCCGGTGTCCTTCACCGTGCCCACCGGCACCTGCCAGACCAGCTGGCGGGTGGCCAGGTTGATCGCCGACATCGTGCCGAACGGGGGCTTCTGGCAAGGAATGCCCAGCTTGGACAGGAAGCGGTCGCGCAGCGAGCCGTACGGCGTGCCGGTCTGCGAAGCCGCACCCATTTCCACGCCACCGTCGCCGCTGGTCATCTGCGCGCGCGGGATGAGCTTGGTCCACAGGCCCAGGCGCATGTCGTTGACGAACAGATAGCCGGTGGTCGGGTCGATCGAGGCACTGCCCCAGTTCATGCCGCCCAGCGAACCCGGCCACTGCAGCGCGAGGTCTTCGCCCGGGGGCGTGTAGATGCCGTCGTAGCGGAACTGTTTGAACTGGATGCGGCACAGCATCTGGTCGATCGGGGTGGCGCCCCACATGTCCGATTCGGTCAGCGTCTGCGCACCGATCTGCGGCAGGCCCACCGACAGCGGCTGGGTCGCGGCATAGCGTTCGCCTTCAGCATTGCCCTGCGGCGCGGGGATGTTGCGCACCTCGCTGATCGGCACGCCGGTCTGGCGGTTGAGCATGAAGATCTGCCCGGCCTTGGTGATCTGCAGCAGGGCCGGCAGCGTGCCACCCTTGCCGTCGGGCACGTCGGTCAGGGTCGGCTGTGCGGGCAGGTCGTAGTCCCACAGATCGTGGTGCACGGTCTGGTAGACCCAGCGTTCCTTGCCGGTGGCAACATCCAGCGCGACCACGGCCGAGCTGTACTTGTCATCCTGCGGGGTACGCTCGCCGGCCCACTGGTCCGGCGTGGTGTTGCCGGTGGGCAGGTAGACCAGGCCCAGCTGCGGGTCGTAGGCCATCGAGGTCCACACGTTCGGGGTGGCACGGGTGTAATGGATCGACGGATCCAGCGGCACGTCCGGGGTTTCCTTGGACAGATCCCAGACCCAGGCCAGCGCACCGGTACGCACGTTGTAGGCGCGCACCACGCCGGACGGTTCACCCACTTCGATGTTGTCTGCCACGCGGCCGCCAACCACGATCAGCTCGCCCGCCACCAGCGGCGCGGCGGTGAGCGTATAGAAGCCGGGCTTGATCTCGCCCATGCCGGTCTTCAGGTCGACCACGCCATTGCTGCCGAAGTCCGGGCAGAGGGCGCCGGTCTTGGCATCCAGCGCGAACAGGCGGGCATCGATGGAGGTCATCAGGATGCGCTGCTCGCACAGCGCCGGGGTGGTGCTGGCGGTCTCGGTGGCCGGCATCGGCGCGGGCGCCGGCGCAGCCGTCGTTGCCGCTGCCGGTGCGGTGGTCGCATCGAAGTAGCCGAGGCCGCGGCAACGCTGCCAGTTCGGCGCGGTCGCCTTGGGATCGAAGGCCCAGCGCTGCTTGCCGGAGTCGGCATCGATGGCAATCACCTGGTTGTGCGGCGTGCACAGGTACAGGGTGTCGCCGATCTGCAGCGGGGTGTTCTGGTCCTCGGCACCGAAGCCGTTGCTTTCCGGCACGTCGCCGGTGTGCGCGGTCCAGGCAACCTGCAGTTCCTTCACGTTGGCCGGGGTGATCTGGTCCAGCGCGGCGAAGCGGGTGCCGGCGGTGGTGTTGCCCCAGTGCATCCAGTCGCGCTGTTCAGCCCCCTTGGCCACCGGCACCACCGGCGGCGTGGTGCCCTGCGCGGTCTGTACCGGGCGCGGCTGGAACGCCGACACCGCCGTGCCCAGGAGGCCAACCAGCAGCACTGCAGCCACGCCATAGGCGCCGCGACCGGCAGCCTGGCCGCGGCTGCGGCGCAGCACCGGCCAGGCCAGGGCAACCAGCAGGGCCAGCACGGCCGGCATCACCAGGCGCGAAACCAGCGGCCAGAACTCCCAGCCCGCATCCACCAGCGCCCAGGCCAGCGTGGCCACGAAGGCCAGGCCGTACAGCAGCGCACCATTCGGCCGGCGCATCGCCAGCAGCACGCCAGCCACGGCCGACACCGCACCCATCAGCAGGAAATACCAACTGCCCCCCAGCTGTACCAGGCGAACACCGCCGACCAGCAGAGCCAGGCCGAACAGGGTCACCAGGATGCCGAGCAGGACCACCAGCACACGGCACAGGGCCGGAACTTTCGTCGTCTCGTCCACGTTGCATGAACCTCATTGCGAAGAGCCCGCACGGAGGCGGGCAAAGCCCCGCGCGCGCCAGGCGTGGCGGGGGCCGTCGGCATCCCGGGCGGCTGCGGGCCATGGCGGCGGGCAGGCGTCGGCCTGCTTATGACGCAGGCTGGGTGAATGACCGGTTAGGGCGATTATCGCACGTGTGTGCGATTTTGGTGTGACGCCAGACCGCCACGGGTGGAACGCAGCGGCGCGGTGGTGCCGGGAACGGGCAGGGCAGGGGCGAACCGGTTACCCTATGGCGCCATACAAGCTGGTAGCTGCAATGACCGACGCCACCGTGGCCGTCCCCGCCTGGGCTTCGCGCCTGCGCGATATCGCCGATTTCCCGAAGCCCGGCATCCTGTTCAAGGACATCATGCCGCTGCTGGCCCACGGCGAAGACTTCCGCGACGCGATTTCGGCCATGGCCGACCGTTGGCGCGGGCAGCAGCTGGATGCCATCGTCGGCATCGAATCGCGCGGGTTCATCCTGGGCGCCGCCATGGCGCTGGAACTGGGCGTGGGCTTCGTGCCGGTGCGCAAGCCGGGCAAGCTGCCGGGCAAGGTGCTGCGCGAGGAATACACGCTGGAATACCGCAGCGACTGCATCGAAGTGCATGCAGACGCACTGCCGGCCGGCGCGCGCGTGGCCATCATCGATGACGTGCTGGCCACCGGCGGCACCCTGGGCGCCGCGCTGTCGCTGGTACGCCGCTTGGGCGTTGAAGTGGTGGGTGCCGGCGTACTGGTCGAGCTGGACGGCCTGGGTGGCCGCGCCCGCTGGGAAGCCGGCCTGCCGCTGCACACCGAACTGGTGTTCTGAGCAGGACGGATCGAATCACCGCAATCCGGTAGTTGCCAACCTTGGTTGGCATTGCCCGGGATGGCCAACCAAGGTTGGCCGCTACCAGAGCGAAACGCCGCAGCGGTTCACCGTATTCCGGTAGTCGCCAACCTTGGTTGGCGCGCATATCGAATCACCGCAATCCGGTAGTTGCCAACCTTGGTTGGCATTGCCAGAGGGGCCAACCAAGGTTGGCCACTACCAGAGCGACGCCTGCAGGGGCCAACCAAGGTTGGCCGCTACCAGATCACATCATCCGCACGCGGAAGCGACGGCCCTTGATCTTGCCGGCTTCCAGCTTCGCGACCGCCTTGCTGACCTGCTCACGGGCGATGGCCACGTAGGAGCGGGTCGGGAAAATCGCGATCTTGCCGATGTGCTTGGCCGAAAGGCCGGCGTCACCGGTGAGCGCGCCGAGGATGTCACCTGCGCGCAGCTTGTCGGTCTTGCCGCCATCGATGCGCAGGGTGCGCATTGCCGCCTGCGGCAGCTCGGCCGGGCGCGAAGTCGCCAGCGGCGTCTTCTGCCAGTCCAGCGGCTGGCCCATATGGGCTTCCACCGCCTCGGCACGGGTCTTTTCACGACCGGCCACCAGGCTGATCGCCAAGCCGCTGGCACCGGCGCGGCCGGTACGGCCCACGCGGTGCTGGTAGCTTTCCACGTCGGTGGGCAGCTCGTAGTTGATCACCGCTGCCAGCTCTTCCACGTCCAGGCCGCGCGCGGCGACGTCGCTGGCCACCAGCACGTTGCAGCTGCGGTTGGCCAGGCGAAGCAGCACTTCCTCGCGGTCACGCTGTTCCATGTCGCCATGCAGGGCCAGCGCCGAGAACCCGAACTGCTGAAGCGAGTTGGCGACCTCGTCCACATCCTTGCGGGTGTTGCAGAACACCACCGCCGATTCCGGCGTGTACTTCAGCAGCAGGCCGGCCAGCGCCTTCTGCCGGTGCGCCGGTTCCACTTCGCAGAACAGATGGCGGATGGCCGGGGCCTGGTCGGCGCCTTCCACGGTCACTTCCAGCGCGTCGCGCAGCAGGTCGCGGGCGATCTCGCGGATGCTGTCGGGGAAGGTAGCCGAGAACAGCAGGCTCTGCCGGTCCTTGTGGGTGCGGCCGGCGATCTCGCGGATCGGCTCTTCAAAGCCCATGTCCAGCATGCGGTCGGCTTCGTCCAGCACCAGGGTGCGCACCGCACCCAGGTTCAGGGCGCGCTTGCGGGCCAGCTCCTGCACGCGGCCGGGGGTGCCGACCACCACGTGCGGATCATGGCCTTCCAGCGAGGCCAGCTGCGGGCCCAGCGGCACGCCACCGACCAGCAGCAGCAGCTTCAGGTTGGGGATGCCGGTGGCCAGCTTGCGGATCTGCTTGGCAACCTGGTCGGCCAGTTCGCGGGTGGGGCACAGCACCAGCGCCTGCACGCGGATCAGGCTGGGGTCGATGGCCTGCAGCAGGCCAAGGCCGAAGGCGGCGGTCTTGCCGCTGCCGGTCGGCGCCTGTGCAATCACATCTCTGCGATCCAGGATCGCTGGCAGGCTCTGCGCCTGGATCGGCGTGAGAGTGGTATAGCCGAGGGCGTCCAGGCCGGGCTGCAGGGCCGGGCTCAGCGGCAGGGTCGAAAAGTCAGTCATGGCACATTGTACCTGTGCGCGGGGCTGGTCCCGCCTCAGCCCAGCCCGATGGCTGCCAACCGCACGGCCATCGCCTGCAGCTGCGCTGGCGTCGCCGGACGTCCATCGGCCTGCGGCCCCAGCAGCAGCTGGTGGAACCACGGGTTGGCGTGCCGTGTGTCGAAGTCGAACGAGCAGGTCGCCCGCACGCCCATCACCGCCTGCACGATCCCGATCAGCGTGTCTTCGGCCTCGTCGACATTGCCCGGCCCGTAGCGGTCATCGAGCAGTCGCAGGGGAATCGGCAGCAGGGCGGGCGAGGTGGTCATGCCCCAAGTCTAAGCTCACGCCCGCAGAGCCACGCCATGCATGGGTGGCATCGCCCCGGCGCTCAGCCCAGCACCGCCAGCACACCCTGGTGGATGGCCAGCCCACCCAGCAGCAGCCACGCGAACAGGATCGATGCCAGCAGCAGCGGCTTCAGCCCGGCCTGGCGCAGCGCCGACACATGCGTGGTCAGGCCCAGCGCGGCCATCGCCATCGCCAGCAGCACGGTGTCCAGCTGCACCAGCCCGGCCTGCATGCCCGCCGGCAGCAGATGCAGCGAATTGAAACCGGCCACCGCCACGAACCCGAACGCGAACCACGGCACCACGATGCGCGGCGCGCTGCCATCGGCCGCTGCCTTGCCGCCGCGTGCCAGCCACAGCGACAGCACCACCAGGAACGGCGCCAGCAGCATCACCCGCACCATCTTGGTGATGACCGCAGTATCGGCGGCCGACTCGCTTACCGCACGGCCGGCGGCCACCACCTGCGCCACCTCGTGCACAGTCGCACCGGTGAACAGCCCGTACTGGCGCGCGTCCATCGCCAGCCAGCCGTGCGACTGCACCAGTGCATACAGCGCCGGGTACAGGAACATCGCCAGCGTGCCGAACACCACGACCGTCGAGACCGCCACGGTGACCTGTGCCGCCCGCCCGCGCACCACTGGCTCGGCGGCCATCACCGCCGCCGCGCCGCAGATGGCGCTGCCGGCGCCGATCAGCATCGCCGCCTCGCGGTCCATCCTGAAAACACGCACGCCCAGCCAGCACGCAAGCCCGAAGGTGCTGGCCACCACCAGTGCATCCATCGCCACGCCGGCCACGCCCACATGGCCGATGTCCTGGAAGGTCAGGCGCAGGCCATACAGCACGATGCCGGCGCGCAGCAGCCAGTGCTTGGAAAAGCCGACACCGGCTGCGCTGCCCGGCGCCAGCCGCGGATAGAACGTATTGCCGACCACGATGCCGGCGACGATGGCCACGGTCAGTGCACTCAGGCCATGGGCCTGCAGCCAGGGCAGCTCGGCCAGAGACAGCGATGCCGCCGCCACCAGGCCCACCAGCAGCAGGCCGGGCAGGCGCGGCTGCCAGCGCTGGCGCAGGGCGGGCAGAGACCAGGGGGACAGGGTGGAGGCGTTCATGGCGGGACAGGGGCTGAGGAGATGCGTACAGACTGCGCTCGCGCTGTTGACCCGTAAAACGAATAATATTGATGAAACCTACCTATCCAGCAGGTAACTGCCATGCGCTTGACGCTGCGCCAACTGCAGGTCTTCGTGGCCATTGCCGACCATGGCAGCACCACCGCCGCCGGCCAGGCGATCGCGCTTTCACAGTCCGCCAGCAGCGCCGCCCTGCAGGAACTGGAGGCCCATTTCGGCACGCCGCTGTTCGACCGCATTGGTCGCCGCCTGGCCCTGAACGGCCACGGCCGCGCCCTGCTGGAACCGGCCCGTGCGCTGCTGGTCAACGCCGCCGATCTGGAGCGCCAGCTCGCTGCCGGAGGCGATCCCGGCCAGGGCGCGCCGCTGCGGCTGGTGCTGGCCGCCAGTACCACCATCGGCAACTACCTGCTGCCGCCGCGCATTGCCGCACTGTTGCGGCAGGCCCCCCGGGCCGAGGTCGACCTTCGCATCGACAACAGCGCGGGCGTGGTCGCCGCCGTGCAGCGGCTGGATGTGGACGCCGGCCTGATCGAGGGCCCGTGCCACGAGCGCGGCCTGCAGGTGACCCCGTGGCAGCAGGACCCGCTGGTGATCGTGGCTGCCGCCGACGCGCCCGCGCGCTGGTCGCTGGACGAACTGCGCGGCGCCCGCTGGCTGCTGCGCGAGCCGGGTTCCGGCACCCGTGAAGCGGTGGAACAGGCGTTGCTGCCACACCTGCACGGCTTCGCCCAGACCCTGCAGCTGGGCAATACCGAAGCCATCAAGCAGGCCGCCATCGCCGGCCTCGGCGTGGCCTGCCTCTCGCGTCACGCGCTGGAAGAGCCGCTGGCCCTGGGCCGACTGCGCGTGCTGGAGACCCCGCTGCCCTCGTTGCAACGTACGCTGTGGCTGGTACGCCATCCGGGCAAGCAATGGCTGCCGGGCCTGCAGGCGTTGCTGGGGGAGGTGGCCTAGCGGTACCCGCAGGCAATGAAGCAGTGATTGGATCCTGAAAGCTGCTTTACCATCGTGAGACTGATGTGTTCCCTGGGTGGCTTGAGGTACTGGTCAACGACTTCGCGTTGCAGGGAAAACACCTTCTTCCCTCTCCAACCTTTGCGCGGCAGGCGAAACAATGGAATGGCAGATGCGCCCGGTAGACAGGATCCGTATCGATCTTGGCCTGCCGCCGGGAAATGAATTTACCCAGGACTGGGCCTACGAACTCCCTGAGGAGTATCGAACCAGGGCGTGGCTGGATCGATACATGACGGCGTATCACACCGGCGGCTATCCGCCTGACGTCAGGGATGAATTGATGCTCCTGGCGCTTGATGTGAGCAACGATCTGCTGTCTTCGGGCGTGGGACCTGCGGATGGCAGCATCGCCGCCGTGCTTGCTGCGCTCTCCCGGGACCGTCACCAGCACCGCGATCTGATCGAGTACTGGGCGCTCGAGGGGGAGCCATTGGAAGACTGCTTTGCATTGACCCCAGCGGTCAGGAAGATCAAAGCGGCAGCCTGATCCGTCGCTGCATGGGCGCCGGGTGAGGCCGCCGGGGCAGGGCGGGCAGTAGAGCACGCTGGACTCGACCGGTCCGGTCGCCGCCAGGCAGGCCCGGCAACCGGTACAATGGCCGGATGCCTCTGATTACCCTACAGAACGTCGACTTCAGCGTCGGCGGCCCGTTGTTGCTGGAAAAGGCCGAACTGTCGATCGAGCCGGGCGAACGCATCGCCCTGATCGG
>PJTS01000536.1_pt1 | contig 22465 bp, 27 predicted proteins | sample 1512251 | NCBI WGS metagenome assembly PJTS01 (sample SAMN08177686, study PRJNA422409) | Soil metagenome, whole genome shotgun sequencing project. | isolation source: Soil (2) enriched on wood chips: alkali lignin treatment | place: USA: Madison | collected 2015-01-15 | reverse complement strand
ACTGATCGCCGTCCCCATCCTGATCCAGGTCTACTTCACCTCGGGCCTGGCCTATCTCCTCAACCGCCGCCTGGGTGTAGCTCACTGCGTTGCTGGACCATCCGCCCTGATTGGAGCGAGCAATTTCTTTGAACTGGCGGTGGCGACGGCCGTGGGACTGTTCGGGGTGCATTCGGGAGCCGCACTGGCAACGGTAGTGGGCGTATTGATCGAAGTGCCAGTAATGCTCTCGGTGGTTCGAATCGTCAATCGGACTCAGGACTGGTATGAGACGCGGAATGGGGGCTGATAGAACAACACTCTTAACCCAATGTCCGCTCTTGGCCGAAAGAGGACGTTCGGGGAGGCGGAGGTGCCGATCGCTGGTAATGTCCACATCCGACGACGGTTGCAGCTGGTCAATGGAACAATTTATTGATATAGCTCGATCGGTATTTGGAAGCTCAAGGCCTTGCATGGCCGCGCTTTCAGTCGCCTGGCCACGCTGTTGAGCTTGGCTTGGGAGAAGCTCGGCAGATCAACGCCCTTCGGGAAACAGTGACGCAGCAGATCAGTGCCCATTCGTCGGCGATCCAGGTGGTTGATCGGCGGCTTCTGGGGCTCGGTCGCAAACGGGTTGCCACGTCCCCGCGTGGATGGCAACTTGCAGCGGCGATCACGTCCACCTCGAGCCCAGCATGACTCCCGTTGCCCTGTATTCGCCCGACCCGGCCCGCGGCTGGCTGCCCTGGGTCTGGCTGACACCGATCCTGATGATCCTGTTCAACGCGGTACCGGTGATCGCGCTGGACGGGTGGATGCAGTCGCAGCATTGGTCGACGCCGCGCGGCGATCCGATCGGGCTCGCTGGTTTGCATGCGCTGCTGTGGATCGGCTTCGCGCCGACGCTGGCGGCCGTGCTCGCCTGGGTACGCTTGGTCGAGAGACGCTCGCTGGCGAGTATCGGGCTGAACGGTCCGGCGCCGGTGAAAGCCTTCCTGCGCGGACTTGCCGTTGGATTCGGCACAGTCGCGCTGGTCGTAGTCACGATCTGGATGACAGGCGGCATGCAGGCCGCAGGCTTGGGGCAGGCATGGCGCTCGCCCGTGAGTCTGCTGCACATCGGTCTGCTGCTAGTAAGTTTCATGTTCCAAGCGACCGTGGAGGAAGTCATCTTCCGCGGTTGGATGCTGTCGGTGGTGGCGCGCAAGACCAATGTCGCCGTGGCAGTGCTGCTGGTGTCGCTCGTTTTCTGCTTCCTGCATTTCAGTCCGCACCAGCCGCCCCTGGTCATGCTCAGCACGTTCCTGTTCTCGCTGTTCGCCTGCGCCTGGGCACTGTGGACCGGCAATATCTGGGGCGTGATGGGCTGGCACGCAGGGTGGAACTGGTTGCTCGCAACCGGTTTCGAACTGCCCGTCACCGGCATGGATGCGCACTTGCCGGCACTGCTGGTGGCGCTGCGTCCACAAGGCCTGGACACCCTCACCGGTGGCGCGCAAGGGCCGGAGGGTAGTTACCTGTGCAGCGTTTTCTTCGTCGCCGCGATCATGTGGATCCAGTGGCGAAAGACGCGCGTAGCTCACAATTTCTCGCCGACCAGCAGGTAACGCCACTGCCGGGGCGGCATCTCCCCGATCCGGCCGTTGCCGATCGCATGCTGGTTCGCGCCGCACCGGTGACGACCAAGCAATGGAGCGTCTGCTAGCGGTCGTCGGGCCGATGTCAAGGGGCTTGAGCAAACCTCCGGGCTTTCGGCGGCGCGCAGGACATATGTGCAGGCTCATCCAGAAGCAGCGGGTGCTCGCTTTGCAATCTGCTGCTTGTACGGATTCCGCTCGAGGTATTTAGCGATCTAGAGGCAGCTCAGGTTCGGGATGCCAGCCCCAGTACCGACTGGAACCGAGACTGCTTTGCTGAAGTGTCAACGGAGAGTGATGTGGCTTCCTCGATAGAGTTCGACCAGGCCACCTTCGGTTTACGTCTCGCAACGACTGCTTCTGGCCGAAAACGGCCTCCACATGCGTCTTGTGGAGGCCGCGGGTCGTCAAGTTTTCTCCTACTAGGCCTCGGTCTGCTCCGCTATATCCAAAGCGTCTTCTATCTCGATGCCCAAGTACCTCACAGTGCTCTCGAGCTTGGTGTGGCCAAGCAGGATTTGCACTGCCCGCAGGTTTCTTGTCCGGCGGTATATCAGTGATGCTTTCGTCCGACGCATGCTGTGAGTTCCGTAGCTGTTACGGTCGAGTCCAATGGCCGTCACCCATGACGCGACGATGCGTGAGTACTGGCGGGTGGAAAGGTGGCCATCACTTTGCCCAGGGAACAAGTAGGATTCCGACGTTATGTTGGCTTTACGAGCCCATAAGACGATGGCGGATCTTGTTAGATTTGTCAGCTCAAACTGAACTGGCCTTCGGGTTTTGCGCTGCAGCACGATCGCCCTCTTGGCAATGGACGCGCCATGCGAAATGTCTCGCATTCGTAGACCAACTAGATCGCAACTTCTTAGCTTTGAATCGATCGCTAGGTTGAACAGCGCGAGATCACGTACGCGTCCGGCAAGCTCTAGGCGAACCCGAATCGACCAAATTTCGCTTAGTGTGAGCGGTGCCTTTTGACCGACCAGCTTTCCCTTGTTCCACGGTGTGCAATGAGATGGCATAGCAAGCTCCGAGTTCGAAGTGCCTACAGTGCCTCCGCGTCGTGGTCTTCGCTAAGAAGGATCATCGGCCGGAAGCAGACATCTGCCATTTGAGACAGGTCGCAGTTGAGGACTTGAAAGCCACAACTCCGAATTGACTACCAGAGGGAAAACGCATGTTCATCAAATGAAGAATCATAGCCAGCGAGCTGACCGGATGAACGGGGGGATTTTGCGCGGTGTCGTAGCTTTCTTCACATACGAATAGATAGAGTCCGCCTCCTTGCACCGTGGCTGGAGTAAGCAGAGGTGGCAGAACTGCAGGATTGGGTATTCAGCGCAAGAGGGCGAACGATAACTGCCCGAGTCCTTACCGACGGTCAGGGTGGGGGCACCATCACACGATTCAGTGTCTCTCCTGGCCCATCTCAAACCGGGCTGTCTATCAAGGTTGCGTCCGAGAAGGATGCCGCTTTGGAGCTTGAGCGCGTTCTCACCGATTTGCTTGGTGCGCGCTGGTAGCTGCTAAAGCTGTGCAGTCCAATTCGTCATTGAGCGTTCGGAGAGCCTGCTGGAAAGCAGCGGTGAAGACTGCGCCATTGCCCCCCCCCCCCGCATGCGCGTCGACCGCATCAGCCAGAACCACGTTCCATCCCCGAAGTAGTTGGCGCGGATCGTGATGAGTAGCTATTAGGGTGCCTAGCGCGTACTCCAGTGCTTTGAGATAGGCGCGATGGGCCTCCAGATCGACCTCGCAGGCATGGAGGCGATCAGCCAACTGATCCAATGTAAGTGTCATAGCAGACTCGACTTGAGAATGAATAGAGGAGATAGTCCGCGCAGGCCATCTGGTGGGTGGCATGAGCATCCTCAACGTTCTCCTGCGTCCTGACCAACTCCTTATCACGGTCGACACCTTGGCCGAAGACGCTCTAACCGGCTCCACCTCTTCGGGCGCCAAGCTGCTGCTGATCCCACAGCACAACTTGGTTCTTGCAACCCGAGGTTCCACCCAGTTCTTCCTCCGGATCTACGAACTTTGCCTCCAGGCGAGCTTCCGGGCTGACTTCACCATGGAACAGCTCATCAGGGAGCTTGGCCTAGTTATCGACCAGATCTGGCCGACCTACGAGCGCGCAGCAGTGGAGTCCGGCCTGTCCAAGTCGATGCTGCACACCGAACTGGTGCTTGGTGGATGGTCGCCCAAGTACAAGTGCTTCATGGCGACAACCTATGCCAAGAGCGACATTGGGCGCCGAACTGAGGTCCTGCCGCTGGTCGGCGGGATGGCGTCGCCTGGTGAGCCGCTTGCGGACAGGAAGGACAGCTTTGATCCGGCAGATCTTCTGGTGGCGGGCCGGCTGCAGGCTGCGTGGCTCGACGGTCGGGTGGGAGGGACGGTCGCGGGTGGGCACCTCCTTATGGCAAGTCTCACGCTTTCATCCTCGATCATTCTTGATCTAGGAGCCATATAGGTCTTCGGGGTCAATTCCAGACATCTTCAGGATGCGGTCACGGCGGAGCTGCTCGGCCCAAAGCTTCCAGATCACGTCCGTCTTGATATCACCAGTGGCCCCGCAAGCAAGGCACCTGATTTGAAGTCCAGCAGGAAGATCCAGCAGTCCTTGGCCCTTGGACGGTCGGGATTCGTATCCGCAGGTCTCGCACCTGCAAAATAGTGCTTCTATACCGTGGAGGCTGCCGTTTTGGCGCAGCACAGCGCGGATCCTAAGGACCTTGAAAGCATCTGAAGTGGACATGTGTGTCTAGCCTGGAGGGCTGGACACGGGTGCAAAGGATTTTGCACCGGAGAAGAGCCAAGAGACTGCAGTATGGCCCCTCGCTGTGAACAATTCATCAAGCCTGACGCTGTTCGCATGCTCTGCGGGTCTGTGTCGAATCCTCTCCGCATTCATCCTTCATCCCGCTACGAAGAATAGGGTCGCCAGCCTTTGCCAAGCCAAGCGCTGCGCCGAAAAATGGTGCGCGGCCCAAGCCCTTACCGGAGATGCCGCTGCGAGAGGAAGTAGCGCGACTAACCTGTTGCCCCCTGCGTTCACCGGCTCTGTCGTTGCCCGGCCTCCCTCCGCCAAGCGAGCGCCTACAGCAGACTCCGCAGCTGGACGAGGCGGCTGTTTGCTTTAAAAGAATGACCAAACCCAGACTTAAGGACCCAGTGAAATGGTGGGCGAGTGCAGGACAGGCCGGCACATCCTTGCGGGGTAGCCGCCACATGAGGCAATCGAACCCGCCAGAGGCCGACTTCCAGCTCATCGACGTAGGGGACATACTGCGGCTATGTTTGATCTGCAAAGAATCTGCGTGCAGCTGGTCAACCGTGCGCGAAGCGAAGCTTGGCGCCGGCGTGCGGCCCTTTGGAGCGGCGCGGTGGCAGTGGCGCTGATAGCGATCTTGTTCGCCAAGGCCAGCGATGCGGCCTTCGAGCTATTCCAGCGGATCACGAGCCATTCGCCGCTGTGGGCCCTCGTTCTCACGCCGGCCATCTTTGCCCTTTTGGCATGGCTGACTGGCGGTGTTTTGCGTCCCACGCGGGGCAGCGGCATCCCTCAGGTCATCGCGGCTCTCGACAAGCCTGACGAGCAGTTCCGTGGTACCAATCTCTCGCCATCGGTATCTGTCGGCAAGCTACTGCTCACATCGCTCTCCCTGCTGGGCGGCGCTTCTGTCGGCCGCGAAGGGCCAACGGTCCACGTCGGGGCGAGCCTGATGTACCTGTTCGGGCGATGGTTCGGATTCAAGGATCCCAGGGAGCTTTCGCACTTTCTCCTGGCCGGTGGCGCGGCCGGCATCGCCGCAGCGTTTAACACGCCCCTTGCCGGCATCGTCTTCGCCATCGAGGAGTTGAGCGGTCGCTTCGAGCACCGCTTCTCCGGGACGCTACTGACGGCGGTGATCGTCGGCGGTGTCGTTTCCTTGGGCATTCTCGGGAACTACACCTATTTCGGGCACGTCTCGGCCAGGCTGCCCCTTGGTCAAGGCTGGGTAGCCATTCTTCTGTGCGGCGTAGTAGCCGGCTTGCTGGGAGGACTCTTCGCGCGTGCGGTACTGGCGACGGTTGCCGGCCGCCCCTTGTGGTTAGGCAGGTTGCGCCAGCGGCACCCGATACTGCTGGCCGCTTGCTGCGGCTTGGTGGTCGTAGGGCTGGCCCTGGCGTTTGGCCAAGGCGCATTCGGAACTGGCTATGAGCAAGCTCGGAGCCTAGTGCAGGGTCAAGCCGTTGTGGGCCACGAGTTTGGCTTGATGAAGCTAATGGCCAACCTAGCTTCGTACATCGCTGGCATCCCCGGCGGACTGTTCTCCCCCGCGTTGGCTGTGGGGGCGGGAATTGGGCACAACCTAGCGATACTGATGCCGGCGGTCGATCCACGCGCGTTCGTGCTTCTGGGCATGTGCGCCTACTTGACCGGCGTTACCCAAGCACCGCTAACTTCCGCGGTGATCTCTTTGGAGCTGACCGACAGCGGCGACCTACTGCTGCCGATCCTTGCCACTGTTCTTGTCGCCCGAGGCGTGTCCGGTCTCGTCTGCCGGGTGCCGATCTACAAAGGGCTCGCAGAGCAACTGCTCCTGCCAAGGCCAGCGGCCGCCCAGTAACAGGCTGCATTGGGTGCTGGTACTTGCTGTGAAGTGAGTGACGTACAGCCGTAGAACTAGGCAAATGGCATACATCCGCATCCAACAACACGCTCGTCATAGATAGTGATAGGGAAGATTGATCGAGCGTGGTCGGATGTGCGCTTCTGGCCGATAGCAGTCGTGGGCTTGACATGGCAGCATGCGACCCAGAGCGGGCGTTCCGTGCAGCGCAGGATAGAAGGAAGACCAGTGGATAGCCGGAAGCTTATTGTGCTCCTTGAGTCGCCGCAGAATGACGTTACGTCGCCAGAGTTGGTGCGTGAGGCCATCAAAGCTGGGCTCTGCTGGCCAACTCCCTATTGGGCAGAGTTAGCCGTCCGCTGGATTGAAGAGGGGGCAAGCTTGGACAGTGAACTGGCCAACCTGGTAGATGCGGTGGCCGTCAATAAGCATTTTCCGCAGAACCTTCGTCATCGCGCGTTTGCGCTAGCCCGACGGTTCGATAGAGCCCAAGCGGCGCGGTAATCTGGTGGTGGTCTAAAGGTTCGCTTCCGACCCATAGCGGTCATTGGTGCGTCCGCCGAGCCTAGCGCTGGGTCCGGTTATACGCCGGCTTATCAGCCGGGCCCAGCGGGCCTAAGATCGAGCTGTATCAAGGGCAAAGCCCACCATACGGTGCTTTGTGGGTAAGTCGTATAACCGGACCCACGGGTCCGTCTATCAGGTAGTTGGACCGCATGACGGATCTCTCCGGCTTCAAGTACGTCTGGGATGGGACTGATCCGGGCTGGGTCGTCCATCGCCGCACAGAGGATCGCGAGCACCTTTCGATAGTGTTTCCTGACGGAGCTGATCTCCTGGACCTGAAGGCCATGAGGGCCGTACTGCCGGAGCTGGCTGCTGCTTCCGCAGTCAATGTAATGGCACTGAAGGGGGCGTTGAGTTTTGACCTTGGAGAGCACGAGTCTTCCATTGCACGCCGCCTCAAGGAAATGTGCGCCTCTCGGCAGCTTACGATACGTTCGGAGGCCCAACGATGCGTCCGTTACGGAGTCCTCAATGAACTGCGGCGGGTCTACTGCCTTATCGAAGACGAACAACTGAACCGAGCAGTGGCTGAGCATGCAATCCACCAAGGAGTGCCGGTTCGCGAGTCAACCGTGTAGGCTGCGGCCTAACAATTCATTCAAGCCGGCCTCACTGCGCGAATCGACCTGATTCCGGATGCGCGACCGTCCGCTCTTGGCCGAAAGCGGACGTCAGCACGACGGTTAGGGGCAGCGAAGCCGCTATCCAATCGTGGAAGTGGGGTTGCTGATCCCGGATAGAGCCTTCGCCGGTGCTGAGTGACGCGGTGGAAAGGCTGCTGGCCACTGATGCAGCGATGAAGAAAAACGACTAGCGCTCGTATCCGCTGGCGCTGGCGCAGCGCCTGGCCGCTGCGTCACTGCGCACCGCGCAGGGTTGCTGCAGGATATACATCGAGGCACGTTCCTTTACAGGGTCCGTACCCCGCAGATCTGCGACCGCTGTCGCTCCGGTCAGTCCGGCATTCTCAGGATCGGCTTCAGTACCAGTCCGGATTCGCTGTCGGCGGCCGCCTGGTTGATGTCGGCCAGGTCATAGAACTTCACCAGCTTCTCAATCGGGAAGCGGCCCTGCATCTGCAGGTTCACCAGGTCGGGAATGAACTTCTGCGGCACGCTGTCACCTTCGCAGATGCCACGAATGGACTTTCCCTTGATCAGCAGATCGTTGACGTCGAACGCGACCTCCGTCCCCAGCCGCGAAGCACCGACGATGCCCGCGCAGCCCAGTTCGGCAAGGGCGTCGACGGATTGCCGCGCGACGGCGGGAATGCCGGTGCTCTCCAGGGCGTAATCGGTGCCGGCGCCGGTGATCTCACGGATCACGGCCACGGCATCCTGCTCTTTGCTGTTGATCACATGCGTAGCGCCCAGTTCAAGCGCCAACCGCAGGCGGCTGGGCACCACATCCACGGCGATAATGATGGTGGCACCCACAACGCGTGCTGCCATGACCGCGCTCAGGCCGACCGCACCCGCGCCGAATGAGACGAAGCTGCTGCCCGGCCGCACGGCCAGAGAGTTGATGACCGCACCGGCGCCGGTCTGAATGCCACAGCCCAGCGGTCCCAGCAGTTCCAGCGGCGCGTCCTTCGATACACGGATGGCATTGCCTTCGCGGGCGATGCAGTACGTGGCGAACGAGGACTGCGCAAAGAAGTGGTCCCCCAGTGCAGTGCCGTTGGCATCGGCCAGCGCATGCTCGCCGTGCTCACCGCTGCCGCCGAAATTCATGTCGTAGAAATGCGAGCAGTAGGAGGAAAGCCCTTTCGCACACTGCAGGCAGTGCCCGCAGCTGCCATAGGTCAGCACGACGTGGTCACCGACCTTGAGCTCTTTGACCATCGGCCCCACCGATTCGACCACGCCGGCGCCTTCATGGCCGAGTACCATCGGCAGCGGCACGGGGTAGTACTGGTCGCGGATGATCATGTCGGTGTGACACATGCCGGTGGCGACCACGCGCACGCGCACTTCGTCCAGTCGTGGGCCGCGCACGCTGCCATGCTCAATTACAAAGTCGGCGCCCTGACTTCGGGTTACCGCAGCCTTGATTTCAAGCGTGTCTGTCTGGCTCATTCTCGTTTCTCTTCTGAAAGGGGGAATTGCGCTTTCCTCACAGCTTTTCCTGCAGCGTCTGCGCAACCGTGAGGTAGTAGTTGCGGGCTGTGGCATTGGTCTGCCGTTCGCCGAGCGCACGCAGCACGCTGACCTTCAGCGCCAAGGCCTGGGGGGCACCGGGTTCCAAAGCCAGCACGCTGTCGACCAGTTCGAGCGCCCATTGATGATCGGCTGCGTCTGCGGCCGCCTGCGCAAGCTGCAGCAGCTGTGGCGTGCCGCCTGCAAGCGCGGCCATGCGCGCGGCACGCTGTTCTGGCGGCAGCGGATCGATGTTGACCGGCGTGCCATCAAACCAGCCGGCGTGCTGCACGTAGATGCCGCGCACGGCCCAGGCCACCGTTCCGTAGAGTTCCTGCAGATACGGATGCGCTGCAAGCGCTGGCGGCAACCGCACGCGCTGTACCAGTTCATCGGGCGTGGCGCCGGCAACCATTCCCGCGATCGTGGCGTCCTGCACATGCCGGATGCCATCGCGGTACGCCGTCAGTGCATCGTTGACGTTGTCTGCCCCGCTGATGCTGCCCATGTGACCCGGCACCATGTGTTCCGGCGCCAGCGCAAGCAGCGTGTCCAGGGAGGCGATCCAAGGCTCTGTCGGTCGCGCAGGCAGGCCGCGCAGGGGTGCGATGTTGGGGAAGGTCTTGAGGATGATGTCGCCAGCGATCAGCGTGCGCTGCGAGGGCAGCCAGAGCGAGATGTTTTCTTCAGCCTCGCCGGGCGTGTGCAGCGCCTGCAGCTGCACGCCGGCAATGTTCAAGGTCTGCCGCGCCGCGGTGATCTGCCGAGTGGGTGGCAGGTAGCCTTCCCGGGTGGGCGGCGTGCTGCGGCCGAACTCAAGCTGGGTGCCGGCATTGATGAACTGACTGTCGGGCAAGCGTATGCCGAACGCATCGCCGCCATCGCGCATACCCCTGCCCGGTGACGGTGGCGAGGACACCATCAGTGCATGGCCGTAGACATCAGGACGGTCATCACCGGCGAACACCTTGGCACCGCCGGTGTGGTCGGGATGGCCGTGGGTGTAGATGATGGCCCGTACGGGGCGTTTCAGGTGCGTGCCGAAGGCCTCGACGATGGCGCGCGCATCGGCGGGGTTGGCGCCGGTGTCGACGATGATCGAACCGTCCTCGCCTTGGATCAACGTGACATTGCTCGCCGAATACCCGACCGCAACGAATACGCCGCGCCCCGGCGTCTCCACCCGCTGGGTGAACTCCTGGTTGTGGTCCAACAGGACCTGCCTGGCCGACTCGGGCGCTTCAGCGGCGCCTGCCACACATGTGGCGGCCCCCAGTGCGGCCGCCATCATCATCCTCGCCACGCTCGCTTCGATCATTTTCATGCCCTGCATCCCTATCGCCTGCGATCGGCTGGCGTCTGCACGGGCCGACCGTGAGCGCTCCATGCTCTCGCCGGCCGTACGCGTTGGGAATGCCTCTAGGCGAGAGGCGGGCTCTCGTGCATGAGACGTGCGCGTGACGGACTACTGCGCGGCAAGGTAAGCGGGCAGGTGCGCCGCACAGTAGTCGAGATAGGTCCGCACCGTCGCCCGTGGGTGCCGCAGCCTGCGGTAGACCAGGTGGATCGGGGATGACGGGAAGGGATGGTCAGGCAGAATCTCGACCAGGCTCCCGTTGCGCAGTGCTTCGGCGGCGAGGAACGACGGCAGTTCAGTCAGTACATCACCGGCCAGGGCGCGGTCACGTATGTGCAGGTAGTCGTTGACCATCAGTGCCGGCTCCACGCTGACCGCAACAGCGCCCAGACGCCAGGTCGGCGTGCCTTCCAACGCCGAGCCCCAGGTTGCGCAGGCAATGGAGTGGATGTCCCGTGGGTGCTGCAGATGTGTGAGCCGGGAGGCCATCTGCGGGCTGGCGACCAGGATGTGGCGGAAATCAGCGACGTGCCGGGCCACCACCGAGTCATCGGAAATCGGGCCCACCCGCAGTGCCACATCGACGCCGTCGGCTACCAGGTCCAGACGGCGCTCGGTCGAATGCACCGAAACCCGGATGTTGGGATTCTCGCGCTGGAACACGCCCAGCAGCTGCCAGACGGGTTTGAACGACTGCGGCAACGACAGCCGCAGCCGGCCACTCAGGCTCGGGCTTTCAAGGACGGAGGTACTTTCAAATTCGCTGAGCATCTCGATGCCCGGCGCGACCTGCGCCAACAGTCGCGCACCGGCCTCGGTGACCGTACAGCCCTTGGTCGACCTTTCGAACAGCTGCGTTTGCAGCTCGCGTTCCAAGTCCAGCATCCGCCGGCTCACTGTGGGAAGCGGGATCTCCAGGCTGCGCGCGGCCAAGCTGAAACTACCCTTCTGCGCTGAGGCGACGAAGATGCGCAGAGAATTGAAGTCCAGCTTAATTGATTTCATATATGAGAGTCCGATTCCCGTAATGCGATCTAGGCGTGACTTTTATGGGAGGGGATCATAGCACCAAGCCCGCATACGGGCAGTGCTTCCTTCATCCCAGGAGAATCCCCTTGAGCAAGTCTGCACTCGACTATTTTGGCCGTGACCACGTCTTCCCCAACCAGCTCGACGGCCTGCCCGCGAAGCTTTCTGATGTGAAGGGGCTGGAGATCGGCGAGTTCCTCACCAGCGATGGCGTCAAGCTGTCCTTCTGGACGAGCGGCCAGGGTACGCCGTTGGTGTTTGTGCCCGGCTGGTCGGCCGGCGGCGCTGATTACATCAACATCATCCACCTGCTCAGCCAGCGCTTCAAAGTCTACGTGCTGGACATGCGCAACCATGGCCTGTCGGACAAGGTGGAATTCGGCAACCGCATCTCGCGCTTCGCTGCAGATCTGAATGACCTGCTGGTCTCGCAGGACATCGCCAGCGCCCACCTGTGCGGCTGGTCGATGGGCTGCTCGGTCATCTGGGGCTACCTGGACACCTTCGGCTCTGCGCGCGTGCAGAAGCTGATCTTCATCGACGAAGCCGTGTCGATCTACGCGCACAGCGACTGGAGCGAAGAGCATCGCGTGCAGTCTGGTGCGTTCGCTACCTCGGCCGAGCGGATGATCGCGCTGTACTTCGGCGAAGCCGAAGCCAATCGCCTCATCGTCGATACCGACCTGCTCGATTTCTACCATAGCAAGGGTGCGCCGGCGTTCGAGAACTCGCACAGCCTGATGGAAGCGCTGGTACCGCAGGACCGCGAGGCACTGCGCCGGGTGCTGTTCGACCACATCCTCAACGACTGGCGCGACGTCATCCTGCACAAGATCGATCGGCCGACGCTGATGGTTTCCGGTGAGCACAGTGACTGGGTGCAGAGCCAACGCTGGATCGCGGACGTGGTTCCCGATGGCCGCGCCATCATCTACGGCAAGGACGAGCACGGTGATCACTTCCTGCACCTGAAGGATCCGATCCGCTTCTGCGGCGAAGTCGCCGAGTTCCTCGACGGAAAGTGATGCAGCGGCGTGCCCGCAGGGTGCTGTGCCCGTCAGCGTGCGCAGCACTCAAACAACGCACATGAAACGCGAGGATGCCGACCTCGGTCGCGCACCCGCCATGGTCGAGGAGGCCACGTGATCAGTAAAGCATTACTCAGCACTGCGGCCCCCCTCAGCATGGCATTGGCAGCTGGCGCGTTCGTGTCGATGCAGGCGGCAGCCAACTCTTCCCTGGCCAGACACCTGGGCCATCCGCTGTGGGCTGCCGCGGTCTCACTGTTGGTGAGCACAGCGGTTGTCGCTGCAGCCGTTGCCGCAATGAAGATTCCGCTGCCAGCCGCGCGCTTAGTCAGCACCGGACCGTGGTGGCTGTGGATCGGTGGCATCGCTGGAGTCGTCTACCTGGGCAGCGCCGTTACGCTGCCTTCGAAGATCGGAACGGGTGCCTTCATCCTCTGGGTCATCGCTGGGCAGATGCTGGCATCCATCGTCATCGATCACTTTGGCCTGTTCGGAATGGCCACGCGGCCGGTAAGCATTGCGCGCGTTGCAGGCGCGCTGACCGTTGTGGCCGGCCTGGTGATATCGCAGCTGGGTCCCAGCGCGCAGCCGCAGGCCTGACCAGAAAGCAACACGTGCTCACCGTGCAGGTGGGCACTCACACTCAAAAAACTTTTACTGAGAGGTCTGACATGTGCAGAAATTTTGAAGTTTTGAGTATCGCTATCGACTCTGCCTACGAGAAGGCGTTCGACTACATCGCCAACGGCGACAACCTGCCTGCGTGGACGAACCAGTTCGTCAAGGTTGTAGGTGACCAGGCGTCGTTTGATACCTTCAGCGGCATCGTGGACGTGACTTTCGAAGTGCACGCCAGCCGGGAACACGGCACCATCGATACAAAGCTGATCCTCCCCGATGGCAGCTCGGGTTGGGCGTACTCGCGCCTCATGCGCAATGTAGAGGGTGTGATCTATGCCTTCACCTTCGTGCTGCCGCCCATGGATGAGGAGGCGCTGCTGCAGGCGCATGCCCGGCAGAAAGCCAATATCGAAGACGAACTCTCACGGCTCAAGTCGATCCTGGAACGCTGAAAGCTCGCACAGCATCCTTAGGCCGATAGGCCGCGGTGCACGCGCCGGACCGCCATGTGTCTGTTCCCCCAATACGGGAAACAAGTAAAGCAATGGACAAGCTTGCTGCATCCTATCTGGACCGTCTTGGCCTTGAGGCAGAGCGGCCCTCGTTGCAGGCACTGACGCGGCTGCATCGCGCTCACGTTGAGCACGTACCTTATGAGACATTCTGGATCCATCTCTCCGAGGGCTGGGGAGTCGATCCCATGGAGTGCTTCATCCGGACAGCGACGTCCCGACGCGGCGGTTACTGCTTCCAGCTCAACAGCTCGCTTCATGAGCTGCTTGCTCGGCTTGGTTACAGGGTGAGCCTGAATCCTGCCAATGTTCATGCCGAAGGTGGGCCTGAACACATCAAGATCGAAAACCATGTCGCAATCATCGCCGAGGGGATGAAGTGCGAAAGCAACCCGGGCGGGCGATGGTGGGTTGATGTGGGCCTGGGTGACGCACTCCATGAGCAGATGCCGCTCATGGAGGGGATTGTTCATCAGGGTTCGATGCGCTTCGGGATGGAAGCTGTCGCAGCGGACGGCGTTGGCGACTGGCATCTGACCGCCGATCCATCCTGCTGGGTTGCGGGCGTCAGCATGGCCGAACAGCCGGTTGATACCCGCTATTTCCTCGAGCGACACCACTTCAACGTCCACTCGCCGGACTCTGGATACGCAAAGGTTGTCACGGCGCAACTTCGACGACCGAACGGGAAAACGGTACTGCGGGGCTGTGTCCTCACCGACACCCAGGGCGACATCGTCACGACCCACATTTCAGAGTCCCGTTCGGAATGGCTCGACGTACTGCGGGACACTTTTGGTTTGACCTTCGAGCACGTGCCGGAAACGGCGATGGCAGCGTTGTGGGTGAAAGTCAGACTGATCCACGAGGAGTGGCTGCGATCCCGCGACAGCGCCTAGCGTGCGACGTTGTGGGGAACCCTCATCGTTCATCAGATGCATCTCTCTTTCAGAGCGCATCTGATGGACAGCGTAGCCTGCATGCACGGCCACGCCTAGCAGGCGGCAGGGCAGGCGCCCAAGTTAACCCGCATCACTGCGCCGCGGGAATCGCTGATGCTGGCCGGAGCATGTCCACGTGTGGAATGCCGTCTTCAAGATAGACGTCCGAACAGCTGGCGAAGCCGTGCCTCTCATACCAGCCCTGCAGATGCGCCTGCGCCCCGAGGCGGATGCGGCTGCCAGGCCAGGCAGCTTCTGCATGCACTATTCCCCTGCGCATCAGATCGTCCGCCAGCCCACGCCCTCGGAATGCCTTCGCTACAACGACCCTGCCAATGCTGGGATCATCATAGGTCAAGCCCGAGGGCAGGATGCGCAGGCACGCCGCCACCTGGTTGCCGCCAACAATGGCAGCCAGATGCAGTACGCGCTGATCCGTGTCGTGGCCATCAAGTTCCGGGTAAGCGCATGTCTGCTCTACGACGAACACATCGGTACGCAGCTTGAGCATTGCGTACAGCAGTAGGGGATCGAACTGATGAAGGCGAAGGAGGCGCCATTCGATGCCTGGTTCATTGCCGCTGGAGCCGGGAGTCGTGGTTGTCATTGCAACTGTCTGGGTCCAGGGTGAGCTACCGATGATTGTATCTGCCGAATGGTGATGAGGTGGACTGCAGCTATCCGAATTCTCTGATGCAGCAGATGTGCTGCCAACAGCAGCGGCCAGCTGTGTCTGCCAGATCGCGGTTCGCAGGCAGGGCCAAGGCTCCCGACAGGAAGTCCGCGCGGAGAGGACATGCGCAGGCCAGAGTCGCTATCCGGGCTTGATATCCATGCTGTTCTGGGCCCAGAAGCGCGCATGGGTGGCCGTGGGCGTGCGATCGGGGGTGATCAGACCAGTGGCGTGCTCATGAGCACGCGTTGGTGACCCGTCGGGTAGTCATACAGACCACCAGAACACGTGTAGCCGTTACGCGTGTAGAAGCCTTCAGCCTGCCAGTCGAAGCTGGCAAGTCGTGCAGAGTGAGCGCCCAGCGCAACGGCCCGGCGTTCGCACGCTTCGAGCAGCGCAGCAGCGCAGCACCGAACCCGACCGACCGCTGACCTGGCTCGACCCACAGCACGTGAATCTCAACCCAGCCAAGCGCTAGGATCTCGGCCGTGGATCAGCTCTCGATCATCGTGTCTCCGCATTTGACGGTCTAACGGCGTCGCAGGCCGTGCGACGCGCAAGCGTAAGCTGATCGGCATGCTTCCTTCTATTGGCTACCAAGGCTTCCGCACCTCTCCCATCCCATCCGGGTGGGCCCAGATGGGCGAGCGCTGGGCACTGTGGTGGAACGGGCGCGAGGTGGCCAGTGTCACTCCGGCCAGCGAGGGTGGTCACCGTCTCCATCTGAACGCCCTAAAAATGTGGCACACCAAGAACGCCCCAGTCGCCAGCATCCTCCAGGGCAAGCGCTTCGCCGAGCGTTGGTGCGCAGCTAGGCTGTACCCGGGCCTGCCGTTGAGAGAGGCCGTGGCCCGCCTGACAGATAGCACATCGATTGAGCCGCGAGGGCCGCTCCCGGGCCTGCCCCCCACTCGTGAGCAACGGCAGCAGGCCCAGCGCCTAGACGCAGCAGCGGCGGCTGCATCTGCGCGGGTGATGGATGCGCTGGGGCCGCAGAGACCTCACATAAGGAAGGAACCACGGCACACGTCCGAACCCAGCCGAAAGTAGCTTTAGGGATCGGATGGTGATCTGGAAGCCTTCTTCAGGCAGGGCGGATGTCCGTTTCTGGCCGGAAGCGGACATGGGAAAGTCGTTCCCGAGAGTGGTGAACCCACATCCAATGCCACTGCGTACAGTCTGGAGTGCTTACCTCCTCTGCGCGCGCCTCGCCCTAAATGGCACCGAACGAGTGCCTTCAGTTATCGCGGCCGACCATCACTTCCCTGATGCTGGCCGTCAGGCGATCAGCGAGCGATGCATCTTGGCAGCTGCTGGCCGAGACAGTAGTAGGATCAAGTGAACTCTGATAGAACTTCAGGTAAAGCTTTGCTAACGCATCGATCAGCCGGTCATTGTCCGCCTGCACAGATGCAAGTTGCGCTTCCAGCGCACGTACTCGATCCATCGAGCAGGACCGGCGCGGACGATCCTTACGCGCACGCTCTCCCTGGGCCTTCGCTTCCGCAAGTCGTCTAGTGATCTCCGCATCCCGCCAGAGCGTGGATCGAGAAACAGACGTCATCTCGGCTAGTGATTTTGCAGATAAATCTGAGATAACTCCGCGCTCGAACTGGTCAATGAGGTAGAGCGCCCGAGAACGCCATAGCTGCCGACGTTGTTTGATCTTCACTACGTACCCTCAATTCCATAGGCGTTGAGTGCATTCCTGCACCCGCGAATGACATCAATGATGTACCTCAAATGCTGATCGAGCGGCTCTGAAGAGTCCAGCTCCGCAATCAAAGCATCAGAAACCATTTCTTGTCGAGGCTCCAGTACATTCATCATCCGTTGGTAGTCGTGCAATAGCTTCTCGATTCGAGTTCTAGCATCTTCATTCTCCGGATCAATCTGAAACGAACTACACTCAGAGCCAGTCCCAAAACCGCGAATGCACATCAAGCCTTTAGAGCACGGTGAAGTGTAGAGATCTCGGGAACAAGATCCCCATGGAGTGAAGTGCACCACCCTTAGCTTCTCTTCGATGAGCTTCGCAATCTCATCATTGCCAATTCCGCTGACCTTCCATTCCGCAACTCGTCGACCAAGGTAGTCGTTCGGTGGTTCAGACTGAAGGTAGAGCTTGCGGACATGCTCCGCTCTCTCCTTCGCGGTTCTATGATCGTAGTGATGCCCCTGACGTGGCGCACGATTCATCCAGAGGTCGACTGCAAGCTCGTTCGGACCAGAGCGCAACATTGCAGTGGTCACCCAGTGCCGAATCATGTGAGGACTGAAGGAGAAAACCTTGCCCGAGGCATCACGAACTCCCAGTCGTTGAAAGACGGTGCTCTTCAAGCTGTTTGTACGCAGGTAGTTATAGATGTCGGCCCGAAAGAGTGGCCTTGGGACGATACCCAGCGGCCTGTTGCTACTAAATTGCCCATCCCAAAGGACGATGAGATGACTGCTAAGATTACGCTCCATGCCAGGACGGGGCGTACGAGCTTGAGGTGAGCCACTGCCTAGAGGCGATGCAATGGCCACCTCGTCATCATCCTCCGCCACCAGCTCGTCAAAGTGGCGCCCGAGGTATCCAGTGAACTGTAGATGGAGCAGCCTCTTGAACTCCGCAATGTCTACTACTGACCCATGCGCGCCGCCCGTGTTCGATATCACCAGCTGACGTACATGTTTCCAGGCTGTCTTCCACTCTTCAATCTGAGCAGGTGCGATTGTGCTGGCTGGACTGAAACAGCCGGCATCGCTCAGTTTCCGGAGGAAGTCCTTAAGCTCGTCAACAAAGACATGTTGCTTGGATATGTTCCCAGGCCTGGCCCCTATAGCGAGGGCAAGGTCTGTGATTCCAAAGGTGTATGCATCGCGCCGCAGCTTCTTTCTCGAGTACGACAGCCAGTCCCACCTCTCAACCCTGAGGTCGATCCACTCGACAATCCTCGAAGCAAGCGGCTTAGGGACACCAACCAACGCCTCACTGTAACGTCCTGACGAGCTAAACTGTTTCTCGCTCAGCTCAAAACACTTCACCACCTCGCTGATAGTGAAGTGGTTGATCGGATCAAGGTTAGCAAGCTTTAGCTGCGCCGACTGACCGCCGCTTAGAGGATTCTGAGTACGGCTGCGCTGCAACTCTTGGCTAATGAACTCAAACCCCTGCCTCTCAATTATCCGCGCCTGAGCCCTAGCACCGGCACATGCTTCGATTAGATAGAAATAGGCCTCGCGAACTACCGCGTCCCAGACCGAAGGGACCGGCATGGCGTTGGCGGTGCCCGCCTTCTCAACTGGGACGCGAAGAAACAGACTGCCGGGAACAGACTCGTCATCGAGTGCATGCACCGGGAGCGCAGTGACCTCACCGCAGCGAAGACCAAGTGCCAGAACGAATGCCAACGCTTCCAGTCTCATTCGGTCGTAGCCTGGGCGCGGTTCAAGCGACGGATCGTTCAGCAGCTGGGCCCTTACTTTAGCTAATGCTTGAGGAAGATCCTCGACGTACTTTTTCTCGTGTTGCAACTCACGAGCAACTGACGTTACGTCTTGCATCGCCCTGATTGGATTCGCGATCCCATGCTTCCAACTGAGGTGGCGATCTAGAAAGCGCTCTTCGGCGAGACCCCGGCCCGTCCTCACACCATTCAGATAGTGAACAATAGCAACCAGCCCACCAGCGCGATGGTAGGTCGTTGCTTCCGAGTAGTCTTCCCTCATTACCTCAAGAACTCGATTCAGTTGCGCGGCACCGATCTTCGTCCAGTGCCATCCATGACGCTCCATGACACTTGCCAAGTAGCGAAATGCAATCACCCGCCCGAGCACCAGCTCAGCAGAGAAGTTTGGTTTTCCATGAATCTGGTTGACTATGAATGTTCTCGCAAGACTAGCCGAGTCGCCGGGCAAAGGAGTCCCCTTCGGCTCCCTGCCGCCTATGAAAGTGAAGTGAATTCGTCTTGACCTGTACCTCCAAGTCGTGGCATCAAACTCACCGCCAACTATTCCCATCGACCTCGCAATCTCGAATTTTTTCCGCGACTCGTGCAGTTCGTTGGCAAGAACCTTTGAACTATTCATCTGCCTGCTCCAAGCCAACGCTCTGCGCACCCAGCATCTGAATGAGCGCCAATGCGCCGGCCACCTCAATTTGGAGCTGATCCTTAAGGGCTCCGGTTGCGCTGTGCTCTAGCATCGCTTTATGTTGCTTGATTGACTCCAGCGCCGCCGCGTGATTGGCGCCGATGTCAGGGCGAAATGAGCGGCATGCGTAACAGCTGACGGTCGGATGGTAGGGGCAAGCGGATTCTCGAACACACAGTCCCAGACTACCAACGGCAATTGCTCCCGCACTCGGAGCCTCCCCATTGCCAGACAGCCGCCCTTCCCAACTCTGTGCGGCAGCTACAATTTCGTTGCTTCTGGCTGCCGTATCGTTGATGAAGCGGTGAACGTCTCTGCTGTACTTGAAATAGTGGCCGACTGACTCAGTATTGCTATGGTCCAGGGCCTCGGCGACCTCATCCGCCAGATGTCCTGCAAGGACCAAGCTAGTCCCCTTAGTCCTCCGAAGACGGTAGGCGCCCACCATGAGTCGTCGTGGCTGGGCGTCCCTTGTGTCCATCCTTGACATAGGAATCGCCAGAACCGACGTCAGCCTCCTAAATTCGGTAGATATCGTGTTAGCGTCTGCGTGCATTGCATAGCTGAATATTGTCGGCGAATCGCAATAGCGTTTTAGTCGCTGATCTTGACGATCCCTAGCAGGGAACATTGGCACTGGAGGCAGATTCTTAGATTCGCCATCCTCCATCAAGCGTTGAATCTTCTGCATCAGCTCTGCGCATTGCTCAGGGGCAGCCTCAACCTGTAGCCGCACGGCAGCGGCAGTGTCGTCTGCAATGTGTCGGCAAACCATATTGCTTTTTGCGCGCCTAAGCTTTGATCGCTTTACGCCTTTTACGCTCGGCACCATGACGTACGGTCCGAGCTCGTTGCCACCTAAATCTTCGATCCTTAACAAGCTTATCTGAACAGGTCGCAGGCCCCAGTCCCTTGCAAGGAGGAACATTGCACGTTGACGAATGCTTACCCTAGGGTTTTCCCTCACCGCTTGATTTAGAACGCTCATCTCGGCTGCCGTGTATGGTCCGATGTTTGGATCCCTCAGTGCCACGATTGAGCTTACCCAGCTAAAGCGCGATGGGCTAATCGCCCGAAGCATCTCTTCGGACTGCTCGTCAAACCCAGCAATATCGGCTTCTGTGGCCCAGCTATAGAAACTCCTAACGCCAGTTACGGACGCCTCTCTTTGGCCACTCACCAGCTGCGGCATGATGTCGGAAAAGTGACCTAGAAGATCGAGAGCTATTCCTTCTGCACTTTCGGACTTAGTGTCCACCGCAGCAAAGACGTCAGCCAGCTCAATCACCGAGCGAACTTCTGCTGTTGTCTCGATCCTATCCACGACCCACAGTCTAAATAGCCATTCCAAGTATGGGTTATTGCAGATGCGTTGGCCCCAGGGAATTCTCTTCTCACCGGAACCTATGTGCTCAAAACGGAGGTATGGAGGCCACTTTCCATTTCGATCAATTATCCGAACGCTCTGCCCATAGACTGAGGTGGTGGCCAATGGAATTTCATCCAGTTCCTGATCGGAGAACGCCATCGCTCTGAGGCGCAAATCGGCTGCTGCATCATTGGCCGTGCTCATCGGCTTCATCCCCCGATTCCTCCCTTAGGACACTGGAAAGTCGCTCTGAGATCGCCGCGCGCGTGTAGTGACCAACCATCGGACTTCGCTGTGACCAGCCACCGACATATGCCAAGGCATCCGTAAGCACCAGTGAGTTTGAGGAGTCCATCTCCACAATCTTGCGTCGAATTGAGTTCACCGCAGTCGAACGCATTCCGTGAGGATGAAGTCTCTTCCCCAGTACGGCAACTTCCGGAACCCTACCAATTTGATCGATGATTCTGTTGATCGTGTACGCCGATAGCCTCCTGCCGTCTCGCGTACTAAGGAAGAAGGCCGGCGATGGCGCTGACGCGGTGACACTCTCCAGGCGCCAGATGTCCCTGTATTGCTCCAGAACATCGGCAAGTGGGAGCGATATTGGCACCTGCCGTCCAAGGGTCTTCATGCTAGCCCCATCGCGGCGTTTGCGCCTTGCTACTGACGTGGGCCTCCTTATCCTGATCGTTGGAGTTGCGCCGAGATCAACGTCACTTAGCTCAAGAAGGACAGCCTCGCCACGACGCAGCCCAGTAGCCAACATGACATGAAGCAGGCAGTAGTTTCGAAATCTAACCTCTCGAGATCGAAACGGATTCATAATCGAATCGGGATGTATAACTCTGTCGATCACGGCGACGTCTTCAGGCGTCAGACTTGTGGCTCTATTCGGGCCCTCCCCGGCGCTCGCTGCTATTCGCAGTTGGCGCTCAACGATCTTGCATTGCCTAAGAGAATTGCGATCTACCTGAGCCTGTTCTATCAGGCTAAGGTTCGCGAACTGCTTGTAAAAGTCGAATGCGAACTTCAGAAAACTCTTCAGAGTTTCAGATCTTCGGGAGCAAGTTGATTTGCTTGCTTGCGAACCCGATGCAGTCCTTCCCAGTCTGGAGGCGATTGACCTCAGCTCACCATCTCGAAACCCATTCAGAGACCTTAAGCGTTCCTCGACGATGACACCCAGAGAATCAGCGATTTCGTAGAGCACCTGCACATCTCGCAAGTATGAATCTGCGGTGTTTACGGCATCAGCACCGCAGACAGTCTTCACCCACAATGTGGGAAGTGGTTGCGGAATTCCGTTGTGTAGCAGGTATGGCCAATAGCGCCCATCAGCGCCCAGGACCTTCTTTACTGCCCACTGCCGGGGCCCCGAACCGTACCCTTTCATGAATCACCGTATGGGATGCCTGCAACACTGATGCTCATGCTACATAACAGCCACAACCACCCCTCCGGCGACCCTGAACCCTCCGGCGCCGATGCACGCATCACCGAGGAGCTGCAGCAGGCGCTGGCCCTGGTCGATATCCGCCTGCTGGACCACTTCGTGATCGGTGAGGGGCGGCCGGTTTCATTTGCTGAACGCGGCCTCCTGCCACAGCTGCAACCGCGCCTGTTCGGATGACGCCAGGGCCCGGGGCGCCCGGCCGGCGGAGGCCGCGCGCGTTCACATGGGCAGGCCCCGGTCAGCGTACGCGCCGGCATCTGCGCTAAAATGGGCGATTCCGCCGCTCATTCTCACAGCAGGCCTCGTGAAAAATCTCCTCCGCGCCCTGATCAGCCAAGGCATCGAAGCCTTGCGCGCCAATGGCACCCTGCCCGCCGACACCCTGACGCCGGACTT
>PJTS01000532.1_pt1 | contig 22625 bp, 20 predicted proteins | sample 1512251 | NCBI WGS metagenome assembly PJTS01 (sample SAMN08177686, study PRJNA422409) | Soil metagenome, whole genome shotgun sequencing project. | isolation source: Soil (2) enriched on wood chips: alkali lignin treatment | place: USA: Madison | collected 2015-01-15 | reverse complement strand
TCCAACCCGGTCATTTCCAGGTCGATCCAGATCAGTCGTTCGTTGGCCGCGCCGTTCTCCACCATCGTGTCGCCTCGTTGCTGGGCAGGCAGGGCGCCCACCGGTAAAGGAAAGAGGCGCCCATCATACCCTTTCGCTGCTCAGGCCTCGCCGCCATGGTCTTCGAGCAGCAGCGGCGGCTTGCCGCGCTTGGCACGGAAGTAGTTGGTCAGGCGCAGGCTGGCCTCCTTGGCCAGCACGCCGCCATGGATCTCTACCCGGTGGTTGTGGCGCGCATCGCCCAGCAGGTCGAATACGCTGCCGCAGGCACCGGTCTTCGGGTCGCTGGCGCCATAGACCAGGCGTGCCACGCGCGCATGCACGATGGCCATGGCGCACATCGCACACGGCTCCAGGGTCACGTACAGGGTGCTGCCGATCAGGCGGTGGTTGGCCAGCACGCGCCCGCCCTCGCGCATGGCGACGATTTCAGCATGCGCGCTGGGGTCGTGGCTGGCGATGTTGAGGTTCCAGCCCTCGCCCAGCACCTGGCCGTCGGCGCCCACCAGCACCGCGCCCACCGGAATCTCATCGAACACGTGCTGCGCACGCTCGGCCAGCGCCAGCGCGTGGCGCATCCAGTGTTCGTCGGCATCGTGCACAGGCACGCCCAGGGAATCGCTCATGGTGGTTCTCGTAGTGAAGACCCGGCCAGGCCGGACGGCCGGCATTGTACGCCCCGGGCACGTGCATGCAGGGTGGCCGGCCGCTCACAATCCTGGATGCGACGTTTTCCAAGAGATGAGTGCCCGCAATGGGAAGTCAGATGCTGTTCTTCTTCGCCACTGTCATGAGCATGGTGTGGATCCTGGTGCCGTTCGCGATCTTCGGCGTGCGCAGCCTGATGCGCGAACTGCTGGCCGAGCAACGGCGCACCAACGAACTGCTGACGCATATCGGCGGGTATCGCATTCCGCCGCGCCGGCGCCGGAGCCGCGCCCGTGGCAGGCACCGTGACGCTGGGGTCAGACCCGTTTTCCATTGGAAAACGGATCTGCCCCCATCACACCGGCGCAGTCGCCTCGAACGCCGGCGAGTAATGCACTTCGCCTTGTGCCATCGGCGGCCGCAGGCACAGGGCCTGGAAGTACTCCGGGGGTACGCCCGGCAACGTCAGGCCCGGTTCGGCACGAAAGCCAAACCGACCGTAGTACGCCGGCTCGCCCAGCAGCACACAACCGTGTGCCTGCTGGCTGCGCAGCGCATCGACCGCCGCCTGCATCAGCGCCGCCCCCACGCCCTGCCCCTGCAGCGCCGGCAGCACGGAAAGGGGGCCCAGGCCAAACCAACCGGCACTGCCGTCACTCACCGTCACGGGCGAAACGGCCACATGACCCACCACGTCGCCATCGCGCTCGGCCACCAGCGAAACGGTCAGTTCGCCCCGGTCCCGCAGCGCATCCACGATGAGCTGCTCGGTGTGGCTGCTGTGTTCGGCCTGGCCGAAGGCGGCCTCGGTCAGTGCATGGATGGCGGCCACGTCGGCCGGTTGCTCGGGGCGGATGAAAGGCATTGCAGGGACTCCATGGAAGCGCGCACACCATGGCGCGGCCTATGGATTCACGCAACCGCAACGTCGGCCCGTCTGCGCCCTCGATGTGAATTGTTGATACAGCTCACGAATTGAGACACCCGTCCGCCGGGGCATCCGCGTTACGGCCTGTGCTGCAAGTCATTGTGGGGAAAGGCGTTTCAACGACTCGGGCGGGGTCGGAAGCTTCAAATCAGTGACATGACCGGGCCGCAAGCGGTGGCACCGTGTCGTCATGGCCTCCCATAATCAAAACTCCCGTCCCCAAGGAAAGGAGACCTGCCGTGCACATTGCGTTGGCGTTCGCGCGCACGGTTGTACTTCCGCAGACGCTGCCTGCCGTGCTGCCGCATTGTCCCTGCCCCGCCGCACAGGCGGCCTGAGGATGCGCGGCCGCACATTTCCCTGCGTTGTTCTGTTGCTGCTGATCGCCTGCAGCCCGGAGGCTCTCATGTCCCAGGAGTTTGATTCCGCCGCCGCCAACGTCGCCCAGGGAGGGCGCGGCCTGGCAAAGCTCAACCCCACCCCGCGCAAGGCCTATGAACTGGTGTTGCGGCTGGCCAATCCGCCCGGCGATTTCGCCGTGGTCGAGGGCGTTGCGCAATACGACGTCACCAACGAAGACCAATGCGGCTATATCGAGCCGGAAACCGGCACGCCCGCACGCATCACCAGCCAGGAGCCGGTGACTCTGCGCAAGGTGGCCGACAATGAATATCGCGGCACCGTGTACCTGGACCGCATGCTGGATGAGGACTACTACGGTCGCGGGGTCTGCACCTGGTCCTTCAGCGGTGCCGGGGCCATGCTCAAGGCCACCGGTGCGCAGGGCGAAACCCGCTTCCTGTCCTTCCTGGACGCCGATCCGTTCGTAGGCGGCGGCACTGAAACCCGCCACTACCCGCGCGGCGACTACCCGCGCGTGGCGGACATGCCCGACTACGGCGCCAGCGGCCAGCAGGACCCCAAGCGCTTCCGCGCCGAACTGCGCGATGCCCTGTTCTCGGCCACACTCAGCGCGCACGAGGTCAGCCCATGACGGTGACCAGCCAGGACTACGCCGCGCTGGCCAGCGATGCCTACCGCGATGAACGGGTGGGCCGGCACGATCCAGCGCAGGAGCAGCCGGTCACCCTCAACGGCCACGCCTACCGCGTGCTGGAACATGCCAACAACCGCCTCAACGGCTACCAGGGCACCATCTACCAGCGCGTGGACACGCACGACATCGTGGTCGCCCACCGCGGTACCGAACAGATCGGCCGCGACGGCATCCTCACCGATGGCGGCATGGTGCTGGCCCGCCGCAACCTGCAGGCCAACGACGCGCTGGAACTGACCCGGCACGCCCTGGCCTATGCGCAGAAGGAAGGCCGGGATCTGGGCCAGGCGCCCGAGGTGACCGTGACCGGGCATTCGCTGGGCGGCACACTGGCGCAGATTTCTGCCCATCATTTCAACCTGAAGGGCGAAACGTTCAATGCCTACGGCGCGGTCAGCCTGACTTACCGCATTCCAGAAGGCGGCCACAACGTGGTCAACCACGTGATGGCGGCCGACCCGGTCAGCGCGGCTTCGCAGCACTTCGGCGAAGTACGCATGTACGCCACGCAGAAAGAGATCGACACGCTGGGCAGCTGGGGCTTCAGCAACAGCCGCTTCCGCGCGCTCATTCCCGACAGCGCGCTGGGTGCCGCCGCTTCGTCGCTGGGCTCGCACAAGCTGAGCAGTTTCCTGGGCGACGACTCGGTGTTGAACACCGCCGGCACGCAGGATCTGGCCCGCGACAACAGCCGGATGATCAGTGAGTACCGCAACGAGGTGGAACGCGTGCGCCGCGGCATCACCATCGGTGCACGCGGCGTCACCGGCAACCTGTACGACATCTACGACCACAGCCGCGGCCCGCTGCAGCCGGGCGAACCGGCACGGCGGGACGCCCCGGTGGCGCCCTTGCCAGGCATCACCGACCGTGACCATGCAGGCAACCCGCTGTTCAACGATGCCCTGCGCGGCGTACACGCGCTCGATGCCCATGCCGGGCGCAAACCCGATGCAATGAGCACGCAGCTGGCCGGTTCGTTGGCAGCAGAAATGCACGCCGCCGGTGGCCGGCGCATCGACCAGGTGGTGATGAGCAACGACGCCTCGCGCAGCTTCGCCGTGCAAGGCCAGAGCGGCGACCCCGGCCATCTGCGGGTGTCGGTGGATACCGCTACTGCGACCCACACGCCACTGGAACAGAGCAGCCAGCGCATCGATCAGCAGACCGCGCAGCGCCAGAGCCAGGAGCGCGACCAGCAGCAGGAGCTGGTGCAGAGCCAGGCACGCGCCCTGCCCTCCTGACCGGCGACGGCATGCGCAAAGGGGAGCCGGACCTGCCGGCTCCCGTTCGTGCAGCACGCACTGGCGCAGTTACCGGCTTGAGATCGCCGCGGCGCTGTCGCTAGCCGCGTTGTCGGCCGTGACGTAGACATCCGGGCCCGAATCCGGGAAGCCGCCACAGGCGCGATCACCCGGTGCCACCGGGTCACACGGCCACTGACGCCGCGACACGCGCTCGCGCAGCTCGAAATTCCGCCCGTTCCAGACCACGAACGCCAGATGTTCGCGATTCCAGTCGCTGAACGCATGCGGGCCGGTCTTCTGCGGCGATTCCGGGTACTGCACATACCAGCGCAGCGCCGGACCGTACTGCAGCTTGCTGTGGTCCAGCAGCACCCGCCCTTCGCGCGCCTGCGCGCGCGCGCGGTCGCCTTCGGCGATCGACGGTGCCGATGGCATCAGCCTGGCGGTCACATCGTGAGCCACGCCGTCGGCTCCCATCTGGTACACGCGCTGGCTGACGTAGGCCTGCCGGCAGGCACCGGCCGCCACGCGCACCGGCTCGGGCCGCGCATCGGCCGGCAACGCGCGGTCGGCGCATTCGAACGGCGCCTGCACCAGATAGGTGGTGATCGCCGGATCAGCGCCTTCGAACGAGCGCACCCAGATGTCGCCCAGGCGGGCGATGAAATCCGGGTGCTGGCCAAAGCCGGCAACCGCCTTGAACCATACGCGCTGGCGCACCTCGCGTTCGCGCCAAGCGCGCGGCAACAGAATGTCCTGCTCCGGTACCGCCACCAGCAGCGCCGCCAGATGCGCGGGCGGCGTGCCCTGGCAGGCACCGATCATCAGATCGCCCTGCGGGGCCAGGCGTCCGGCCAGATCAACCGGACAGCGGGCACCCAACTGGCGTTCGCTGGCCTGGTCGGGCGGCAACGGCACCACCGCCAATACAGGCGCGGCGGCGGTGGCCGCCGGCGCAACGGCTGGGGCCTGTGCGGCCCCGGCCACCGCCGGCACCTGTGCCGGAGCCTCGGTGGCGACCGGCGCTTGCTGTGCCTGCGCCAGCGATGCAGTCAGCGCCAGTGACAGCGCCCACAGCGGCGCCGGGCGAGCGCCGCCACGCGGTCGATGCGCGGCCCCACGCCGCGCGCAAGATTCATGATTCTGCATGTTGTGTCCCTACAAGGAAGTTCCATGAAGGCGCCCGCAGGCACCCAACCCATGCGATCCCGCGCCTGTGCCCAGGCGGACCGCGCTTACACCGACCGCGAACGCTGCTGTTCCTGCTCGCGGTTGACCGATGCCGACTGCTCCTGCCGGCTGGCAGCCTCGGCAGCCAGTTGCCGGCTGCTCTCGCCCAGCGATTGCTGCGCGGCCTGCGCGCGCTCCACGGCGCAGCGCTGCATGGCCGGATCGCCCATGCTGCCCTGCACGGCAAACAACATGCGCCCGTCGGCGCCCGCCACCACGTGATCAATCTGCTGCAGCCCGGCCTTGTGCGCGCCTGCCGCCAGCGCCGCGGCGGCGTTGTCCAGTTCCTGCGGCGTACGCAGTCCACTGCGCTCACCGAGCTGCTGCAGCCCCGTGCGGGCGCCCAGGAACAGGCCGTGCCCGGCGTGCGTCGGATCGGTCACGTCACGCGCGACCGGCGCGCGTTCGCCCACTTCGCCACGGCCCAGGCGATCCATCACCTCGGGGGTCAGCTTCTGCTGCCAGCCCTCGAAGCGGCGCAGCCGATCCTCCACCCCGTTCATGGCGCCGTTGATCGCGTAGGTGGCCTCGCGCACGTCCTCGCGCGCCTGCGCCGGCACGTGCTGTTGCCACTGCCAGACCGCAATGCGGCCAGCGTGTTCGGGTTGCGCGGCCAGCTCCGGGTGGTTGATCAGATCCAGATCCAGTGCCTGGCCTGCGCGTGCATAGGCCTCCTTGCCGGTCAGCGGCAGATAGCCACGCCCGTGGTAGGTCAGCGCATCGCCCGGGACGTCGTTGCCCAACCGGCCGCCATACATCAGCTCGGCCAGTGCGCCCGGGCGCCCGCGCAGGGCCTCCTGGCGTGCCGACTCCAGCGCTTCGTTACCGTTGCGCCACGCTGCTTCCACCGGGATCTGCGAGATGCCACGGGTGTAGTTGAAGCTCTCGTTCAGGCGCGACAGGCCACGCGACTCATGCCCCGCCTGGGCCATGAAGTTGGCCAGTTCGCGGGGCGAATCGATGCCTGCAGCCGTCGCCTGCCGCAGCAGTTCCGACTCCCTATCCCTCGACACGGTGCCACTCCTGGTTCGTCAACAGCGCGGGTTCCTTCCCGCCGGTTGAAGCCTGGCTCATGGAAGCGTCACCTCTGCGACGCTGGCCGGATCGAAATCCTCGAACCGCACCCGGCCGATCTCGGCCGCCGAGAATTCGCGGATGCAGGTCGCCTCGGTTTCGATATCCACCACCTTGCGCCGCACGGTATCCACCCAACAGTCCCGCTCAGCCGAGGCATAGCGGAAGGTATAGACGCTGCTCCAGCGCTGGCGGCTGCCACCATTGGTGATCACACTGAAGGTGTCTTCCTCAACCATTGCATACGCAAAAGGATCGCCCGCCAGGCCACCACGCGTTGAACACGGCACCAGCTTGTCGTTGCGCGCGGCCAGCTGCCAGCGGCCGCCGCCGTCACCGCGCAGCAAAAGCAGCACCCGGTTCGGGCCGTGCTGGCCCGCCACCAGGCCTTCCGGCGCGGGCTGGTCGATTACCAGCAACTGATACTGCACACCCTCGCCGTTGCGCGCGCCCCTGACGGCTTCCAGCAGGTTCGCACCAGAGGGAACGAATGCCAGGGCATTGTCCATCTGCGCGCCACTCCGGTTTTCCATCCCCTCCCACTCCTTCAATGTCATGCCGCCGGTGCGCAGCCACTTTGCGGGCACGGACGCCTGGCCCACCGGCCCCGGGCCGTCCGCCGAAACGGATCATAGCCGTGGCGCCGTCGCCGCGGCGATGGTGGTACGCGTCACCGTGGGACGGGAAAGACGGAGTCCTCATGGACGGAAAAGCTCCTGCAGGCGGCAACAGCGGTGCGTCATTTTTCTGACGCGCAGCGAGCTTACCGCGAGGAGGTTTGTTGCGTCGAAAACAAGCAATCAAAGAGTGCTGTTGATCACAGAAGATCAGGCAATCGCCACGCCATCAGCGGCGCCGGCCGGCATAGCGCGGCCAGCGCCCCATTACATGCAGTTGTTGAACACCAAGGGGCAGTATCTGGCGCCGCTGTCGACACAGTCACCTACCGCCGCCTCTTCCGCCTCGGGAAGTTTCTTTGCGACCGCTGCGAACGTCTGCACGACCTCGCTGTCCTTGCCACGGCTGCGTACCACCGCCGCACACTGGCCAAGCGTGAAGGCCGCCGCCACCTTGCAGTCACTGGCGTTGCACTGCTTGACCGCCGTGTCACGCGCATCGCGTTCATTCACGCCGATGTGGATTGCATAGGCCTTGGGTGCAGCACCGACGGCGATCGCGGACCAGACCTGCGCCATGTTGGCAACCGTGCGTCCATCCTTGGCGGTACCGGTGGACACCCCGCGCTTCTCCAACGGTTTGGCGATGAACTCCGCAGCGCCCGGGAAGGGCTCGAACCGGGGATCGGCCACCTTGCCCAGTACGTTCAACGAGACACGCTGGATGAAGCGCTCTGCCGCCTTGTAACCGTACTTCCAGCCGGTACAGAACGCCTGCTCGGGCGGGCTCGTGCACTCCCCGCCAGCCGCAGAACAGGTCGCCTTCGCCGCGGCGCCCGCGTCCTGCTTGCTTCCGCCCTGGCCCAGGTACATTCCGCCCTGCCCGCTGTATGCCGGCGCCACGCAGGTGTTGGCGAACGTCACTATCGGGTAGCAGACGCCCTTGCACGCCTTCATGGCGTTGGTCAGTGCATCGTTCTTGGTTTCATTGTTGAGGTGGACATGCCATGAGCCATCTTCCGTACTGACCGCCAGTGATCCCCACCAGTCGCGCTTTGCATCCTTCCGCAGCTGCGCATTGCGTGCAGCGAGGATGTTGCGCGCAATCTGGTCGGCGATGTAGTCCTCTTCGGTATAGACATACGTGCTGGCCTGCTGGCTCTGCTGCCACTGCACGTAGTTGTTGACGTTCTGCGCGTGCTGTTGCATCTGGGCCTGCCGGCCATTCTGCGCCACGGCCGGCAGCGCCACGCACATCAGCAGTGCCACACCCAGCGACGCCCAGCGGCGGTCAGAAGCAGTATTCACCCTGCACCCCGCACTTCTTTGCACCCGACGCCTGGCAGCGGTCCAGGGCCTTGCTGCTCAACTCGGGGGCTTTGGTCGTGCGGCCGTCAGCCACCTCCACGAACGTTGCCCGGACATTGGGCCTGGAATCAGCATCGCTGGCGATGGCCATACAGTGGTGCCGGACCGGGAACACAACCAGGTCCTCGCACCCACCCCACTTCTGGTTGCAGTCACGCTTGGCCATCAGCCTGGCCTCAACCTGCGATCCGCCAACAGCGGTCACCACCTGCTGCTTGGCATCACTGACGGCCATGCCGATGAACATCTCGATGCCCTCGGGCAGCTGCGCCGTCATCGTCCCCGGCGGCGGCAACCCCTCCAGTCCAGAGGCCTGCTGTGCCTGCACGCCACTGGCCAATGCAAGCTGGACCAGCACTCCCAATCCCAGAAAACCAGCACTCATCCGCATCACAATCTCCTTTCCATGTCTGGTGCCATCGGGCGCGGCCCATCCAGGCCGCGGGCAAAGATGACCCGCCCGTCGGTCGCGTGCGGGAACGCCACCCGTGTCACTCCGCCGGCCAGCATCGCAACGCGGGCGGGAATCTGCATGAGTCGTTCCTTCGTACTACGCGATTGTGTTCGACACGCCAGATGTACTGCAGCACGGCGCACAGCGTGTCATTGTCCCCAGCGGCAGCGCGCCGAGTTCGCGTGCCCGACAGGTACGATACCGCGCCCCATCTCTGCGCAGTATCAGAGTATTCCTACATGCGATGTGGGCACGCTGGGTGCAACTGCGTGCAAGCACGGCAATAGACGCCCCGGGGCGGGGAGCGTGGCAGCGCCCCCGACCGCGGGTGGATTCAGCCTTCCTGGAAGAATGCTTTGGTGCAGTCCGAATGAATGAACGTGCACTCCTGGCTTCCGCTGGCCTTACAGTCCTGGATCGCCCGTTCCTGCGCCCGTCGTTTGGTTGCGCCCGTGTGGAACCTCACTCCATTGTGCGGACGCGTTGCACCCACTGCGGCACAGCATTGATCAGGATCAAGCCCATGCCGACCTGCCACATAGCTCAAGCATTTACGGGCAACCATCCGGCGGCGTCTCTTATGGCGATCGACTAATTGAACGACCTGAATTCGGACATGCTGCATGCCGAGTAGACAACCGAGCAACTGGCACCGTTTGAATCTGCGCTACACCGTTTCAATGCGTTTTCCTTGGCAGTTTCCACATTCTCAGCACCTGCCGCCACGGACGTACCATCCACGGTGCCTTTCGGGGGATCTGCAAGCGCCACGCACTGGTTGTTGTAGGTAAACATAACGGCGCACTTCTGCCCGCCAGCACCACGGCACTGCTCAAGAGCGACAGACTGCGCCTCAGCTTTTGACTTTCTTGATTCAGACACCCCTGTGGCGCGCACAGCACCACGAGCATTTGCGCTAACGTCGTCTGCAATTGCGCCCCAGCGCTTTTCCCATTTCCCCGAAGGAACAGGAGCTGCCGGTGCCGAGGCGCCGCTGCCTCCCCCCGGTATGGGGGCGCAGCCAAGCACGCCCTGCGAACTGCCAACAGGATACTGACCGGGCGGGCACCTACCTTCGGCATAGGCAACCGTGGCAGAAGAAAGCAAACCCAGTAAAAGGAGCAATCGCATCAAATCTCTCCTGCACGGGCCGAATAACTTCCCCTATTCGGTGCGTTGCGCAACGAGCCCATAGGCTTCACACCAGCCTGAGAACCCCCACCGCCACCCATTATCGATCGACCATCGACTGGTGAAGCAACACCGCCGGACGCACGGGAAGGATTGGTCGTCTGAGGCGGCACATTACTACCCAAGGGCTGCCTATCAGGACCCGGCGTCGGTGCTATTGGACTGCCGCCTCTCTGCGAACATGCCATGAAGCCACCCAGTGCTCCCTGGAAGAACATCGCCGAGATTGGGGCGCAGTCAAGATCAGGGTCGTCAGGATCAAGCCTATGCCGCTCTGCTGTATCACCTGCGTCGTCGACTGAACAGCCTAGCCACCCCGCGCAGATCAATAAGCAATGAATTCGGGCTTGGCGCAATCAGAATATACAACCTTGCATTGATCCAAGCCGGCCTTCACACAATCGCCCATGACTCTTTCTGTCGCCTGATCCTTTGACGCACCGGTGTTCGCCCTGGCCTGCTTGTTTTTGTGGTCCGTTGCGAACGCTACACACTGGTTCTTGAAGGCCGTCAAATTATGGCAATCGCTCGCGCCTTCAGTCATACACCGGGTCTGCGCCTCGTCAATAGCCGCAGATTTTTTCTTCTGGCCAACGGACACCCCAACAGCACCCGATGCAGGTGATACAGAAATAGCTCCCCATGTTTTGATCCAACGGCCGGTCGGGCGAGGTGCCGCTTGGGCCCCTCCCTCGCCCCCTGGGATCGGAGCGCACCCTCCAACGCCTTGACCGCCCACTGGGTACTGTCCCGGAGGACAGCGCCCCTCCGCCAAGGCTGATCCAATGGTCAGCAAGGTGATCAGTGCCAAGAAGATGCGCGGAATACAATGCATTGTGACCTCCCCATCAATTGCCGCTATTTCTCTGTGCCGCTCGCATCCCCGAATCCTGATTGGGGGACGACCCAGCTTGTGAACCAAAGATTCTCTCATTGGTCTGCCACGCAGAGCTCGATGGGCTCACAGCCCCCCCCTGTGCGGGCGCCGCCGGCGCATAGCTACCCGGGGGCTGCCCATTAGGACCCGGCGTCGGCGCTATTGGACTGCCGCCTATCTGCGAATATGCCATGAAGCCACCCAGTGTTCCCTGGAAGAACATCGCCGCCATTGGGGGCACAGTCAGGATCAGGGTCGTAAGGATCAAGCCCATGCCGCCCTGCTGCATCGCCTGCGCGTTGAGACCGTCGTTGGATATGCCTTTGATCAGGAAGGTATTCACCAGCGCCGATGTCCAGAACGCCGCCGCCACGCGAATCACCATATCCAGCGCAATCGACACCATGGCAGAGAGAACCGCCATCGAGAACATCGTGCCTATGCCGTAGAACAGCCACTTCTGGAAGAACTGCTTGGTCTGCTCGAACAGCAGACACAGGATGAACAGCGGCCCGAACCCGATGAAGAGGGCCATTGCTACTTCGTAGAGCAGCAGCATCGAACCGGCGGTAACCGCCGGGCCTCCTGTGCCCAGCGCAATAAGGTACTGGGAGCGGGCCTTGTCAGCCTGCAACCCCTGATCGTCGATGATCTTGATCGAATCGATGGTGGACAACGCGACCTGCATCCAGGCAAGGCTGCGGTCGATCTGATCTTCCGGCTTCTCGTTCTTGCCGGTCACCATCGTGGTGATCACGCCCTTCACGTCACCGGTGAGGAACTTCTGCAGGCTTGTCCCGAACATCGCAAAGCTGGTCGCCACGCTGACGATGAGCGCCGCCCGGGCAACGTTGGTCACCAACACCATCATGGAATCGCGGCTGCGGCCGGTCACGATGCGATAACCCTGCACCAGAACCCACAACGTCATGAGCGTGAGGGCCATGCCACCGACCCACTTCATCATGCGCTTCATCATGTCCAGACCAAATTCATTGATCCGATCGTGAAGGAAGTCGAGGATCAGGCGGAAGAACACGAAGTCGCCGATGGACTGGACACGCACCGCGTAGCCCAGCAGATCATGCAACCCGCCTGAGAAATCAAAACCGAAAATCGACCAGATCGACATTTCCACAATCCCTTGGTAGTCCCACTGCTGCCAGGCGCATTCGCCGGCAGCCAAGCTGCTCGTCCATTCAAGGATGCAGCGTTATTTGACGCTCAGCGCAGCCTTCAGTGCGGCGGTCTTGACCAGCTCACTGACGAACTTCTTGCCACCCGGCTCGCCTTTCAGCGCTGCCTCGGCGACAACGCGCTGATTGGCCTCCATCACCTCGATGTAGGCGTCATAGGCCTTCATGCGCGCCTGCCAGGACTGCGCCTGCACGGCGAGCTCATTCGCCGTTCTCAGCGAATCACTGTTGACGGCGTCAACATTGCCCCGGAGGTTACCCAGCCTGCGGAGATTGTTGATCGCCGTCATCAGCTGATCCATGCTGGGAATCGTTTCGTTGATGAACTTGACCGAATCGTTGTACTTCCGGTTCTGCATCATGCGGATGTTCACGCAGATCTGCCGCTGCTGAGCCTTCCAGTCGCCTTCTGGCTTGAAGTTGAAAAGGCTGAAGAGCGTATCAACGGACAGTCCAGTCCCCGTTCCGCACGATTCCGCTACCAGATAGTTTTCAGGAACCGGAGTCAGAATCGCTCCCGGCGGAAGACCAAACGACTTGAATATTCCGTACGCTTCAATCACTGCATCCGAAATGTCCTTCAGCACTGACAGCCAGCGCGTATTGTCCTTGACGTACTCGTACATCGTCTGCAGGCGACCCATCATGGTCTCGAACCAGCCAGCGCCGTCGAACACGGGCACACCGCTGGCGACCGCGGTGGTTGGCGCCCCGGCGCCGAATGCGAGCGCCAGGCCCACGGCCAGCGCAGCAAATCGTGGCTTGATCCGGCTGCCAGACCGCGCCGTGTTTCCGATTGCCATGTTCATTGCCGTTTTCATTCTGTTCTCCATACTCAATGCGTAAGCGTCCCTGAAGCGCAGTGCTTCAGGCGGCCTCTTCCTTGTCGGGGGTCGAGCGCGAACCCTTGCGCTGTTTGTAGAAGTCTTCCAACCACTGTTCCGGCGTCAGTTCATCCACCGTCACGCGGGCGCGGACCGCAGCGGTCTGCAGCACGCGGTGCATCACGTCGATATTGTCGGTAGACGCGGAAATCACCGACAGAATGTCATCCATGCCGCGCAGGTTGAGCTGGCAGACACTGGATGCGTGGCCCTGCTTCACCAGGAAACAGCGCGAGCGCTCGTCCAGCGCGGTGACCACCCGGAACTCGGCCTCGGTCAGTTTGAGGCCGTCCATGTAATCGCTCTTGCTGGCGTTCGGGTTCGGCAGCAGGATCAGCGTAGCCGTCTGCTCGATCAGCGCCGCGGAAATGTCGCTCTTCAACGCGTCTTCCGGGCTCTGCGTGGCGAAGATTCCCAGGCCGTTCTGCTTACGGATGGTCTTCTGCTTGTTCTTGGCGAACTCCTTCAGGCCACCCTCGCCGTCGAGGATCTTCCAGAATTCATCCATCACGTAGATCAGCGGACGACCGTCGATCAGCGACTCCAGCCGGTGCAGCAGGTAGTTGATGACCGGCACGCGCACTTCGGGGTTGTCGATGATGTCGGTGTAGTCAAAGCCAATGATGTTGGCCTTGCTCAGGTCCACCGTGTCGACCGGATTGTCGAACACCCAGCCCAGCGAATTGCCCGACGTCCAGCGGCGCATGCGCGCATACAAGCCATCGTCGCCCATGTTGGGCAGGCTCTTCTGGAAGTTGGTCATGCTGCGCAGGTGCATCGGCGTGTCGAGCATGCTCTCCACCGCGCGGTAGATGTCCTCTTCCTCGCGGGCGCTGTACTCGCGCTTGCCGGCCAACACCTTGATCAGGTCGGCCAGGAACTGCACATTGGCTTCGTTGTTCTCGCACTGGAACGGATTGAATCCGGTCGGTGCGCCGTTCTCCAGGGCCAGGTAGTTGCCGCCACAGGCGCGCACGAAAATCTCGGCGCCGCGGTCCTTGTCGAAGAAGAAGATGGTCGGTGACGGCTCGTACTTCTGCACCTGGCTGAGCAGGAAGTTGATGAGCGCGGTTTTACCGGTACCGGACTTGCCGATCACCATGGTGTTGGCGATGGCCTTTTCACCCAGCGAGTTTTCCGACGGGTGGGTGGCGTGGAAGTTGAAGTAGTACGGCTGCCCGTTGGTGGTCTGCAACGTGGTGACGCAGTCGCCCCACGGATTATTGTGCTGCTTGCCGGTGGCGAAGTTGTGCAGCGGCGAAAGGCCGAGGAAGTTCAGCGAGCTGACATTGGCCAGACGTGTGCGGTAGCGCCAGTTGCCCGGCAGCTGCGAGTAGAACGAGGAAGTGACGGCAAGGTCTTCCTTGGTCGACACGAAACCGGCATTGGACAGCTCGGCGCGGGTCGTGGCGACGTTCTGTGACAGCCTGGCCTGGCTGTCGCCGTACACCGTCATGATGAAGTGGTACTCGCCCAGCACGAAGTTGCCGGAGGACAGCTGGTCCATCGCCTGGTCAAGCTCGACGATCTGGCTCACTGCCTTGTCGCCGGAGGAGATCATCATGCCCTTGGTACGGTCCAGCACCTTCAGTGCGTCCTGGCGTCCCATGGGGCTGAACGAATGGGTGATGACGTACTCGTAATCCAGGTACTTCAGGCCATTGAGAATGCCCGGGTAGGTGCCCTCGGCATACTCCTTGATGTTGAGGATGGCGCCGAAGTGGTTGGCACCATTGGGGGTATTGATGACGAAGTCACCGGTCTTGGCCGAGAACATGTGCCGGCTGACCGGCAGGTAATCCTTCACCGGCGCGGACAGCACCGGAACCGGCTCGTCGATGCGGTTGATGAGGTAACCGAACAGCTCCAGCGTTTCGGAGAACACCACGCCGTTCTTGGCTTCGTACATGCCCAACCGGTACGGCGCGTAGTCACGGATGACGGCCTCGACATTGCCGGCCAGCTCCAGCAGCTTTTCAATCGCCTGTTCCTGCTCCGCGCGCAGCTTCTCAATATTGGCCGACTTCTCGACGAAGCGCTTACCGGCCACCACCGGACGATAGATCATCGTCAGGTACAGCTCGTTCTGCATGATGCGCTGCGAGGACAGCATGCCCATGTACTGGTCGGAAACGTCCTGGTTGAAACGCTGCTTGAACGAGCTCTTTCCCTTCAGCGTGCGGCGGCGACGGATGTCATGTACCCAGAATGCAACATTGACGAAATCCGGCGCGCGCAGGGTCTGCAACAGACGGTTGAAGGTGTTGTGCCGATGTTCCAGCTCCCATTCTTCGCGCCCCACGAACGGAAGGCCTTCCAGATGCCAGGTCAGCAGGAAGTCACCGCCGGTGGTCTTCACCACGTTCGGGGCTACATGCGATGACAGGGGAATGAATTCGCTGATGGAGGTGTCTGGGCTGAACATACGACTGCTTCCAATGGGATACGACCGACGGAAAACACGGGGGGCTCGCGGCGGCCCTGCAGGGGCCGCCGGAACCGGACCGGCCCTCAATCCATGCGGGCCGGCTTGTCGCGGTAGTGATTCGGATTGAACACCCACATGCCATCGTGTTCGCGCACGTTACGAACTCTGAGTTTGACCATCAGGCGCAATCCCAACAGCCGGAAGATCATCTCGTCGCGCTTGGCCATCTGCCGCATGATGAAAATGGCGACGGGAATGGTCAGCAGGAACCAGAAGTTCGTATACATGCTGAGCAGCAGCAGTCCGCCTGCCACCATGAAAAATGGCAGATAAGGCACGCCCAGGAACATGGCCGGGCGGGTGCAGCCACGAAACACGACGTTCTTATGCACCGTAGATCTGACCGACGTGCTTGAGGGCTTCGACGGTCATGGCGACACCGCCACCCACGCCGTCGCAGGAACCGGCGTCCTTGCCCAGCAGCATGCGGGCGATCTGGCCGGCCGCGCCGATCAGCACGCCACCAATCAGGATCGGGGCCACGTCGCCGATGCGCTTGTGGGCGAAGGCGATCTGGTAGCCGGCGAAGACCACGGCGATGGTCACCACGGCGATGGACGCCATGTTGAGCAGGCCGTTGACATTGGTGAAGAAGCCGCAGACGCGCTCGTCAGTGCCGCCGTAGTCGGTGCCCGCGAAAGCCTGCGGGGCGAAAAGCACACCGGCGAATGCGACGGCCATGAGCATGGTCTTCAGCGTGCGCTGGGCCTGTACGACGTCGAGATTGAACTGCTTCATGGATGGATTTCCTTGTTGATGGACTAACACAACTGAATCGACCGGCCGGGGGACCAGTCGCACCACGACTTCGTCAGAACACGAAGGCCGCATCCCCTGCGGGAATCTGTCGGACCGGCGCGGCAGGTGCCGCCACCGGTGCGTTGTAAACATTTCCAGGTGCTGCTGCCGGCTGATTGCGTTCGTTCCACGAACGCAGCATCACCGGTGCTTCATTGCCGCCGGCAACGGCACCCGGCAACTGCTGGGGCATGCCCTGGGACGGCGGCTGTGCCATGGCCTGCGGCAACTGCTGCGGCAGGCCATGGGGTGCCTGCCCCTGCGGTTGCATTGCGCGGTCCACCGAGCCCAGCACGACCCGGGACAGGGCCTGGTCAGCGATGTTCAGCAGACTGCCGCGAGCCATCGCGCCGGCGGAGGGATAGACGGTGTAAGCGCGCGCAGGGTCGTTGGAGGGCACGTACACCGGGGCCGCGTTCTGCGCCACGATCCGCGCTTCCATCGGCGAGGCGCTCTGGGGGTGATGTTCGACCTTCACCACGCGGCGCTCGCCGCGGTTGACAACGTCGATGGGCGCTACACCGTTGCTGGCCAGCCGCTGGCCGCGGCGCATCGAGTCGTAGATCTTCTGCACGTAACCGTGCCGGAAGCCGGTCTCGAAATTGCCCGAGTAGTAGCAGCTGAACGACTTGCCCCAGTCCTGGCCGGAGCGCTTGTAGCACTCGGCCAGGATGCGTGAGCCCGCCTGCAGGTTCGCGCACTGCTGGAACGCTTTCTCGTAGGAATCCAGCCCGTACTTGCCCAGGTTGTAGCGGTTTACCTGGGCCAGGCCAACGGAGAAGTTGTAGCCCTTCTCTTCCAGCATGCGCACGGTGGCAAGCGCCTCATCGAGGGCCTTGGGCTGGCGCACAAGCGCCCCGCCGACCACGCCGATGGCATAGGGGTTGCGGGAGGATTCGACATTGATGACGTGCTGCATCACGTCCATGGAGACGGCCATTTCCGGGCACGCCATCATTTCCAGACCTGGAAGCATGGTTCAACCCTCCTGCCCCTGGGCACGCCCAGGATTGAAGTCGATGCCGGTGATGTAGCGCGCGCCGGCATGCGCTTTGATATGGACGACGATATCGATGGTCATCATCAGCAGCCGCTTGATGACGTTGAACTCCAGGCCCGCCCCTTCGCTGGACGCCTTCACCATCAGGGCCAACTGGTCCCAGGTCTGCTCGGGGCTGCCCGCGTGGCAGCTGGTGATCGAACCAGGATGGCCGGACGCGCAGTTGCGGATGAAGTAGAACGCCTCGTCGCCGCGCAGCTCGGCCAGGATGATGCGCTCGGGCTTCATGCGCAGGCACGCCTCCATGCAGCTCTTGGCGGTGACGTTGCTAGCGCTCTGCCCCCCCTTCGAGTACAGCAGATGCACGACGTTGGGCTGGGTCAGGAACAGCTCGCGGGCATCCTCGATGGTGACCAGGCGTTCGCTGTCGGGAATGTGATTGACCAGCGCCTTCATGAAGGTGGTCTTGCCGCTGCCGGTCGCACCGGAGACCACGATGTTCTTGCGGTACATCACCGCACGCCGGAAGAACTCGGCGTACTCGCGGGTGTGCCGCAGTTCCAGCAGTTCGCGATCCTGATCGCTCAGGCTGCCGTCCTGCTCGAGTATCTGCGCGAAGAAGCCGTCCTCGTGGTACTGGGTGAGTGACTTGGTGTGCTTGGAGGGCAGACGGATCGTGATGGACACCTTGCCTGCGTCGCAGGCCGGCGGAATCACGAACTGTGCGCGCTGCCCGGTCGGGAACGTGAGCGAGACCACCGGGTCGGCATCGGTGATGCGCTGGCCGGTGTTGCTCTCGTTGACCACCGCGGTGCAGAACTGCCGGGCCCGCTCGAACGTCAGGCTCGGCACGTCCACGCGCTGCCACCCTGCCCGCGTCTCCAGGTACAGCTCGCCCGGACGGTTGATGCAGATTTCCGTCACCTCCGGCGAAGTCATGTACTCGGCGATGCCCAGCACTTCGTACTGATAGCGCAGGAAATCGCTGGAGACGAGGGCGAGGGGTGACACTTCAGCGTCCATGATCGTTCTGTCGGTTACCGGCGCGGGTTGAGCACGTTGGTGAAATCGACGTCCTTGGCGACGTAGACGTTCACGATGGTGCCCTGGTTGATGGTGACCGTCGGCGGACGGTTGCTGCTGCTCAGCGCATCATTGGCCAGGCGCTCCATGGTGCGGGCGGTGGCGCTTTCATAAGGCGACTGCACGGCAAAGCCGTTGCTGGAAATGGTGGTACTTTCCGGGCCATGTTCCGCGGCGGCGTACTTGAACGCATCAGCGATGAGGCTGACCATCAGCGCCGAGGCGATACGGCTGCCCCAGTGCGCGCTGTACTGGCCGGGGTGGCCTGCGCCACCGAGCTGGTCGACACCGGGGCTGGACATGGCCACGTCGATACCATTGGGCGTGGTGATGCGATCCCAGATGACTTCCACGCGCTTGCCCTTCGCACCACCGGCGTAGGCACCGTAGATCTTCGAGCCCTTCGGCAGCAGCAGGCTGCGGCCATTGATGGAATAGACCGGCTCGGTCAGCAGGCAGGAGGTATAGCCCGACAGGTCGGTGATGATGCGGGTTTCCAGCACGCAGCGCAGGTAGGTACCGCGCACCAGCAGCGCATCGGGGCTCTGGATGAAGCTTGCACTGGACACATCCTCGACATCCGGACCACGACGGGTACGCGTGTCCTGCGGCGGCTGGCCGTTCTGTGCGCCCATCTGCTGGATCATCATCCGGGTGTATTCGTCCTGCGCGCTGCTCAGCCCGCCCCCCTCGGACGGTCCGTCTCCGTTGCCGACAAAGCCCGGCTGGGCGCCCATCCGGCGCTCGGCCAGGGTTGGGCCACGATCGACGGTTTCACGTCCACCACCCAGCATCGGGCCGCGATCCGGTTCAACGGCGGGAGCAAGCGGCAGCGGCGGGATGGGCTGCGGCGGCGGCATGGCCGGCTGCGGATCCGGAGCGACCTCGGTCGGCAGCGTCGGCGTACTGGCACGCGCAACCTGCGGCGGCGGCTCGAGCTCGGCCTTGTCGTCGTTGCCCTGGCGGATCAACAGGAAGCCCATCGCCAGCACCAGCACCAGAATGCCGCCCAGGAACAGCAAGGCCTTGCGGTTCAGGCGCTGTTCTTCGGCCGAACGCAGCTGCGGGGCAGCGGCATCAAGATCCGGTGCGTCCTGGGTGCGGGCATTGCCGTAGTACGGGTTGGACGACGTCTCCTGGCCCGCCGGGCCCTGCCCGTACGGGGACTGGTTCGGGTCGTTGTCCGGAGTGTTCTGCTGGCTCATTTCTTCACGTTCCTTCGCAGACCGACGACGTAGTCGCCGTGGCGGATGACCAGGTACGGGTAGGTCCCGTGCACGATCAGCGTATTGCCCTCAACGGTGGTGTTGACCACGAAGTCCTCACCGTATTCCTTCTCGCGACCGAACACTGCCGGGAAAATGCCGGTCTTGTACTCTGGCGAATTCGGCAGCTTGAGATAGGTGAAGCGCCCGTCGTCGTAGGCGTGGACGGGGATCAGCCACCCCATCTTCTTCGCCTTGCTGGTCGAATAGGAGTAATTGAAGTTGTACTGGCGATCCTTGGCCAACTCGGTGCTAAGCAGCGGCTTGGCTTCTTCTTCCACCGCTTCCTGGGCCACGCCGAATACGGTCTCGTTCGGGTAGACGAACTCGATCTTGTACTGCACGCCGGCACGGCGGGCCTGTTCAAGCTGTCGCCAGTCGGTGGCCACCACCTTCAGTTCGAAGATGTAGGAATGGGTCTCGGTGCGCACCATCATGTTGGTGTCCACGTCGACGTTCTTCGGCTTGAGGTAGAACACGTTCTCGCGACGGGTCAGTTCCCAGCCGCTGCTGAAGCCGGTGCTGTAGTCGAGGATCTTCTCGTTCGGACTCAGCTCGATCTGGGTGGTCAGACCCAGGCCGGTACGAACCGGGTAGATCCGGTCCTTCTCATACTCGTATCGGTCCACTGCCTGTGCCATCGCCGCGGTGGAAAACACCAGCGACAGCAACGACAGCAGCGCCAATGCGCTCCCCCTGACATTTCGACTACTCATCGGTTGCTTGCTCCATCAGCATTTCCGGTGGATTGGTTCTGTGCGCGGTGCATTACCCACCCCGCATCGGTTGCGCCTGCTGGGGCTGTACGCCCTGCGGCTGGGCCTGCTGCATCGGCTGGCCCTGCATCGGCTGGCCCTGCTGCATGGGTTGCCCCTGCATCGGCTGGCCTTGTGGCATCGGCTGCCCCGTAGCCGGAACGACCATCGGCGCCGCCGGACCGTTCGGGTCGTACATGCCTTGTGCCTGTGCTGCAGCCTGCTGGGCCTGCTGCGCTGCGTCCGCCTGTTGCTGCAACGCGCTTTCGTCGGGAACCGGCACGCCACGGGCGTAATCGTTGTCCACGCGGTACTCGGTCACCTGGAAGGCCAAGGGATTGAGCACGCGATCCTGCTCGGACAACGCGAGGTTCTGGTTGTACTCGAAGCGCATTGTCACCAACTGGTTGTCCAGGTAAGTGGTGACGCCTGTACGCTTGTCCAGCAGGCTGCGCTGGATGCGCACCGATGCACCGCGGAAGCTGCCATTGGCCTGTGCAGCCAGCGGCGTGATGCTGAGGATCTTCACCCGGATGGCCTTGCCACGGCCGTACATGACGAACGGATTCTGCGGATTGTTGCCCGCATAGCGCTGCTTCATGCTCGCGGCCACCGGATCGGTGGACATCACAAACACCAGTTCCCAGTCACGCAGGCCCATCACTGCCGAGTCGTAGGACTCACGCGCCAGCACATACTGGGCCACGTTGCTGCGGTTCACCGCTTCATTGGTGGTGATGGTTTCGCCCTGGAACGTGCCGCGCAGGCGCGCCACGGTGGCCGTGCCTGTGTAGGCATCGGCCATCACCAGGAACGGCACTTTTTCCTTCAGCGGCAGCATATAGTAGTAACCGCCCGCCAGCGCCAGCGACATCAGCAGCGAACCAGTGGCCACCCACCAGGCCCGCCGCTCGCTGCGCCGTGCCATGTCGGCCACGGTGATCTCATAGCTGACCGCCTTGGCGACCGACTGCTCGACCTTCTGGCTGTTGCCTGCATCCTTCTTGCGGAACATGGATTCTTCCGTACTGCTGAAACATCAATGGGCGTGACGCCCCTGCGGCAGGCGCGGGGTGCGGCACGTTCGATGATTTCGGTGGGGCTCAGCTACCGCTGTTGGCGTCGGCTGCCGGTACCGACGCGGTAGGCGTCGATGCGGCGTTCTGCACCACAATCTGGTTGCCCACGATGGAGACGGAAACACCTTGTGCCGCGTAGGCAGCCGTGACATCGATCACGGCCTGCTGCGCGTTGGTGGTATCGATATCCGACACCGCGCCATACAGGGTGAAATCCGAGCTGAGGCGATAATCCAGGGTGCGGCCGGAATCCTTGGCCCAACGCTCAAGCATCGCCTTCAGCGTGCCATCCATCGGCGACGCCTGGTACACGTAGCTGGTATAGAGCGGGATTTCGGTCGGGGCCGTCGCAAAACGGTTTACCGGCTTCCAGCGTCCGCCGAAATCGGGTGCGGGCTTGGTGGCGCAACCGGCCACCATCAACGCCGCAGCTGCGGCGATGGACATTTTCACGATAAACGCCTGATTCATACGGGCTTCACTTTGACGTACGAAAAAGCAGTCCCGATGTTGGTCCCCTGGTCGTCCGGCGCTGCGTGGCGCACGCCAGAAACGTCACAGTAAGCCTGCTTAACAGGGCGCGACTGTCACGGTTCCCCTGCAGCCCGAAAGCTGCCAACCAGGTCGCATGCAGCGACTTTTCCAAGCCGGGTGCACGCGCCCTCACCAACGTCGGAACCATCCCTGTTCCAATGGCTGAAACTCCTGGCCACTCTGAAAGCAAGCTGAATCACGAGGATTCCCAAGCCGTGCATAGAGTCGCACACCCCCGCGTCAATTCCATGTCAGACAAGTCTGAATTCCATCAACGTATGGTGTTTTTTTGACGAACTTCACTAATTCACTTTAATGAATCCGGGCATATGTCACATTTAACCCTCGACAGCTCAGACATCGAGCATCGGTGCGTCAACCTTCGGAAGTAAACGCGACGTGAAATATCGATCCTTGTAATACCGGATCTTGTCGCACTTCACTGGGTGCGGAATTCCCTCGTACAGGAAGACCTCCTTGTCCGGACCCATCGCCTTCAGCTCCTGCGGCAGCATCAACGCGCGGCGCTCCTCGCTGTAGCTGTGGGTCTTCTCGCGCGCGTGGGTCACGTTCTTCTTGCGGATGGTGGTGTAGCCCAGCATGTCCGAATAGTCGTTCGCGTCCTGCTGCTCACGCGGCGCGTACAGGATCTGCAGCGCGTGGTTGGTGATGATGGTGCGGGAAATCTCCCGGCCATAGGTCGCATCGAGCTGCGACATGCTCTGGATGATCGGCAGCAGGCGCACGTTGTAGCCGGCCATGTAGGACACCGCCGAGGCGATGATGTCGACCTTGCCGATCGAGGTGAATTCG
>PJTS01000529.1_pt1 | contig 22687 bp, 27 predicted proteins | sample 1512251 | NCBI WGS metagenome assembly PJTS01 (sample SAMN08177686, study PRJNA422409) | Soil metagenome, whole genome shotgun sequencing project. | isolation source: Soil (2) enriched on wood chips: alkali lignin treatment | place: USA: Madison | collected 2015-01-15 | reverse complement strand
TTGCTGGCCGACTTCCACCAGCGCAACAAGACGACCGCACTGGTCTGCCATGGGCCGATCGCACTGCTATCCACGCTGCCGGATGCGGCGGGTTTCGTGGGGAAGCTGGAGGCGGGTGCGATGCCGGCTACGTCGAAGTGGATCTACAGCGGCCACCGGATGACGGTGATCAGCAACCAGGAAGAAGAGCAGGCCAAGCCGATGCTGGGCGGCGGTGAGATGAAGTTCTACCCGCAGACGGCGTTGCAGCAGGCGGGTGCGACGTTCAGCAGCAACATCACGCCGTGGACCGGGCATGTGGTGGTGGACCGTGAGTTGATTACCGGGCAGAACCCGGCTTCGGCGCTGGAGGTGGGGCAGCGGTTGGTGGAGCGGTTGAAGTAGGGGGGGCTTCTCACCGTGGATCTTTCACAGGGCCCTGTCTACTGTTGATGATCTCTGCGAGCTGCGGATGCTTTTGTTCGAAATCCCTCTTCTCCTCTTCTGCTTGTCTTGCATTTTCATAGTCCCCAATGGACCGGATACCTCCATCGCCATGCCTTTGGGCGCAGGCCTCGTCCGCACTACAAAGACTCTTGTATTGGCGCACGAGGCTTTCAATGTCTTCGTCGGAGTACAAGCCGCGCAGGTCGTAGAAAGCGGGGTCTCTGCCGTGCATGTGTCGATCATCCTTGGGTTCGTGAGCTTCTTGGGGCAGTGCTGACGGCTGCACAAGCTGGAGGTGACTGCCGCCATATCGTGGTCAGGATACGGTGGGCCGACCGCGATTAACATGACGCCATTCACGATGTTGCCAGTGATGGGCGGGGGGCAAGGTAGCTGCGCAGCGCGCCCACGAGCTCTGGTGGGGCCAATGCCAGTCACGAGATTGGCGCTGTTCCGTGGACCGAGCAATGGGGTGTGGTGTGTCTGGTGAAGAGCATCCACGCGTGGCGTGGATCTACACTGTGCCTCCGTCCCAAGGAAGCTCGCCCATGTTCAGTGGAAAGGTCGCGGTAGTCACTGGCTCCACCAGCGGTATCGGTCTTGGCATTGCCACCGCTCTGGCGCGGCAAGGGGCCGATATCGTGTTGAATGGCTTCGGGGATGCGCAGGAAATCGAACGCATCCGCTCCGGGCTGGAGACAGAGTTCGGAGTGAGGGTGGCGCACGATGGCGCCGATCTATCACGCGGCGAGGCGGTACGGGAAATGATCGCCCGTGCCGTCGCAACGATGGGCCGCATCGACATCCTGGTGAACAACGCAGGCATCCAGCACACGGCGTCGATCGAGGAATTCCCGGTAGCGAAGTGGGACGCGATCCTGGCGCTGAATCTATCGGCGGTGTTCCATGCAACGGCGGCGGCCTTGCCCCACATGCAGCAGCAGCGATCAGGCCGCATCATCAACATTGCGTCGGTACACGGGCTGGTCGGCTCGGTGAACAAGTCCGCCTATGTGGCAGCCAAGCACGGCGTAGTCGGCTTAACCAAGGTGACGGCGCTGGAGAACGCGGCCACCGGCATCACCGCCAACGCCATCTGCCCCGGCTGGGTGCGCACCGCGCTGGTGGAGCAGCAGATCACCGCGTTGGCGGAGCGGGAAGGGACCGATCAGGAGGCCGCCGCGCGAGAGCTGCTGGCCGAGAAGCAGCCGTCGCTGCAGTTCGTGACGCCAGAGCAGCTGGGGGACATGGTGGTGTTCCTGGCCTCGGACGCCGCGGCGCAGATAACGGGTACGGCGCTGCCGATGGATGGCGGTTGGACCGCTCGCTAGGCAGTCCCTTCGTCATCATGACGCCTATCGGAACTTAGGGTAATCCCTGACCAGCCGCGCTTCGACGGCCCGGGCAAGGGTGAAATCATCATCAGATTCCATCTCCCGAAGCACCTTCCACGGCTCATCGATCAGCGGATGATCAACCTGGAACTCTGGAAGCTGGTGCCTGCGCCTCAACGCCTGGACGGCAAGCAGTTCAGCAGGGAACACACGATCAATCGTCGCATCGAACTCGTAGCGGGTGTGGTCCGTATTTTCCTTGCTACGTGAAATATGGAAGTCAGCGGCAACCTGCATGACCGCCTGGAACTTCAGCTCATCCCGCGTTGCCCAGGCATCGAGCACGGATCGGTACTCAGGAACGAGTGGATTAAGTGGCGCAAAGTCTGTCGGTATTTCAAACCCGGTCGAAAGCAGCGCAAGCGCAAAGACGTCCGAAGTCGAGTTCTTGATCTTCCGCATTGTGGGTCGTGTATTGATGCGTTGATCCTTCTCCGCCATCTCGATATAGCATTGGGCGCAGATGGCTGCATCATCCCACCACGACAGCATGCAAGGGCCAAGCGCTTTCATGCTGTCTGAAAACTCCCTGGGCCAGTTGCCAAGGTCCTGGCGCATGTCCGAGTACATGGCCATCCAGCGGAAGTGCAGGGCCCGCAGGCGAACGGCGCGCTGGATCGATTGTGCCAGTGTCTCGGTGTCCGATCGGAAAAACGCATCGCAGCTTCGTACATCGTAGAAGAGCGCGAGATCACTCAGCGGGTTCGCCGCTTTGGGGGCCAGTTCGCCCGGCGCGTCCACGTAAGCCTGCAGCGCGGTCTCGGCCTGCTGGGCTTTGCCCTTTACTTGGGCATGCTCCAGCCATTCCTGGCAGTCCTGGGCCATGGCGTTGAGCGATGGATGGGCAATCAGCTTCATGTGTTCTCTGTCCACCACGAATGCATTGCGCAGGATCAGTCATCGCTGGGAGCAATGTCGAACGTTACCGTGCGGCCACAGGTCGGCGTGTCCAGGCGATCCACGGCAATGTACACATACAACGTCAGCTGCGATTCGACCGGTTTGTAAAACAAGATCCGGTCATCGTCACCGAAGGTGGGGACATACATCTTGAACCGATCGGCCAGCAGCGGTGCCTTCAGTTCATCAACGCTCAAACACAGGGTGGGTGGGTCGAGCGACAAACGCACAGTGTTCCCTTCGGGAACGAAGCTGGACCTGGATACTGTCCACGCGTAGGTGCCCGTGTCGAACGTGCCCGTCGTGCCGCGTCGCTGCCCTTCGGCGTCGTGCGGAAGCGCGATGCCAAGCTCACGCTGCACCCGGTCGGGCTCGATATCGGCGTGGCGGCGCAGGGCGCGGGCCAGTGAATGCACCTGTTCGATAAGCCTGGACGCACTGAGCGCAGGCCCGGGTTCCAGCGGGGGATCCTCTTTTAACGTTAAAGCGGGCTCGTGGACATCACCGATCAGGCTGTCAACGATCGCCGCCGCCTTGTCCTGTTCGCGCTGGACATCCGCGTCGGTGATGGGCGGGATGGGTTCCGGCCATTGGGGCTGTGGTGCCTGCGCACCTGCCGGAGCGGCCAGGGCCAGCAGGCCTGCCAGTAACCACAAAACGGGGGCCTGTATTTCGCGATAGCCGTCCATTGCTCGCTCACGTAGCGCCGAATGCCCGCAGTCTAGCCCGAGGCATGGCCGAGTGGGACAGCGCATCGGGTCGAATGCACGCTGGCCACATGCCGGGGGCCGAACGGTGATATACCTGTCGCGCTCGATCTGGAATGACTGCAGGGAGATGACTGAAATGGATACTCGCGTTCCCTCGATGTACGACGCCGACCAGCGCGACCACCACGCCGAAGCCGTGGTGGAGGATTTTTTCGCCACGCACCGCGCCCCGGCCCTGGTGCTGCAGCGCTTCTACCCGCCGGCGGCCTTTCCCAAGGTGCGCAGCCGGCTGGGCGGTCTGCCGCAGTTGCCGGATGGGCTGCAGTGGCCCGTTGGCGAGAGCTACGGCACGCAGGCGCCCATGCACTTTCTGGCGCAGATCGATTGCGCCGAACTGCCCCGCGTGGACCCGGACATGCCTGCGCAGGGCATGCTGTTCTTCTTCGCCATGAACGACGAAGAGCAGATCTGGGACACCGACGAACCGCAGCAGCGAGTGCGCGTGTTGTACGCGCCCGAGGTGGCGGCCGACCAGCCGGTGCGAGCGCTGCCGGAAGGCATGCGCCCGATTCTGGATGAGGGCCCGTCGGAGTACGCGCACCGCACTCCCGCGTGGTTGCTGCCTGAAGAAGAGGGCCCACGCGTGCACGTGCAATGGCCCTTGGTGGCGCGGCGCATGGATACCTGGCCGGACTATCTGGAGCTTCCGCCCGGCGAGGAAGACAGGGCGTACTACGATGTTTACGCCTCGCGATTGAGTGAGGTGCGTCTGGGGGCTGCCGTGGCGGCCACCGGCCTGTTTCCGCGCGCGGATGCGGCCCTGCACTGGGAGCAGACGGGGTCGCCGTCCTGGAGCTTTCCGACGCAGTGGCTGCGCTACCAGACGGATTTCCCGCAGGTGGGCATCATCGTTGACCGCCTTGCGCGGGTGATCGGCAACGAACGGCGCGCAGGCAAGCGGGGGCAGGCCGACTACGCCGACGTGCGTGCCTGGGTGGAGAAGGCGGCTGCCATCGGCTGGGATGACGTGCCCGATGATGCGACGCGCGAGGCGTTCCGTGAGTGGATCATCGGCCAGATCAGTGACGACTTCGAGGGCCTGACCATGACCGACCTGCGCATGGGGATGGCGTTTACCAAGGGATGGCTGGCTGCGGTCGCGTACGCGGCAGGCTCACCGGCGGCGGCTGCACGCATTCCGGCGCAGATGTACCGCGATCTGGCGGACGAGCATCTGCCGTTCGGTGAGAGCATGCGCACGCTGCCGGACGGGCGCAAGCGCTGCGCCGAGACCCGGGTGCACCAGATGCTGGGGCACGTGCCGCGCTTGCACGATGTGGTGCCAGACGTGGAAGGCGAGGGCGGCGAGGTCTGTCTGCTGCAGTTGTCATGCGACCCGGCGATTGATCTGGAGTTCGGCGACTGCGGGCAGGCGACGTTCTGGTTGAGCCGTGAGGATCTGCGCAACCGCCGGTTCGACCGTGTGGTGGGGGTGGTGGAGTCGCACTGACCCTCCTCTACACCACCGGCAGCAACCCCAGCTCGTACATCTGCAGTTCCAGGGTGTTCGCCGTTCGCACGTGTTTCCTGTCGGCCAGATTGAATGCCCCGTCCACCGACACCACGATCGATCCCCCCGGCGCGGGCAGGATCAGGGCCGCCCGCGGCAGCTCCGCCACACTGACGGCCTTGCGCACATAGGCCATCCAGCCCAGGCACTGGCGGCCTGGGTAGCTTGCGCAGGCATCGTGGTAGTTCTGGAACCGGCCGTTCAATGCGTCGTAGACATCGGCAACCGCGTAGCGGGTGCCCAGCCCGCTGTGCAGCACGGCCAGCAGGATGTTGGCGATCCACTGCGTGGGGTTGGGCTGCACGTCGGCGGGCCGGTGTACGGCCACAGTGAGGTAGCCGAAGGCCGGGCTGTAGTCGATGGTGATCAATCCGGGACGGCGCTCGACGGTCTCCTGGTTCAACAGCGATGCGCCGAAGGTGCGTGTACCGACCAGTTCGGCGCGCACCCGCAGCCGGTGCAGCACCGCGTGCGTGTGCTGCAGCGGCAGCGGCATCTGGCCGGGGGTATTCACCGCGCAGTACCAGGTATTGCGGCCGGGAAAACGTTGCAGCATCTGCAGCAGGTGCAGGTACGCAGTGTGGTAATCGGTGAGCTGGCGTGTGGCGATCTGGAAGCGCAGAACAACGCTGATCATCCGCGCGGCCGGATGTCCTGGCAGACCAGTTCGGCCAGGCTGCGGCATGCCAGCAGCAGGCCATCGACCACGCCTTCGCCCAGGTGGCGATCGGGCGTGGCCATGGCGCGGCAGCGCTCTGCAGCGTGCAGCAGTTCGGCCACGGTGAGCAGGGCGGTGGCGGCGCGGTCGACGCGGGCCAGGGCCATCCGGCGCCCAAGCGACAGGCGCGGTTCGGGCCAGGGCTGGCCGTCGGCGGTTTCACCCATACGGACACGGTCCAGGCAGCCGAGCAGGGTGCTGAGGTCGGGCGAGGGGTTTTCGTCGTTGTCGATGGAATCAGCGGTGGCGCTGAAGGGCAGGGCGTTGGGGGCGGTCATGGCGTCGACTTCCGTGGCTGAGGCACAGCGGCGCCACCCGCGCGGGGCGGGGTGGCGGACGGTACGTGGCTGCAAACCCGGTTGATGTAGTGTCATTGACCCGGTGGACCCGAAGATCCCCACGCACCGCCCGCCATGGACGGCCGACGGATTGCCCGCCGGCACCGATTAAGGACGGTGCCGACGGGCAAGCGTAAACAACAGACACTTACGTCAAGACGGGTTTGCAGACCCGGCCACCCGTTGTCGGTGGCACGCCATGTTGTTTACGCATGCACGCTCGCTTCAATCAGAAAAATCCGAAACGTGCAGATGCATCGAGAGAGCGGGAAGGATTGTCGCACGCAGGATCATTGGCACATGCGACACGATAGCGCTCGCCCGAACGGTGGACGGGGTTCGGGCGACATGAGATGGCGCAGACAGCGCGAAAAGTCCGGAGATGCGTGACGTTTTCCGCTTAGGAGTAGTTGTATGCGCCGTGCCATGCGAGGGCGCGGCAGACAGATCGCATGATGCGATGTGGCGCATCCGGCCGATTTGGCGTGCCGAATGCGCCATCGGCCGCTGGGCTCGCCGGGCATGGCCCGGCGCTACCGGAGGGCGTCGCGGGTGGGGTTGGGGTAGCGCAGGGCCATGCCCGGCGGCACCCTGGACTTGGCCAGCCGCGCGATCGAGTCGATCAACAGGATGCTGCCGTTGGCAATCACCATGAAAAGTCCGTCGCAGATCGCGATCTTTGAACGGCAAGCTACATGGATCGAGCCGGACGTGATTCCACGAGCGCGACGTCCTGTTGTTGCCTGCTCCCGATCTGCTCTGCCTTGGCCTGTTGCAGGGCGTCCACTTGAGCAAGGCGTTGCTCGGCCGACATCGAGAGTGCCTCCTGCATTGGCATGTGTGCCCTGTTGGAGGCCGGATCGGGTGAGGGGTGTCCGCATCGCCAGATGTGTACGAATTCCCCTCCGGCTACGGTCCCGGTCGGCATATTGGACGCGACTCTAACGTCATCCTTCGCCGTGAAGCCCTTTTGGGTAGCCAATACGAGCAGGCTTGCGCTGAGTCGTTCGCTGTTGTCGTCCCAGGACTTTCCCACGCTTCGATCTAGTTCGCGAACGCCGCTGCAGATCTTATCGAACAAAGCCCTGTCTGCGCTTCCCGGGTGCTCGGGGCGAGCTGGTTGGGCACTGAACTCTGGCGTTGGGTAGGTGTGCTCGTGCGAATCGCGCGTGTGCTGAAATAGTCCGCGCGTTGGTGGTGTCGTGCTCGTATCCCAGTACGTTTGAGGTGTTGTGGCGGTAGCTTGGGGAGCGTAATTCCGTTGTGTTCGAGCAGTCTCTCGCTGAGACGCAGGCGCTGCATATCAAGATGAAATTGCGGTTCAACGCCCGAAATCGGGTGGGCATAGGCCCTGTCAAAAGCGATGGCACGGCTGACGGCGTCCGCCCCATAGTAATTCGGGTAATCATAATCGCCACGGAAGGTCTTGGGTTCTGCGGATCGGCCTCGATGAAATCGTCTGTCCGGCCGATGCGCAGATTCCGCATTGCGGTCATGTCCGCTGCAGGGTCCGTCTGCCTTACCCTATCAACCAATGCGTTCCATCCTGCTATCTCTGCTTTGGCCTCATCCTGGCGGTTGCTTGTGATCAAGGTCTCAAGTTACGACGGCTCGTTTCATTTCGCTGGGGAGCGTGGGCGATCCGTTGATTGTCGCCTGCAGATTGGTGACCATGTCCTGCGTCACGGCTTGGCTTTAGCCATTCGAATCGGTGTAGGTGCTATGAGCAAATCGGATGCTCATTTCCTGCAGTCGCAATGCGCCTCGCAGCGATTCGTCGGCTCCCGTTCCTGCGTCAATGGCAGCGAGGGTTACTACGCCGCTGCTCTTGTTGTACAAACCTGCCAAAGATTCATGGCCAGCCTGGCCCAACGCGAACCCGGACAGATGTCCGGCTGCAGCCTGTTCATTGAGCCGCCCAAGCAGGTCCTGATCAGCATCCAGCGTCGCGCGCAACTGTGCTTGCTGCCCTGAAGAAACGCCCGGTTCACTCGAAAACCGAGATAGCGCCGCCTGCAGCGCTGCGTTCGGAGATGTCAGCCGTGTTAGCCCCCAAGCTTGTGGATGCTCAGCGTCTTAACGCAGTCGCGGACAGATTGGCTTTCCGTAGATGCCAGATGCTGCGGAATGATCTGAACACGCACATTATTGCGTGTGTAGTTGAATGCCACAGCCCAACCAACCTCGTTGTAGCTGACGGGTTCGGCGTTGAACCCCATGGCGCCCAGGGAGGTTCGATAGGTGTTGAGATCGAGCCCGCAAGGTGGGGCATTGGTGTCAGGGGTCTCCTTCGACCTTATCAGCTCGATTGCGACGTTCGAGTACTGCGGACGGGAGTCGTCGAGGTTGTAGGTGACGCTGTACTGCCAATCGCCGCCGGGCATCATCAGTGTGTAAAAACCTGACTCATCATTTGCGTCGGAATCGAATGGCGTACCTACCGCGTTCCGAATGGAAGTCGCTGTCAGCTGGTCGAAGTTGTCAGTGCTTTCAATCATTCCAAGAAAGCGTTGGCCGAGCAGTTCAGGTGTGATTTGCGTGTTGCCGCTCATGTCGCGTCCTTGTCTGTCCGTCACGGTTGTCGCGCCTGTCGTAGTTCCGCAAGCGGCTGCAACTAGAAGCGTTGATGCAATCGTGGCTTTGTAGATAGTTTTCACATCTCGCCCCTGCTTGGCTCTCCGAGAAGGTACGGCATTCGGGCCGGGCATTGCGATTCGGCCTTCACCGGCAGGTAGGGATGAAGCGGGATATGTGATCTTCGCCACATTTGAATGTGAGCGCTGCATGCAGGTCGCGACAGTTCTTGCGAGGAAGCCTTTTGCGGCGCGGTGGGCAAGCGATCAGGCGGCGATCAACAACATCGGATCGATCAGCGGCAACACGCCCTTGGCACCCAGCGCAATGCTCTGGCTGCAGAACACAAACCCCAGCGGATTGACCGCCCGCACCTGCTCGCGCGGTACGCTTTTGATCTCTCCCACCTCGTCCACGGCCAGGGCCAGCACCTCTGTGCTTGCCTGCACCAGCAGCATCGCTGGGCAGGCATGCGCGAACGCACGCAGCCCGCTGAGCCGGCGCAGGTCGACCACCTTCAGTTCTTCTTCGCGCACGGTGAGCGTGGGGCGGCCTTCACCGCCTGCTGTGTTGAACGTTTCCGGGCCACGGATTTCCACCGTCGCCTGCACGTCCACGGCAAACCATTGCTCGCCGGCCCGTACGGTCAGGAATTCAAAAAAGGTACGCGACAACGGGGCCGGTTGACCGGCCGAAGGGGAATGCGGCTGCAAGGGAAATCCAGTGGAAGGGGAGCTGCTGTTGCGCGGCAATGATGCCGCGCCGGAACGTCCGGGTGTGTGCGCGGCAGATGAAGGCCGGTGCGCCCATTCAGCCTGTGCTGGGCATCTGCTGCGCGGATCAGGAGGGGTTTTCGCGCCGTTGGCTGCGGCGGCGGTACAGCACGGTGCGGTTGCGGCCGGCGTGCTTGGCCCGGTACAGCGCCTTGTCGGCCTGGCGGATGACCAGGTCTGCATCGGCCTGTGTTTCCGGGTAATGGCTGACGCCGGCCGAAATGGTGATGTGCCCGACCGTGGGGAAGGCGTGTGTTTCGATCACGCTGCGCAGGCGTTCGGCCACCTGCAATGCGGTTTCTGCACTGACCTCGGGCAGCAGGGCAAGAAACTCCTCACCGCCCAGGCGGCACAGCACGTCCTGCGGGCGTGCGTTGGCCCGCATGCACTGGGCGATGCCGGCCAGCACCTGGTCGCCCGTCTCGTGGCCGTGCTGGTCGTTGACGCCCTTGAAGTGGTCCACGTCCAGGGTGATGACCCCGAACGGCACGCCCGAGGCATTCAGTGCGCTGAGCGCGCGTTCCAGCCCACGCCGGTTGAACAGCTGGGTGAGGGGATCGGTGAGGGCCGCCTTGTCCAGCAGCCCGATACGCTCGTTGAGGTTGCGGAAGCTGACCAGCACGGCCTGCTTGAGCTGGGCGGCTTCGTGGTACCAGGAATTGATCGCCTTGACCTGGGTGATGGCGGCGCCGACATCGCGCTCTTGGGCGTGCCGGGCCAGTTCCTGCAACGGCGAGGCGATGCGCCGTGAGCACAGCCAGATCAGCAGCAGGGTGAGCAGGCCCAGCGGCGCGGCATTGCGCAGCACCGTGGTCGTCAAGCTGCCCATGGGGGCCACCGCAGCTTCGGCAGGGCGCTGGGCGACGATGCCCCAGCCGGCGGCGGGCACGTGGGCGATACCGGCCAGCATGTGCACACCGTGGCGGTTGCGCGAGTGCACTGCGCCCGCACGGCCTTGCGCGAGGGCATCGACAGCGGCGTTGCGGGTGGCAGGCTGTCCGACCCGGTCGGGTTCGGGGTGGTAGAGCACGGTGCCATCGCGACTGACCACGTACAGATACGAGCCATCGTCGTAGGGATGGTTGCCGAGCAGGCTGTGCAGCACGTTGGGGTCGCGCAGATGGATGGACGCGGTGATGTAGCCGGCGTAGTCGCCGTCGGCGTTGAACACGGGGTGGGAGAGGGTGACCACCAGGTTGCCGGTGTGGGCAACGAACGGATCGCTGACCATTGGCACGCGCTGCTGCAGCGCCTGCCGGTTGGCCGCGCTGGTGAGGGCCTTGCCCTGCAGCTCGGGCAGGGCGGGCGAGGTGCCCACCACCACGCCCTGGGCATCGACCGAGATGACGCTGTTGTAGGCATCGGTCTGCAGCTTGACCCGTTCCACTTCATCGTCGTGCGCCGCGGGCTGGGTGGCGTTGCGGCTGAGGCGTTCGGCGCCGACCGCCAGCTGCTGCTGCGCGTTCAGCACGAAGTGCTGGGTGGACTGCGCCAGCGAGTGCGCGTACACCCGGTTGGCTTCCAGGCTCTTTTCAAGCAGCTGCTGGCGCTGCACCTGGTAGCTGGCCCAGACCGCATTGCCCAGCATGACCAGGGCCGAGAGCGCGGCAAGCGCGAGGATCAGCCGTTGCAGGTTCACCCGCTGGATCGATGCGTTCACCCTGCGCCCCCTGGCGGTTGGTAGATGCGCAGGGTACTGCTGGGGGGCATGCCGGCTGTGCACACGGTCTTGATGCGTATTGGACGCGGGTGTGCGGGCGCCGGTCAGCCATCGCCCGGTTCCATTTCCAGCCGGACACGCGAAACGCATCGGGGCTGGGAATGGCTTTCCGTGTTCAGGATGATATGCAGATCCAGTCCATCGCTGACAGTGCGAGAAAAGTACACCATGGGCTTGAATCCAACTGCATTGGTGGAAACGGCGAACCCTGCTGCGACCAACGGGTCACGCAATGATGCGAACGGAATCTTGCAGGCCGCTGACGGCCAAATGGTCAGCTCAACGCTGTGGCCTGGATGACGCTCGTAACGCTTCCACGCAGCAAATTCGTAGCGGGCATGATCGATAGAGCCCTGGATGCCCGTGCGCTCACCGAGACTGTCGGGTGCCATGCCGAGTGCTGTCACCTGCGCTACGTGAAGCGGAAGCATGTCCTGTCGAGACTGAAAGGTACTGGCCATGCGCGCAATGGCCGCGACCAAGTTGTCCGCCGTCATCGCAGGGCCATGTGGCAGGGGCGCGTAGCCACCGGATTTCTTGGCCGACACTGCGCCTTGCGTAGCGGCTTCGTCAACCGCTGCGTCGGACAGGGTGGCCGCTTGGTCCTGCAGGGCGCGGACTGCCGCGTTGGGCGCTGGTCCAGTCCGTGTGTCGTGCGTGGCTGCGTCTTCGATTGCCGGGGCCCCGGCACATGCTTGGGCAGCCAGTACGAGGCTGATTACCGCAGTGCTGCGAATAAGCGAATGCACATCAAGGTTCCCTGTCCAGTGAATGCGTCAGCGTCGTCGGTCAAGCATACGCTGCTTCGGGTCTGGAACCATGCCAGCGGCAGCTGCTGCATCGGGGCATGCTGCGCGGCTTCTGGCATCACGCGCGCCAGGTTGAAGCCGGGCGCACGCCCAGTGCGCCTTCGCTGGCTGGGTCAGCCGTTTCAGCGTAAGCGCCGCGTTTGCTGGCCAACTGAACGTGCTGCTGTTCGCGTGGTTACCTCTGCTGGTACTGATGGCGGCCTGCATGCTGCTGCTTTACCGCCAGGTTCGCCGCCGCGATGCCGGTCTGTTGGACGAAGCGGGTGAGCGACTGCTCAACGCCGAGATGAGCTGGTTGCTCGCCTTCGCCGGCGCGCTGCCCGCCACGATGCTGGTGTGCCGCGTGGCGGGGGCCGTGGTGGGGGCGTAGCGGCGTAGGGTCACCCCTTTGGTTTGGCAAACACGTCCAGGCCGGTGCCGGTTTCCAGCAGCGATTTCAGGCTGGACAGCACGATCGGCCAGCCTTGGCGGATGCCGGTATCCATGCCGCTGCCTGGCTCCAGCTCGTCGTGGGTAACGGTCAGCCGCACCATGTTTTCATAGGGCACGATATCGAACGTCACCCGGCTGTAGCTGGCCGGGTTGTCGGCCTGCGATGCCGCCGCCCAGGTGATGACCAGGCGCGAGGGTGGGGTGCTTTCCACCACCTCGCCGACCAGTTCGACCGTGCGTGCATCGTTGGCGCGCACATGCTGCCAGCGCGAACCGGGCTGCCAGTCCGATACGTTTTCGTGACCCCAATAGGTTCGTGCGACTTCCGGGCGGGTGATGGCATCGAACACCTTCTGCGGTGTGGACGCGATGTAGATCACATGGATGAAGCGGGTGGCCTCGGTGGGCATGGTCATTCTCCTTCCAGTTCGCGTTTCAGGTCATGCAGCAGGGGCAGCCGCTGCTGCTCGAACTTGCGTACCCAGCGTTCGTAGACGTCGTGCAGCGGCACCGGGTTGATGTAGTGCAGTTTCTCGCGGCCACGGCGGACGGTGCTGATCAGGTTGGCGTCTTCCAGCAGGCCCAGATGTTGGGTGGCCGACTGCCGGGTCATCTGCAGGTGGTCACATAGCTGGCCCAGGGTCTGGCCGTTCTGCGCACACAGCCTGTCCAGCAGGGTGCGGCGCGTGGGGTCGGCCAGGGCTTTGAAAACCTTGTCTGCATCCATGCGGTCGGTCAGTTCCACTCGTCAATCTTGATGTCGCGTGGGCTGGGTTGGCCGGTGCCGGTTTCCAGCAGGGATTTCAGGCTCATCAGGAACATGGCCCACTTGGTGCTGCAGTGCCGGGTGAATTCGGCGCGCTCGCTCCAGCCTTCATGGGTGAACAGCACGATGCTGTACTCACCTTCCTGGCGCAGGGCGAAACGGATGTGGGTGCCGATCCATTCCGGCGGGCCGGCCAGCACTTCCCACAGCACCAGCGTGTCGGGCTGCAGCTCTTGCAGCTTCATCTGCATGACGCCGCGTTCTTCGCCATGGGCGGTGAAACGAAGGTGCAGCGTGCCGCCCGGGTGCTGGTCGCCGGCAGTTTCCTCGGTCCACCAGGCGGCGACGCCCTGCGGGGTGGCCTGCGCCTGGTAGACCTGTGCGACGGGTGCCTTGATACCAACGCGGTGCGCGATCTCGACCATCTCAGCGTCCTCCGGTAGGAGGGCGGCCCACGGCGCGGGCCGTCCATGGGGCGGAGAATAGGCAGGCAATTGCCTGCATGTCAACGGCGCCTCGTATTCAGTTCAAACCGGGCTGTCGGTGGACCGGCTCAGCGCTTCCCACTGGTCGATGCGCTGGGCCATGATGTCCAGCTTGCTGCGCACCAGGTGCAGGGCATCGCTGCCCAGCAGCAGCTGGCTGGGCGGGGTGGGGCTGTCGATCACCTGCAGCATGGCCTGTGCGGCCTTCACCGGATCGCCCAGTTGCTGGCCGCTCTTGGCCTCGCGCGCGCTGCGGATGGGGTCGAACCGTGCGTCGTAGTCGTCGATCGCGCGCGGCGCACGCACCATGGAACGCCCGGCCCAATCGGTGCGGAACGAACCGGGTGCCACCGCCGTGACATGGATGCCGAACGCGGCCACTTCCTTGCCCAGCACTTCGCTGATGCCTTCCAGCGCGAACTTGCTGCCGCAGTACCACGCAAGGCCGGGCATGGTGATGAAGCCGCCCATGGAGGTGATGTTGAGAATGTGGCCACGGCGGCGCGCGCGCATGTGCGGCAGCACGGCCTTGATCAGCGCGGCCGGGCCGAACACGTTCACCTCGAACTGGTGGCGCAGTTCGTCCAGCGTGGATTCTTCCAGGATGCCTTCGTGACCGTAGCCGGCGTTGTTGACCAGCACATCGATGGCGCCGATCCGGTTTCGATGGCGCTGACCAGCGCGTCGATGGCCTGTGCATCGGTGACGTCCAGCAGGCGCCCGAATGCGCGGCCGGGTGCGAGGGTTTCGAAGTCGCTGCACCCAGCAGGGCTGCGCACGGTGCCGACCACGCGGTGGCCGGCCAGCAGCGCCTGCTGGGCGAGGGCACGGCCGAAGCCGCTGCTGACACCGGTGATGAGGAAGAGGCGGGATGCTGTCATGGCGGAGTGCTCGTGTGAGGGAGCTTGCACGTTAGTGCTTGAGCCCGGCACGGCCCAGGCCTAAGCTTCGCCCGTTCTTGCCTATTTCTACGAGGGTGCGATGTCGCGCGATGAGCCGACCCAGCCGCAGGCACAGGCGCGCACGCCCACCGCCGTCCAGTACGTCTGCTGCATGTGCAGCGAGGCGGGGAACAACGCGCGCTGTGCGCCGCTGGCGACGATCTGGTAGCGCTTCATCGGCGTCATCACCGCCTTCGGGCCGAGCAGGCGGATGCGTTTGATCTGCGGGGCATCGCCTTCCACGGTCAGGCGCAGTGCCTGCAGATCAAGCGGTGCATCGGCTGCCAGCCAACTCTGCTGCCTCGTGGCGGCCTGCGCATCGCGCGCCAGGTCGTGCCAGCGACCGTGAGCATCCCGTGCCTGCAGGCGTGCGGCGCCGTGCACGTTGGCCCAGTCCACCGCCAGCCCGGTGCTGGCTTGCGCGCGGGGCAAGGTGATGTTGAGCGTGTGGCTGCCGTCCTGGCCGGCGGGTAGGGCAACCGTGCCGCCGCCCTGCCACAGCGCAGCGGCCTGGGTGGCATCCAGACCGGTCAGCCGTGCACTGAGCGAGGTGTCGAGCGGTTCCATTTCGAAGACCGACACACCCCAGTCGGAGGTGCGCTGCGGGCTGGCCAAGCGCAGGTAGCGGGCCTGGCGGGGCGCGAAGTACAGGGTTTCGATGCCGCCCAGCGAATCGGCCATCACGTAGGCGGTCTGCCACTGCTTGCCGTCAATGGAGGTCTGCAGCGAATAGGCTTCGGGGTTGGAGACATCCCAGGTGAGGCGTGCACCCGCGAGCAGGGCCGGTTTACCAAGATCGATCTGGAACCAGTGGCCGGGGCTGAACGCTCCACCGGTCACCGTCTTCGGATCGTTGTCGATCAGGTGGCTGATCGCCATGGCTGGAACCTGCTGCGATGAGGCGCTGGCCTGCCATTGCGCGCGCGGCGGCAGGTTCTGTGCGCTGACCGCCGCCGCCAGTGCGAGGGTTGGCAGCAGCAGTGCCTGGGCGAGGCGCCGGGGCGGCGGGGGAGTGCTGCAGCGGTCGGCGCAGAACGTCATTGCGAAGGCCTCACATAAGCACGGCCCGGGAACGGGCAGGGCTACGCTAGCAAGGGATGTAAGCGGTTACATGGCGCATCGCAGTATGTGGGTGGGCATGGTGGGCGGAACGCGCGCCAACCAAGATTGGCACCTACCGCTGTGACGCGGATGCCTCTGGTTCGGTACCGGAGAAGGCGTACGGTTGACCGCGACGTTCGCACATGGATGAGGTTGTCACTTGACAACCTTGCGGGCGAACTCCAGACTCCGAGGGAAAGGAATGCCCCGTTCGCGCCATCCAGACAAAGACATTGAGGCTGCGCTGCGTTTTGCGGAAGAGCGCGGTTGGTGGTTACGGATCGGTGGTAGCCATGCGTGGGGGAGGATGTACTGCCCCTACAACGACAAAGAGTGCCGCTGCGGCGAATTCTGTGTCGTCAGCATCTGGAGCACGCCGCGCAATCCCGCGAACCACGCCAGGGCACTGCGCCGTGTTGTAGAGAACTGCATCCGTGAGCAATGAAACACCTGCCTGCCCCGAAGGATTGCATCCATGACCGAGTTCACCTTCATTCTGAAATTCCGACTGCCTGATGCTCGTGCAGATGCCGGCGAGTTGGAGCGGCAACTGGCTGAAGCGGGCTGCGACGATGCATTGCTGGGCATCGGGCGGCCAGGTCGGTTGGCGCTTGAGTTCTGCCGACAGGCCGCCAGTGCTCAGGACGCTGTTTCATCTGCACTCGCCGATGTGTGGGATGCCGTGCCGGGTGCCGAGCTGATTGAAGTCAGCCCCGATCTGGTAGGGCTGACGGATGTCGCAGATCTGTTGGGCATGTCGCGGCAGAACATGCGCAAATTGCTGCTGGCGCACCCGCACACCTTCCCTGCACCGGTGCATGAAGGCAGTGCATCCATCTGGCACTTGGCTGACATTCTTACGTGGCTGCAGGCGCGCGGTAGCCAGAAGGTCAGCAGAGAACTGCTGGAACTGGCTGCCGCGGCGGCCCAGGTAAACGTGGACAAGGAGCAGCAACGGCGACGGTAGAAGTCGTGTCAACCAAGGTTGGCACCTACCGGCCGGGGTTATCGGGGGGATTCCCACCAGCGGGTGCCGGGCGTGGGGGTCTGCATGTCCAGGGCTTCGCCCATGATCGGGGTGGCAACCGGTACGTTGTGGGCGACGGCCAGGGCGGTGATGCGTTCGAATGGTTGCTGCCAGTCGTGCAGGGCCAGGTCGAAGGTGCCGTTATGGATCGGCAGCAGCCACTTGCCGCGCAGATCCAGGTGCGCCTGCAGGGTCTGTTCGGGCTGCATGTGCACGAAGGCCCAGCGCTCGTCGTAGGCGCCGGTCTCGATCATGGTCAGATCGAACGGGCCGTACTTTTCGCCAATAGCCTTGAAGCCATCGAAGTAGCCGGTGTCGCCGCTGAAGAAAATGCGGAAGTCGTCATCCTGGATGACCCACGATGCCCACAGGCTGCGATCACTGTCGCCCAGGCCACGGCCGGAAAAATGCTGGCCCGGGGTTGCGGTCAGGCGCAGGCCGCCGGCGCTGGTGCTCTGCCACCAGTCCAGCTGTTCCACCTTGTCGGCATCGATGCCCCAGGCAATCAACTGGTCGCCCACGCCCAGCGGCGCGATGAAACGCGTGGTCTTGCCGGCAAGCGCCAGCACGGCGGCATGGTCCAAGTGGTCGTAGTGGTTGTGCGACAGGATGACGCCGGCGATGGGCGGCAGGTCGTCGATGCTGATGGGCGGTGCGTGGAAGCGCGCCGGGCCCATCCACTGTACCGGCGAGGCGCGTTCGGAGAACACCGGATCGGTCAGCCAGTACTGGCCGCGCAGCTTCAGCAGCAGGGTGGAATGGCCCAGCCGGAACAGGCTGCGGTCGGGCGCGGCGTCCAGCGTGGCGCGGTCCAGCGGCTGCACCGGAATGGGTTGCGTGGGCACGGTGCCCTTGGGCTTGTTGAACAGGAAGGTCCACCAGATCTCCAGGCCATTACGCAGGCCCATGGCCGGCTTCGGCAGGACATTGCGGAACTTGCCGTCGCGGTATTGCGGCGAGTCGGGGAAGTCGGGCAGGGACCAGGATTTGCAGAACGTATAGGCGGTCACGGCAAGGGTTCCAAGCAGGAGGACAAGGAGCAGGCGCTTCATCGGGGACGTCCGCTGGGTACACTGCACAGTGTAGTTTCCGATTTCAGGAAAGTACACTGGCCGGTGTAAAATGTCGGCATCCGTTCAGAAATCTGGTAATGCCATGTCCCGCGCCCCGCAACGCCTGACCGACCGCAAACGCGAAGCCATCGTGCGCGCGGCGGTGGAAGAGTTCCGCGCGGCCGGCTACGAGGCCACCAGCATGGACCGCATCGCGGCGGCGGCCGGCGTTTCCAAGCGCACGGTCTACAACCATTTCCCCAGCAAGGAAGAGCTGTTCGCGCTGATCCTGGAAGAGCTGTGGCAAAGCAGCGTGGCCAGCGTGGACGTGCCTTACCAGGCCGATGCCCCGTTGCAGGCACAGTTGCTGCAGTTGCTGGCGAAGAAGCTGGAGCTGCTGGGCGATCCCAACTTCATTGATCTGGCGCGGGTGGCGATGGCCGAAATCATCCATTCGCCCGAACGTGCGCAGGCCATCGTCTGCCGCATGGGCGAAAAAGAGGGCGGGGTAAGTGCGTGGATCCGCGCGGCGGTGGCCGATGGCCGCCTGCGCGAGGTCGATCCGGAATTCGCCGACCAGCAGTTGCAGGGCCTGGTGAAGGGTTTTGCGTTCTGGCCGCAGGTGACGTTGGGGCAGCCGCCGCTGGCGCCGGCCGAGCGTGCGCGTGTGGCCGAATCGGCGGTGGCGATGTTCCTGGGGCACTACGCGAAGTGACATAGCGCTGCGCTGCTTTGTCGCAGCTGGCCGAAGGTGTGACCGGTTTGCCTGCGCGCTGTAAAGCGTGTCTGCGATAGTGGGCTTGCCCTCCACGCACTCTGGTTTTCATGTCACTTGCAACGGCGCCGCAGATCGGGGAAGTCCTGCAGCAGTCCTATGGCATCACGCCCACGGCGGTGGTGTCGCGCGCGGTGGGCGCCGATGCCCATGCGGCGGTGTACCGCATTGATGCGCGCCACGGACAGTGGTGGCTGAAGTGCCGCCGCTACCAGGTGAACCCCGCGGTGTGGGACAGCCTGCACTGGTTGCGCGGCACGCTGGGCATCGGGGAGATCGTGGCGCCGTGGCCAACCTTGGCCGGTGCCGCGTCGGCGCAACGCTGGGGCCTGCAGTTCACGCTGTTCCCCTACATTGAAGGGCAATCGGGTTTCGAGGCGCCGCTGAGTGCGACGCAGTGGCAGCAGCTGGGCCACGTGTTGCGGCGTCTGCACGAGGCGCGCCTGCCCGAGGCGATGGCGCGCGCGCTGCCGCAGGCGGCATTCGATAGCGAAGCGCTGCTGACAGTGGGGCAGTGGCTGCAGCAGCCCGGTGCGCTTGCGACCGCCAGTGACCGTTGGGGTGAGGCCTTCCGTGCGGTGTGGCAGCAGCAGCACGGGCGTATCGCGCAGCTGCATGCACGTGCCGAGGAACTGCAGCAGGGCCTGCAGGACCAGGTTGCGGAGCTGCGGGTCTGCCATACCGATCTGCATGCCGGCAACCTGTTGATGGATACCGCAGGTGGGCTGCATCTGATCGACTGGGATGGACTGGCGCTGGCCCCGCGCGAGCGCGACCTGATGTTCGTGGGCGGGGCGGTGGGCGGGCGCTGGGGGCGCGAGCGCCCGCAGGGTTTCGTGGAAGGCTATGGGGAAGACCTGGGCAATGCGCGATGGATTGCCTGGTACCGGCACGTGCGCGTGTTGCAGGATCTGATCGAGTTCCAGCAGATGCTGCTGGGCGCGGAAGCGCAGCAACGTGCGGTGCAGCAGCGGCGGCAGGCGCTGCATTTCCTGGGGGAACAGTTTGCGCCGGGAAATGTGGTGGATGCAGCCGAAAGGGCGTACCGGGTGGCGTGCACGGCGGCGTAGCGTCGAGCTTGCTCGACTGCGGGGTTTTGTAGAGTCGAGCCATGCTCGACTGCTTTTGGCCATTCAGTCGAGCAAGCTCGACTCTACGAAGAGCAAGGGCAGTCGAGCAAGCTCGACTCTACGAAGAGCAAGGGCAGTCGAGCAAGCTCGACTCTACAAGGAGGTTTCGGGCGTCCGGGCGCGGCGGGCCAGTACGGCTTCACGGTGGGCGATGTAGGCGTTGGCGGCCAGGATGATGCCGGCGCCGATCAGGGTGCAGCGGTCGATGGTTTCGCCAAACAACAGCCAGCCACACGCGGTTACCAGCGGCAGCTGCAGGAAACTGATCGGGGTGAGTGCGGAGACTTCGCCCAGGCGTAGTGCGCGGGTCCACAGCAGCTGGCCGACAGTGCCCATCACCCCAGTGGCCGCCAGCCACAGCCAGGCCATGCCGCTGGGCGCCACCCACACAAACAGCGCCGGGACCAGCGACAGCGGCACCCAGAACACATAGGTGTACAGCACCACCGTATCGGCACTGTCCACGCGGGTGAGCTGCTTGATCTGGATCGCCACCAGCGAGCTGAGCAGGGCGGCGGCCACGGCCACCAGGCTGCCTGCAGAAAAACCGGCGGTGCCAGGGCGCACGATCACCAGCACGCCGATGAAGCCGATCACCACCGCCGCCCAACGGCGCACGCGCACGATCTCGCCCAGCCACAGCACCGCGGCAATGGTGACGAACAGCGGCGTGGAATAGGACAGCGACACCGCCTGCGCCAGCGGCAGATGGCCCAGCGCCCAGAACGCGCACAGCATCGAGGCCAGGCCGATGGCACTGCGCAGGAAGTAACGCGGCAGCTGTTGGGTCTTCAGCGGCGCACGGCCGGGGCGCAGCAGCATCGGCAGCAGCGCCAGCAGGCCGAAGGCATTACGGAAGAACGCCACTTCCTGGGTGGGCACGTAGCGGGTGGCGTAGCGGATGGCTACGGCCATCAGCCCGAACGCCAGGGTGCTGCCCAGCATCAGCAGCGCCGCCCGCAACGGGGCGGCGGCCGGACCCTGCACGGCGGGGTTCACCACTGGGCGCCGAGCAGGCGCGGTTCCGGTTCAATGGGCACGCCGAACTTTTCCAGCACCGAGGCGGAAATGCGCCGGGCCAGGGCCAGCAGATCGGCGCCGCTGGCGTTGCCATGGTTCACCAGCACCAGCGCGTGGCTGGCGGCCACGCCGGCATCGCCTTCGCGGAAGCCCTTCCAGCCGCAGGCCTCGATCATCCACGCCGCCGATACCTTGCGCTGGTCCTCGCGCTCGGCCGGAAACACCGGAAGGTCGGGGAAGTGCTGCAGCAGCACCTCGGTCTGTTCCAGCGGCAGCACCGGGTTCTTGAAGAAGCTGCCGGCATTGCCCAGCACGTCGGGGTCGGGCAGCTTGCGGCGACGGATCGCGATGACGGCGTTGGCCACGTCCACCGCGCTGGGCAGTTCCACGCTTTGGGCCTGCAGTTCCTCGCGGATACCGGCGTAATCCATGCGCAGGTCATGCAGCAGTGGCAGCTTCAGTTCGATGGCGGTGATCAGGTAGCGATCGGCCTGCTGCTTGAACACGCTGTCGCGGTAGCCGAAGCCACACTGTTCGTTGTCCAGCCGCACCCAGGCCTGTTCCTGGCAGTCCCAGGCTTCGACGGCCTGGATGAACTCGCCCACCTGCGCGCCGTAGGCACCAATGTTCTGGATAGGTGCGGCACCGGCGGTGCCGGGAATCAGCGCCAGGTTTTCCAGGCCGGACAAACCATTCTGCAGCGACCACATCACCAGACCGTGCCAGGGCACACCCGCACCGGCGCGGATGACCGCGTGGTCGGCGCGGTGTTCCAGGAAGCTGATATCGCGGTTGCCGAACACCAGTACGGTGCCGGGCAGATCGTCGGCGATCAGCACGTTGCTGCCACTGCCCAGCACCAGCAGCGGGCCGGCGGCAACGCTGGGCAGGGCCAGCACGTCGGGCAGCAGGGCCGGGTCATGCAGTTCCAGCAGCTGCGCTGCGGTGGCCTGTACGTGGAAGGTGTTCAGCGCCTGCAGCAGCGCGTTCTCGGTCAGGGTCCAGCGCAAGGGGGCGGTACTCACAGCGGGGCCACCGCGCCACGGCTGGGCGCCTCGCGGCGGCGACGGATCGCCTCCACGCAGTCGGCCACCAGTGCCGGGCCCTTGTAGATCAGGCCGCTGTAGCACTGCACCAGCGAGGCGCCGGCGGCCATCTTGGCCACCGCATCGGCGCCGGACAGGATGCCGCCTACACCGACCAGCGGAATGGATTCGGGCAGGCGCGCGCGCAGGCGGCGCAGCACCAGGGTGGACTGGTCCAGCACCGGCGCACCGGACAGGCCACCGGCCTGGCTGGCCAGTGGATCGCCGGCCACGCGGCTGCGGTCGATGGTGGTGTTGGTGGCGATCACACCGTCCACCTGCAGTTCGCCCAGCACACGGGCGGCGGCATCGATATCGCGCTCGCTCAGGTCCGGTGCCACCTTCACCAGCATCGGCACGCGGCGGCCATGCTGCGCGGCCAGCGTTTCCTGGCGGTCGCGCAGCTGTGCCACCAGCTGGCGCAGCGCGGTTTCTTCCTGCAGCTCGCGCAACCCGGCGGTGTTGGGCGAAGAGATGTTCACCGTGATGTAGTCGGCCAGCGCGTACACCTTGTCCAGGCAGGTGATGTAATCCTCGGCCGCCTGTTCGTTGGGGGTGTCCTTGTTCTTGCCGATGTTGATGCCCAGCAGGCCGCGGCGGTCGCGCGCGCGTTCCACGTTGCGCACCAGCGCATCCACGCCGGCGTTGTTGAAGCCCATGCGGTTGATGATGGCCTGGTGGGCCGGCAGGCGGAACAGGCGCGGCTTGGGATTGCCGTGCTGCGGGCGCGGGGTGATGGTGCCGATTTCCACGAAGCCAAAACCCAGCGCGAACAGCGCATCGATGTGCTCGCCATTCTTGTCCAGCCCGGCGGCCAAGCCCACCGGATTGGGGAAGGTCAGCCCGAACACCGTGCTGGGCATCGGCGCGATGCGTGCGGCCAGCAGCGGCGTGGTGCCGGTGCGGTAGGCCAGGTCCAGGGCGGACAGGCCGAGGCCGTG
>PJTS01000521.1_pt1 | contig 23017 bp, 19 predicted proteins | sample 1512251 | NCBI WGS metagenome assembly PJTS01 (sample SAMN08177686, study PRJNA422409) | Soil metagenome, whole genome shotgun sequencing project. | isolation source: Soil (2) enriched on wood chips: alkali lignin treatment | place: USA: Madison | collected 2015-01-15 | reverse complement strand
GGCAGCACCTGCATCAGGCCCATGGCATTGGCAGGCGAGCGCGCGCGCGGGGTGAAGGTGCTCTCGGCGCGGATCTCGGCGGCCACCCAGGCCGGGTCGATGGCGTTGCGTGCCGATTCGCGGCGGATGGTGCTGTCGTGGTGCAGCGGGAAGCGCAGGTCGTACAGGCGCTGCTCCTGCGGTTGCTTGCCCAGCGCGAAGACGGCGCGGTCGAACCAGCCGTTGTCCTGCGCCACGCGCACGGCCAGCCGGCGCTGGGTGTCATCGAAGCGCGACAGGGCGCTGTTCCATTCGGCCACGGCCCAGCCGGTGCGGTCGATCTGGTACAGCGCCATGGCGCGCTGGATGGCCGGATCGCGGGCGACCGCGGCCTGCGCCTGGGCACTGTCGTTGGGCTTCCACGGGCACAGCGTGTACGCCTGCTGCAGCTTGTCGGCGGCCAGGAAGCCGTGGAAGGTGGGCGCGCGCGCGGCATCGCGGAACAGCGGCTGCGCCTGCTGCACCTGCCCGGTCTTTTCCAGCATGCGCCCTTCGAAATACGCCCAGCGCGAGTCGCTGCGCTGCTTGCTGCCCATCTTGCGGATCGCGGCCAGCGCGGCCGGCCAATCGCCGCGCGACATCGCCTCGCGGGCGCGCCATTCGTGCAGGCGCTCGTCGTAGGCCGATTCCGGTACGGCGTTCAGGCGGCGCGCCGAATCCGGCAGGTACGACGCCACGGTCCACAGCGCGATCTGGTAGCGCACCTTGCCCTGCTGCTCGGCGCTCAGGCCCAGTGCCTGCACGTACTGCGGCAGTTGCTGTTCGGTGGCACCGGGGTCGGCCTTGGCCAGTTTCTCCAGGCCATCGGTGGCGATGCGGCGGCTGCGTTCGGTACGCGGCCAGTTCAGGGCGCTGGCGTTGGGGCGGTCGACAAAGGCGGCGTAGCTGTTGGCCTGGGCCAGCTCGGCGGCCGGCAGACCACGCGCGGCGCTGCGCATCACTGCCGGCTGCTGCGCATCGGCGGCCGCATCGATGCGTTCCCAGCGCAGGGCATCGCTCATGCCGCCCTGGGCCTGCAGTACGGCGAACACCGCGTCACAGGCATCGGGCAGCGACTTGCCGTTCCTGCGCCACAGATCTTGCGCTTCGCTGATCCACTGCGGGTCCACCTTGCCAGTGGCCTGGCGGGCGGTCAGCTGCGCGCAGCGCAGGCCCAGGTTTTCGGTCGGTGCCCAGTTGGCCAGCAGGGTGGGCCAGTCCTGGCGGCGGGCCACCGACGGCAGCCACACGCTGCGAAAGCTGTTGGCCACGGCCTGGCCGTCATAGCGCTTCAGGAAGGCCTGCGCCTGGCCGGTGTCCACGCTGTCGATGTTGCGCCGCAGTTGGGCGAACTCGACCCAGCCATAGGCCGGATGGCGGCTGAGCGCGGCGGCCTGCGACGGCACCAGTTGGCCGCGTTCGGCCGCATCGATGGCGGCCTTGAGCTGGCCACTCTGTGCGTCGAGTGATTGGGCGCTGGCGCAGCCGATCAGCAGCGTGGTGGCCAGCGGGAACAGGATCAGGGCGGTCGAAGAGCGTCGGGTCATGGGCCCAGCATAGCGGGGCTTGCCTGAATTCAGTTTCGCGCAGCGTGCACGTGTGGTGCTGGCAAACGGCGGCTGAACGACTGCGTGCGCAGCACTGCCAGTGTGGACAATGGGCCGGGTAATTTCGGCCACAGGGCAAGCGGCCCTGCTGCAGGGAGCGGCACATGGCATTCAGTAGCGCAGGACGAAGCGGACCATTGGCTGAGATCAACGTAACGCCACTGGTGGATGTGATGCTGGTGTTGTTGATCATCTTCATCGTGACCGCACCGATCGTGGCGCGGCCGATCACGGTGGATCTGCCGCAGGCCACCGACAGGGTGGTACAGCGACCGGACCCGCCGCCGCCCATCGAGCTGCGCCTGGATGCGGCCAGCCAGTTGAGCTGGAACGGGCAGCCAATGGCCATCGGTGATCTGCAGCAGCGCCTGCGTGCACAGGCGGGCGAGCACGCCGGCAACCTGCCGGAGCTGCGCATCAGCAGCGATCCTTCGGCCGTGTATGAAGGCATGGCGCGGATTCTGGCCGCGGCCGAGGCCACGGGCATGCAGCGGATCGCGTTCGTGCGTTGACACGGTACGACCGGCGTTGAGGGGTTCTGCCTACTCAACGCCGGTCGGCGCTCACTACTGGCGGCAGTAGACCGTCCGGCCGTCCCAGCTGCAGGACATGCGGCTGCTGTCGCCACGCTGCACTGGTACGCCATACATCTGGGCAGATCGCGCCCACCTTTCGAGATCGCCCTCTCGACCAAAATAATACTCGCCGGCATACGATGGAGCGGTGATCGGGTCAGCAATGGACTCGTCAGGAACCATGTTTCCGGTGCCGTCGCGGCTCTCTCCCTTCTGATACTTGGCTTCACCGACATTGTCGGGCGTGATTCGATAGAGCGTCTTCGATCCGTCCCGCCACGTAATGATGATGGTGATCGATCCGCGGCCCTTCATGCTCGACCAGTTCAATGCGGCCTGTTGAATCGAAAGTGCAATGCCGTTCCAGGTCGGGCTGCCGGTATTCGCGCCGGCAAGTTCTGTGGCCAGATACTGTCCAAGTCGCGTTCGCATTGTGGCTGAGTTGACGATATCGAACGTGGTGGATGATTTATAGGAATCCGGAAAGTTCACGCCGTTCGAATTTCCGGGATTATCCGGGTGCAGTGTAACAACGGTCCCTCCGCCGGCGTTTGGCGAGGCATGGTTCGGTTCTTTTGCGAACGCTGAGGTGCCATCCAGGATGCGCAGGAACGCCATCTGGATCTGATTGGGCACCGAGGTGGGAAGGGCCCGCCATTTTCTGAACTCGCGATCGTATTCGACGTTGAATGCAGTAAGTCGTGCTCGCTCGAAGTCCATGACCACCGTCAGGCCAGCGCCCGATGGCAGCGCTGCATCCCGGGGGGACGCACAGTTGTTGCATTCGACCAGCCCGCCCGCGCGGGCGTTGGTGGGCAATGACAGCAGGGCAATTGCAAGGAGCGCTGAGGGCAGCAGCACGGCACTGAGTGCTTTCACGATGAGACCTCGCGTTCAGCGTCGGAAGCCTCAGTCTGTGATGAAGCTGCACGCAGGTTTGCTGGGGCACTTGAATTTCAAACAGTTCCTAATCGTTCGCCAGCGCTGCGGATACGGTTGGTTCATTCGTCAAAAGCGCGTGAAAGAGTGTTGTTCATCACGTCGTCATTTTTACAGGTTGTTTACAAAGGAGACGCTGCCGCCATGCAGGAGGGAGCGCGGCAGTCACTGTCCCGACATTCCTTTGGAGAGAGAGCGAATGAAGTACCTGCATCACCGCCCCTTGGCGGTTGCCGTCGCCCTGTGCGTGACGGCTCTGGCACCGATGAGTTCCGCGGCCCAATCCACCACCGATCTGGATCGCGTTGAAGTGACTGGCACGCGCATCAAGCGCGCTGAAGTGGAAGGCCAGGTTCCGATCCAGACCCTGACCCGCAGTGAGATCGAGCGCACCGGCCTGAACTCCATCGGCGAGGTGCTGCAGCAGCTGACCGGTTCCGGTTCGGCGCTCAACGCCAAGTTCAATTCCTCCGGCAACTTCGGCTTCCCGCCGGACGGCAGCGGTGTGGGCGCCGGTTCGGCGCAGGTCGATCTGCGACACCTGGGTGCCAAGCGCGTGCTGGTGCTGGTCGATGGCATCCGCTGGGTCAACGAATCGTCCGCATCGGGCGTGGGCGCGGCAACCGATCTGAACACCATTCCGCTGGCGATTGTTGAACGCATCGAAGTGCTGGAAGACGGCGCTTCGTCGCTGTACGGCTCCGACGCGATTGCCGGCGTGGTCAACATCATCACCCGTCGCGATTTCGAGGGGGGCCAGGTCACCTTGAACTACGGTGAGTACAGCAAGGGCGATGGCACCCAGAAGGGCGTGGACCTGGCCTGGGGTACGCGCGGTGACCGCTACAGCCTGTTCGTGGGCGGCAGCTGGACCAAGCAGGACGCGGTGTATGCGCGTGACCGCGAGCAGTCGCGTTTCCCGGTACCGGGCACCGGTCTGGCCCTGGGCAGTTCGGCCACGCCCGATGGCCGCTTCATCTTCACCGACCCCAACACCGGCACCACCCACGACCTGACCCCGAACGCCGGCGCGCGGCCCACCTACAACGGCGGCGACGGCTGCGACCGTACCGATGGCTACCACTGCTTCGGCACGGCCGACCGCTTCAACTTCGCCGAATACAACATGGTGCTGACGCCGTCGGAGCGCAAAGGCATCTTCGGCCAGTTCCGCTTCGACTTCAGCGACAACGTGCAGTGGTACGTCAAAGCGCTGGGCAACCGCCGCGAATCGACCAACCAGGCCGCGCCGGAGCCGCTGTTCTTCGGTCCCGAAGCGGGCACCGGCAATCCGCTGGCCGACAACATCGTCATTTCCGCGCTGAACCCCTACAACCCGTTCGGCTTCACCCTGGATTCGTCGGACAACCTGATCATGATCGGCCGGCGCCCGCTGGAAGGCGGTGCGCGTGTATTCGAACAGAAGGTGGACACGCAGTACGTCGCTACCGGCCTGGAAGGCAATTTCCAGGCGGCCGACCGCCAGTGGTACTGGGACGTGAACGGCATGTACAGCAAGAACAAGGCCACCCAGACCAACTACGGCAGCTACAACATCTACAACGTGAACCTGGCGCTGGGCGATCCGGCCATCTGCGCGGCCACGCCGGGCTGCGTGCCGCTGGACATCTTCGGCGGTGTGGGCTCGATCACCCCGGCCATGCTGCAGTGGATCCAGCCGGTGGTGCGCGACCGCAGCCAGAACGAACTGACCGTGTTCACCGCGAACCTGTCCAGCGAACTGTTCAACCTGCCGGCCGGTGCGGTGTCCTTCGCCACGGGTCTGGAGCACCGCAAGTACGAAGGCTGGTACCAGCCGGATCCGCTGACGGTGATCGGCCACTACAACGGCGTGCCGTCGCAGCCGACGTCCGGTTCGTACGACGTGAATGAAGCGTACCTGGAGTTGAACGTACCGCTGTTCGCCGCGCCGTCCTACGGCGGCAAGCTGGACCTGAGCGTGGCCGGCCGCTACTCGGATTACTCCACCTTCGGTGGTGAGTTCACACCCAAGTACGGCCTGCGCTGGCAGGTGACCAACGACTTCGTGCTGCGCACCACCTATGCCGAAGGCTTCCGCGCGCCGTCGATCGGCGAGCTGTATGGTTCGGCCGCACGTGCGGATCTGCAGATCTTCGACCCGTGCTCGATCGGGCTGGGTGGCACCGCACCGCGTGGCAGTGCGGCCAACTGTGCCGCGCTGGGCGTGCCGACCGGTTTCCAGCAGGCCAATTCGCAGATCTCGGTGACCACAGGCGGCAACCGTGAGCTGGACCCGGAACGTTCGCGCAGCTTCAGTGCCGGCTTCGTGTGGAGCCCGTGGTTCGGCAACAACGCCCGCTGGTCCGAACGCTTCGACGTGGACGTGACCTTCTACCGGCACACCATTGACGGCGCGATCCAGGCCATCAACGCACAGACCCAGCTGGACCTGTGCGTGGATACGCTGGACCCGCTGTACTGCGATGGCATCACCCGCGCCAGCACCGGCGGCATCAACGGCTTCAACAACCGCCTGACCAACCTGGGCTCGATCAAGACCGATGGCTGGGACGTGGACCTGCATTGGACGCTGCCGCAGAGCGCGGCCGGCCAGTTCAAGATCGGCTGGCAGAACACCTTCGTGGGCCGCTATGAAGCCACCGGCGCGGCCGGGCAGAAGCAGCCGCAGGGGCCGGGCATCGAAGTGGCCGACAGTTCCATTCCCGAATGGACCAGCAATCTGTCGCTGGGCTGGACGCTGGGCAACTGGAGCGCGAACTGGACCATGCGCCACATCTCCGAACTGACCGAAGACTGCGGCGACGCGGTGGCGTTCGCGGTGTGCAGCGACCAGGCGGCGGGCACCAACAAGCTGGCGGCCACCACGTTCCATGATGCGCAGGTGGGCTACCGGATCGAATGGATGAAGGGGCTGCAGTTGACCGCAGGCCTGAACAACGTATTCGACAAGGATCCGCCGATCTGCCTGTCGTGCTCGTTGAACGGCTACGACGCCTCGACGTATGACATTCCGCGTGGCCGCTACTGGTACCTGCGCGCGGACCTGCGGTTCTGACGAGCGGGCACCGCGCCGGGATCAACCCGGCGCGGTGCTTGCTGTGCTTTGGCAGAGTCGAGCCGTCGAACAGGACAGGCTCTACGGGGAGCGGTCTGCTTCGCCGAAGGGATCGCGCACCCGCGCGTGGCGATGCCACAGGCACAGATAAGTGGCAAACAGGATGCCGGGCATTACCCACACCGCAAAAATCCATGCCGCCGGAATGGGCAGCATCCAGGCCACGGCAAGGATGGTGCCCACCCAGGTCCAGAGCGGGCGGATCGGCCGGTTGAAGATCCAGCCGAAGGTCATCCACGCCAGGAACAGCCAGGACAGGATGCTGACGGCGAACAGGCAGGCCATACCGGCCTCGGCCCAATCCCCAAGCGTGCGGTAGGGCAGATCGTGCACGGCTCGCGGCAGACGTTGCAGCAGTCCCCACAGCATTGCCACATGCATGACCAGGCCCGGCAGGCTCAGGGTCCAGAACAGCAGGGAAACAACGCTTCGTGCGAGTCGTGACATGCAGCCTTCCTGGCGGAGCGGGAGAGCCTTGCAGCATAACGGGGGGCGCAGAGATGAAAAAGCCGAGCATGGGCTCGGCTGCGCTGCGTGATCCAGTCGAGCAGGCTCGACTGCACAACCGCGGCGCCGGGCTGCCCCGGCGCCGCGTCTGCATCAGAACGACCAGGTGAAGGTGATCGAGCCGTTGCGGACGTCGCCGTAGGCACCGTAGCCGTTGATCTGCGAGAAGTACTTCTTGTCCAGCAGATTGTTCAGGTTGGCCTGCACGCTCCATTCCGGCGACAGGCGGTAACGCACGAACGCGCTGACCAGGGCGTAGCCGCTCTGTTCGATGCGGCCGTAAGCCGGCACCGCGTAGTAGATGCGGTTCTGCCAGTTGGCACCACCGCCGACGGTCAGCGCCTGCAGCGACTGCGGGGTGTAGCTGGTGAACAGCTTCAGCGCGGTCTGCGGCAGGTTGGTGTTGATGTCGGCGTCGTTGATGTCCTTGGCCACGTAGCGCGACGCACCGAAGGTGGCATTCCAGCCCGGGGCCAGTTCGCCGTTCAATTCGAACTCGAAGCCACGGCTGACGGTGCCGCGCGCGGCCACGTAGGCCGTTTCGCCGCCGGTGCCGCCGATGACCGGTTCGCCGGTGGACTGGCCGACGTTGTCCTGCTCGATGCGGAACACCGCCACCGAAGCATTCAGTCGGTTGTCGAACCAGGCACCCTTCACGCCCACTTCGTAGCTCTTGCCGTCCACCGGGTCCAGGTAGCTGCCGTTGCGGTCCTTCAGCATCTGCGGCTGGAAGATCTCGGTGTACGAGGCATAGGTGGAGTAGGTGTCGTTGATGTCGAACACCAGGCCGGCATACGGGGTGGTGACCTTGTGCGAACGGTCGGCACCTTCGCCTTCGCTCTTCCAGTCGGTGTAGCGCGCGCCCACGATCAGCTTCAGCGGATCAGCCAGAGAAAGGCGTGCAGCGGCATAGGCGGCCTTCTGGGTGATGGTGCCTTCGCTGGCCAGGGCCAGCGGGTTCCAGTTCGGTTCGCTGATGTTGCCGTTCCAGTTCAGGTAGCTGGAGAAGGGATCCCAGGCGAGGCCGGCGCCGCCGATCTGGTAGTCGCCGTAGTTGGCGTACTCGCGCTTGTTGTAGCTCAGGCCGCCCATCACTTCGTGCTTCAGGCCAAACAGCTCGAACGCGCCACTGAAGTAGCCGTCCACCGCATTGACCTTGCGTTCGGTGTTGTAGAAGCCGGCCGACGGCGAAATGCCGGCACCGGTGTTCTTGTCGAAGAACGAAGCGCCGGTGACCCAGTCGTTGTAGGCCGGGTAGAACAGCTTGTCGTCGGCCTTGGTTTCGTCATGGGTCGCGCCGATGCGGATCTTCCAGTCATCGTTGAAGGCGTGTTCCAACGTGGCGAACGCGCGCTTGCTGGTGGTGTCCCAGTAGGTCCAGCTTGGATTGGGGTTGAACGATTCGTCGTAGCCGGTGCTGGTGCCGTCGGAGAACAGCATCGGGAAACCACCCCAGGTGGCGCCGTTGGCGCGCTTCTGCTGGTAGTCGTAGCCCACGCTCAGCTGGGTGTCCGGGGTCAGGTCGGCGTCGATGACGGCGTAGCCCAGCGTCTTGTGCTGGTTGTAGCGGTCCATCTGCGCGTCGGTGTCCAGGTAGCTGCCGATCACGCGGGCGCGCACCGAACCGCTCTTGTTCAACGGGGTGGTCACGTCCACGGTGCTGCGGGTGCGGCCCCAGCTGCCCACGTTCACCGATACGCTGCCGGTCAGTTCGGCGCTGTCGGCGTGCTTGCGCACCAGGTTCACCGATGCTGACGGGTTGCCGGCACCGGTCAGCAGGCCGGTGGCGCCGCGCACCACTTCCACGCGGTCGTACAAGGCCAGGTCCAGGCCGGAATCGCCGTAGCTCCAGTTCTGCACCATCTGCGTGGGCAGGCCGTCGAACTGGTAGCTGTCGATGTAGAAGCCGCGCGAGTAGAACTCGGTGCGCTCGGTGTCGGACTGGGTGCTGCTGATGCCGGTGGTGTTGGCCAGCACGTCGATGATGTCATCCAGGTTCTGATCTTCGATGCGCTGGTGGCTGATGATGCTGACCGACTGCGGAATCTCGCGCGGTGCCAGATCGAAGCGGGTACCGGCCGAGGTACGGCGCACGGAATAGCCTTCGGCACGCTCGCCCTTCACCACGATCTTGTCCAGGGTGGTGGGATCGGCAGCGGCGGTCTGGGCGAAGGCGGCCGGCGCGGCGGCCAGGCACAGGGCAGAAAGCACCGCCGCGGACAGGCGATGCGGCAGCAGAGCAGGGGTTGAACGGATCATGGGAGTTCCTGGACGGGCACGTGCGTGCGTCCGACCGGTTTCCCGGATGGTCTGGCGCCGCGGCTGGTGGGGTTCTCACGCCGCTGGCCGGGCCCTGCTGGCAGGACGGGGGCTGGGCTTTGTGATTGTGGACGACCGTCCTGGCCGCCCGGAAACCGCAAATATCGTAATGGGAATTGTTTCTATTTACAAATGGGCCGGTCGTGGCCTGCCCGGCGGTAGAGTCGAGCTTGCTCGACTGCCGTTTGCGATCAGTCGAGCAAGCTCGACTTTACGAAAGGGAGGCCAGGCGAGACGAGGTCAGGCCAGGCGCTGGTGCTCAGCGCAGCAGGGGCAGCGGGTCGCGTGCGCCGTCGGCGCCGTAGATGCCCCAGTGCAGGTGCGGCGGGGTGCCCTGGGCGTTGCCGCTGTCACCCACGTAACCCAGCAGGTCGCCGGCCTGCACGATCTGGCCCCGCGCCAGGCCCTCGGCCCAGCTGTCCAGGTGGGCGTAGTAGTAGCGTTCACGTGCGGGGCCGATCACCCACACCTGGCGGCCGCCCAGGCCACTTTCACGCACATCGGCGACCACCCCGGCGGTGACGCTGCGCACCGGCGTGCCGCGCTTGGCGAAGATGTCGATGCCGGCGTGGGTACGGTCGCGCCCACGCGGGGCGCCGAAGGTATCGGCAATCTGCCGGGGGCGTACGCCGTCCACGGGCACCGGCAGCTGCTGCGCCGGCGGCATGCGCGACAGCGACCACAGCAGCTTCGGTGCGGCGGCCCAGGGGCTGTTCCAGACGGCGAGTGCGGCGATGAGGGCGATCAGCAGCAGCAGGCCGCGCAGCAACCAGCGGCGCAGGCGTCGGGCGGGGGAGGGCGGAGTGCTCATGCCACCGAGTGTAGAGTCGAGCTTGCTCGACTGCATTGCATGGCGCGAAGGTCAGTCGAGCACGCTCGACTCTACCGAAAGCCGGTCAGCGCAGGGCGTCGGCCGGCACGTCGATCGCCATGGCCAGAGCCAGGTGATCGGAGAACGCGGCGGGAACGGCTTCCACGCTGCGGGTCTGCAGGTTGCTGCTGACCAGGATGTGGTCGATCGCCCGGTCCGGGCGCCAGCTGGGGAAGGTGGGCACCGCGCAGCCGGGCGGTTGCAGCTGGGTCTTCTGGTACAGCACCTGCATTTCCGGGCGTTCGGCCAGGCAGTTGAAGTCGCCCATCAGCACCGCGTTGGGGTGGTCGGACAGCAGTTCGGCAATGAAGCCCAGCTGCGACATGCGCGAGCCGGCACCCAGCGACAGGTGGGCCACCGCCACGGCCAGACCGTCGGCGCCATCGCCGAACTTGGCCAGCAGCACGCCGCGCCCGCCGATGCGGCCGGGCAGGGCGTGGTCCTGTACTTCCACCGGTTCCAGCTTGCTCAGCAGGCCGTTGGCACTGGACGCCACACCGCCCATGCGCCGGTTCGGCTGGTGGCTCCAGTAATTGAAGCCGGCGCGCTGGGCCAGGTAGTGGGTCTGGTTGGTGAAGCCCGAGCGCAGGCTGCCCGGGTCGGCCTCCTGCAGGCCGACAATGTCATGGTTGCGGGCCAGGGTGGCGATCGCATCCAAGCTGCTGCGCTTGCGCCCCGCCGGCAGCGCATGTGACCAGCTGCGGGTCACATAGTCGCTGTAGCGGCGGGTGCTTGAGCCGGCCTGGATATTGGCCGTCAGCAAGCGCAGGGTCCGTGTGTGGGGGGAAGTCACGGCCGGGGAAACGTCTCTGGAATCAGTGAGCCTGGGCGGCCGCGCGCTCGCGGGCGATCAGGTGGTCGGCAATACGCAGCATGTCCGGGAAGCCCTTGCCCTTCACCAGGTACTTGCCGTTGACGATGATCGACGGGGTGCCGGAAATCAGGCTGCGCTGGGCGAACTGCTTGGCCGAGTTGGTCTTGGCGTTCACCGCGAAGCTGCCCATGGTGGCGGCGAACTGCTTGGGATCAACGCCGTAGGCGCCGTAGAACTTGGCGATGTCCTCCACCGAGTCGGCACCGCGCTCGCCCTTCAGGGTCTTCTGCACGTGGATGGCCTGGTACAGGGCTTCGTGCGACTTCTCCTGCACGCCCAGGGTCTGCGCGGCGTAGAAGGCGCGGCCGTAGTTATCCCAGGTGCCGCCGAACATGGCCGGAACGTAGACGAAGTTCACGTCGCTGGGCAGGCCAGCCTTCCACGGGCCCACCAGCGGCTGGAAGGCGGCACAGGCCGGGCAGACGTAGCCGAAGATTTCCACCACTTCCACCTTGCCGGCGGCCGGCTGGAACGGCTGGCCGTTCGGGATCAGCTGGTAGTCGGGGCCTTCCACCGGGGCCGGGCCGGTCAGCGCCGTGGTGGTCGGGGCCGGCGCGGCCGCCGGTGCGGCATCGGCCGGGGCGGTGCTGCCCTCGGCGGCGGGCGCGGCGCTTTCGCTGCCTGAGGCCGGCTCGGCAGCCGGTGCCGGGGTCTCGGTGGCGGCCGGGGCGGCCGGTTCAGCCGGCGCGGTGGTGTTGGCGGTGCCGTCGTCGGCCTTGCAGGCCGCCAGGATCGGCAGCAGCGCTGCGAGTGCGAGGGCGGCGTAACGGGTCTTCATGCAAACGTCTCCAGCATCTGGAATGGTGGGGCCGGCGGCGAGCGCCGGCCAGGGGGAAATGATGACACGCGGCGGCGGATGCGCCGTGTGCAGGGTCGGGATTGGTTCAGCGGCCGCGGCTGGCGCGGGCCTGGGCGATCAGCGCCGAGGCAATGCGCAGCTGGTCTTCGAAGCTGTTGCCGCGCACCAGGTACTGGCCATTGATGATGATGGCCGGGGTGCCCGGCACCTGGGTGCGCTTGGCGAAGGCACGGGCGGCGGCGACCTTCTGCTGCACGGCTTCACCGCGCAGGGCCTGCTTGTAGCGGTCCGGGGCCACGCCGTAGGCCGTGTAGAAGGTGGCCAGTTCATCGGCCGACACGTTCTGCATGGGCAGCGAGCCGTCTTCGTGCAGGGCCTTGAACACGGCCGCATGGCTGCGCTTGGCGACGCCTACTTCATCGGCGGCGTAATAGGCCAGGGCCCAGGCATCCCACGCGCCACCGAAGGCGGCCGGGACCGGGGTGAAGCGCACGTCGGCCGGCAGCTTGGCGGCCCAGGCGGCCAGTTGCGGTTCGAAGTGGGCGCAGTGCGGGCAGGTGTAGCCGAACACTTCCACCACTTCGATCTTGCCGGCCAGCGGCTGGAACGGGCCGGGCTGGGCGATGCGCTCGTAATCTTTGCCTTCCACCAGCGGCGCATTGGCGGGAGTGGCGGCGCAGGCCGCCAGCGGCAGCAGCACCAGCAGGGACAGCAACAGGCGGGACATCAACCTCATCGACGTGCATCTCCATTGAAAATAACAACGCCGGCGCAGCCGCCGGCGTGAAGGAAACATACCGCAGTGGCGGGCCGCCGTGGCGACCTGCGCCGACCAATGGCCGTCAGGGGGCGGCGGCCGGTGGCATGGCGGTGGTCTGCGCGGCCACGTCGTCGGCGCGGTTGTGCAGGCCATGCAGGTAGCTGGACAGGGCCTGGACTTCCTGTTCGGTCAGCTTCTGGGCGATGGCCGCCATGATCTGGAAGTGCGCCTTGTCTGCTTCGTGGGTCTGCCCGGCCTGGTATTCCTGCAGGCGCCGGGCGACATAGCTGGCGTGCTGGCCGCCGATATGCGGATAGGCCGGGCCCGGATTGCCGGCGCCACTGGGGCCATGGCAGGCCATGCAGGCCGGCAGGCCGCGCTGGGCATCGCCGCCGCGGTACAGCTGCTGGCCGATCTCGTAGAACTTCATGCCCTTGTAGGGACCGTCGGCCACCGGCGTGTCGTCGGCAATGCCGGCGGTGGCTTTCTGGGTGGCGAAGAACGCGCCGATGTCGCGCATGTCCTGCGGGCTGAGGTTCTGTACGAACGGCACCATCGCCACGGCGGCGCCGGAACTGCGCTGGCCATTGGCGATCAGCGCCATCTGCTGGGCCACGTAGCGTTCGCTCTGGCCGGCGATGGACGGGTACATCTCGACCGTGGAATTGCCATCGGCGCCGTGGCAGGCCGCGCAGGCGGCCGCCTTGCCCTGGCCTTCCTTGGCGTTGCCCCAGGTGGTCCTGCTGAAATCCACCTCGAGCGAGGCGGTCTGGATCGGGCCATTGTCGGGCAGCGGGACCAGGGTGGTCTGCGCGAAGGCAGCGGCGGCAACCACCACGGCCATGGCAAGGGCGGATACGGCAAGAACGCGAGCGTGGCGCATGCTGAAGCTCCGTTTGGACCGGGCCGGGCGGCAGCGACCGGCATCGCCCGGATTATCAACGCCGTTTCCGCGCACGGTCAACGAAGCAGCGCAGCATTTTCCGGACACACGGTGCCCCGGGCGGGCGCGCGGCGCCGCAACATGCGATCCTACGCACATGTCATTGCTCATTGAACGCGCCCGCTACCACCTCTCGGCCCACAACGCGCGGCAGCTGCCGCCCGATGAAGGGGCCGAAGTGGCCTTTGCCGGCCGCTCCAACGCTGGCAAGTCCAGTGCCCTCAACGCGCTGACCCGGCAGAACGCGCTGGCCCGCGTGTCCAAGACGCCCGGCCGCACCCAGCAGCTGGTGTTCTTCCAGATCACCCCGGAAGCCAGCCTGGTCGATCTGCCCGGTTACGGCTATGCCAAGGTGCCGCTGGAACTGCAGGCACACTGGCAGGCCTTCATCGACAAGTACTTCCGCACGCGCGAGGCACTGCGTGGCCTGGTGGTGGTGATGGATATCCGCCACCCGCTGAAAGACTACGACCGGCAGATGCTGGCCTACGCCGTGCAGCGTGGCCTGCCGGCGCATGCGCTGCTGACCAAGGCCGACAAGCTCAGCCGCAGCCAGCAGATGCAGACCCTCCAGAAGGTGCGCAAGGAACTGCATTCGGCCTATGGCGATACGGTGAGCGTGCAGGTGTTTTCCGGCGAAGACCGCACCGGCGTGGAAGAAGCGCGCGGCGTGATCGGCGGTTGGCTGGGGCTGGAATAAGCGGCTGTCGTTGCGTTCGCCGGGCATGGCCCGGCGCTAGCGGTGGGCGGCATCTGCTGAAGGGTACCGGTAGCGCCGGGCCATGCCCGGCGGCACCTCATTCCAGCGGCGAATACTCCGCAGGCACCCAGGCGTAGACCTGGCCTTCGCTGCGCACGTGGCCCAGGCCGGGGAACGGCAGGTGCGCGCCGGCCACCCACCAGCCCTTGGCGGTGGCCTGCTGCAGCACGCTGCGGCGGCTGGCGGTGGCGGCCGGGCGATCGGCATCGGCTTCGAAGGCGGCCTCCGGGTGTGCGAACTGCACCGCGTGGAAGTGCAGCACATCGCCCCACACCAGCAGGGACTGGCCCTGGCTGTCGAACCGGTAGGAGACATGGCCGGGGGTATGGCCGTGGGTGTCCATCGCCACTGCGCCGCCCGGCAGCTCGTCGCCGGGCTGGAAGGTACGCAGGCGTCCGGCGGCCTGGTACGGCGCCACCGCGTTGCGGGCCAGCGGGAAGGCGAAGCGCACGCCTTCGGGGGCGCTGGCCGCGCTGGCCGGGTCCAGCCAGTAATCGGCATCGGCCTGGGTCAGCCACACGGTGGCATTAGGGTAGGCCGGGTGGCCCTGGGCATCGAGCACGCCGCACATGTGGTCGGGGTGGGCGTGGGTCAGCAGGATGTCATCGACCTGGGCCGGATCAATGCCGGCGGCGCGCAGGTTGGCCAGCACCTGGCCCAGGCCGGGGCCAAAGCACTGCGCGGTGCCGGTATCGACCAGGGTGAGGTGGTTGCCCTGACGCACCAGGTAGGCGTTCACCGCGGTCTGCAGGCCCTTGCTGTCTTCGGGCACGTAGCGGCCTTCCAGCAGACGGCTGACCAGGGTGGGCGGTACGTCCACCACCTCCTGGTGCCCCAGCGCCACCACGCCGTCGAACAGGGCGGTGACCTGCAGGTTGCCGATGCGCTGGTGGTAGACGCCGGGCACCTGCTGGGTGGGGGCGGGGGAGGTGGCTTCGGCCAGCGCGGCGGTGGGCGCGCCGCTGATGGCCAGCAGCAGGGCGCCGTGCAGTGGCAGGTGACGCAGGGTCATGGGATGTCCTGGATGAGGCGGAGGATTCCGTCGCTGTGCAGCGTGCCGCGTGGGCGGCGCGCGATGCGCTCAAAGCAGTGCGCGCAATGCTCAGGGGGGAGTTTGTCTGCAGGGCTTGCAGCCCTGCACCTGCTTGGAGCAACGGCAACGGCAACGGCAAAAGCGTGCATTCCGTGGGGTGGCGGGGTGGGTCCGGTTGCGGGGGACGCCGTAAACCCCTCCATGGGGGCTTAGCCGCGCCATCCATGGCGCGGATACCCCCGCAACCGGACCCACCCCGCCTTCGACAGAGTTCCGCGCGCTATTGGAACGGCATGGGGTCGGATCCCGTTGCTGCGCAACGGGCTCTGACCCCAATCTGGAGTTCGATATCTGACAGATGTGTCGACCAAGGTCGACACCTACCAACAGCCGCGCGCAACAACAGTCGCAGTTGCCAACAGCCGCAGGGATCTGTCAGAGGTGGGGCGGTGTCGGATTGCGGGGTGTCAGCCGCATGGATGCGGCTGCCAAGCCTACAAGGACGTACTTGCGGCGTCCCCGGAATCCGACACCGCCCCGCCATCCCAGGTAATCCCCGCTTTTGCGGTTGCCGTTGCGCCAAGCAGGTGCAGGGCGCAGCCCTGCCGATACCCCCCCTAGATCGCGCTGGGGGAGAGACCGTACTGCTCGGCGAAGCGCTTGCTGAAGCTGGAGGCGGAGCGATAACCCGCGCGGGCGGCCACGGTCTTCAGCGGCAGGTCGGTGGTGTACAGCAGGTTCATGCCGTGGGCCAGGCGCGCTTCGGTCAGCAGTTGGCGCAGGCTGGTCTGTTCGGCCGCCAGGCGGCGGCGCAGGGTGGCGCCGCTCAGCGCAAACTGCGCTTCCACATCGCGTGATTGCCAGTCGCGCGCCGGGTCGGTGGCGATGCGGTCGCGGATCTGTTCGCCCAGGGTGGGCGCCTGCGGCAGCAGCAGGTTGCCGTGGCCCTTGCGGCACCACGCCAGCACCAGGCTGGCCAGCGCCAGGCGTGCTTCGCTGTAGTGGCCGTCCTGCAGGTGCTGGCGCCACTGCCGCAGCAGGGGACCGTGATCGTGCAGGGCCAGCCGCGCCACGCTGGCACCCGGTGCCGGCAGCGGTTCGTTCCACAGCGTACGGGCTGCGGCCAACGCTTCGGCGCAGAGCGGCACGATGGCACTCAGGTAGCGCCCGGTGCGTGGGTCGGGGGTGTTCACCACATCGATGCGGCAGCGCTGGGTGACCAGCAGGATGTCGCCCGGTGCGTACTCCAGCGATTGGTGCGCGGTGCGCACCTGCTTGCGGCCCTCCAGCAGGATGGCGAACTGCGGCTGCGGAATCTCAACCGAACTGGCGCCGTGTTCGCGCCGCGCGGTGATGCAGGCGTAGCCTTCGGCGCGCCCGCAGTGGGCCAGGCTGGCCAGTTCGGCCAGTAGCGCGGTGGCGGGGGGCGGTTGGCCGGTCATGTGATGTGTGCGCCCAGCAGGCGGCCGATCGCGGCGGCCGCGGCCATCGCCACTGCGCCCCAGACCATCACCCGCAGGGCGCCGCGTACCGGCGCGGCACCGCCGGCGTGGGCGGCCAGCGCACCGGTCACGCACAGGCCCAGCAGGGTGGCGATGGTGGTCATGGCGGCAACCCGCTCTGCGGCCGCCAGCAGCGCGGTCACGACCGGCAGCGCTGCGCCGCAGGTGAAGGCCGCCGCCGACGCCAGCGCCGCCTGCAGCGGTCGCGCGCGCAGCGTATCGGTGATGCCCAGTTCGTCGCGCGCATGTGCGCCCAGTGCATCGTGGGCGGTGAGCTGTTCGGCCACCTGCCGCGCCAGTGCCGGCTGCAGGCCGCGGTGGCGGTAGATGGCGGTCAGTTCGTCCAGCTCGCTGTGCGGGTCTTCGTGCAGTTCGCGCTTTTCCACGGCCAGGTCGGCCGCTTCGGTATCGGCCTGGGTCTGCACCGAAACGTATTCGCCGGCGGCCATCGACATCGCGCCAGCCACGGTGCCGGCAATGCCAGTGGCCAGCACGGTGCTGGCCGATGCGCCACCGGCGGCCACGCCCACCACCAGGCCGGCCACCGAGACGATGCCATCGTTGGCACCCAGCACGGCGGCGCGCAGCCAGCCGACACGGTCGGTCCGGTGCAGCTCGGGGTGTCGTGAATGGCGACTCATGCGCGCCAGTGTACGGGGGTCAAGGGGCCGTCGGTAGGATGCTGAAACCCGTCACAGTGGCATGACGCGGTGAACCGCCACGCTATAGTGCGCCCTTGCGATGGAAGGCCCTGGGCCCCACATCCCCAGCCCCCTGCACAGCGAGCCACCCCCTTGTCGAGCCCCAGCCACGTCGCCGATACGCCCATTACCGACCGCACGCAGCTGGTCGAGGTGCTTGCCTCCGGTGAAAAGCCCCGCGCGCAGTGGCGCATTGGTACCGAGCACGAGAAGTTCGGCTTCCGCCTGGACGATCTGCGCCCGCCGACCTACGACGGTGATCGCGGCATCGAGGCGCTGCTCAACGGCCTGGTGCGCTTCGGCTGGGAACCGGTGCAGGAAAACGGCAACACCATCGCCCTGCTGCGCGACGGCGCCTCGGTGACGCTGGAGCCGGCCGGGCAGCTGGAACTGTCCGGTGCGGCGCTGGAAACCATCCACCAGACCTGCGTGGAAACCGGCACGCATCTGAATGAAGTGGCACAGGTGGCCGGCGAACTGCAGCTGGGCTTCCTGGGCATGGGCTTCCAGCCCAAGTGGACGCGCGATGAGATGCCGTGGATGCCCAAGGGCCGCTACAAGATCATGCGCAACTACATGCCCAAGGTCGGTTCGCTGGGCCTGGACATGATGACCCGCACCTGCACGGTGCAGGTGAACCTGGACTACGCCACCGAAGCGGACATGGTGAAGAAGTTCCGTGTGTCGCTGGCGCTGCAGCCGATCGCCACCGCGCTGTTTGCCGATTCGCCGTTCACCGAAGGCAAGCCGAACGGCTACCTGAGCTATCGCTCGCACATCTGGACCGACACCGACGCCGACCGCACCGGCATGCTCGACTTCGTGTTCGAGGATGGCTTTGGCTACGAGCGTTACGTCGACTACCTGCTGGACATGCCGATGTACTTCTCTTACCGCGATGGCATCTACCACGACGCCAGCGGGCAGAGCTTCCGCGATTTCATGCAGGGCAAGCTGCCGGTGCTGCCGGGTGCGCTGCCGACCCTGCGCGACTGGTCGGACCACATGACCACCGCGTTCCCGGAAGTGCGCCTGAAGAAGTACCTGGAAATGCGCGGTGCCGACGGTGGCCCGTGGAGCCGACTGTGTGCGCTGCCGGCGTTCTGGGTGGGCCTGCTGTACGACGATGCCTCACTGGATGCGGCTTGGGACCTGGTGCGTGACTTCACCCTGGCCGAGCGCCACGCGCTGCGTGATGGCGTGCCGAAGTACGCGATGGGCCTGCCGTTCCGCAACGGCACCGTGCGCGACCTGGCCCGCGAAGCGGTGAAGATTTCCGTGGAAGGGCTGAAGCGCCGCGCCGCGCGCAATGCCGATGGCCAGGACGAAAGCAAGTTCCTGGACGTGCTTCAGGAGATCGTCGAATCGGGCCTGACCCCGGCCGAACGCAAGCTGGCGCTGTTCCATGGCCGCTGGCATGGCGATGTCGATCCGGTGTTCCGCGAGTTTGCGTATTGAGGCATCGCGTGGCGGGTGTGGCGCGCAGAAAAAACCCCGGCATTGCCGGGGTTTTTTTGTTCCATCACCGTGGCGATCAGGCCTTGATGGTGGCCATGTCGATCACGAAGCGGTAGCGCACATCGTTCCTGGCCATGCGCTCCCAAGCCTGGTTCACGTCCTTGATGTTGATCACTTCAACATCGCTGACGATGCCGTGCTCGGCACAGAAGTCCATCATTTCCTGGGTTTCGGCCATGCCGCCGATCGCCGAACCGGTGACGTGCTTGCGGCCGAAGATCACGCTGCCACCCATCAGCGGCGGGTCCAGTTCGGTGATCACGCCGACCAGGCACATGGTGGCATCGCGCTTGAGCAGGCTCATGTACGGGTTGGTGTCGTGGCTGACCGGCACGGTGTTGAGCAGGAAGTCGAAGCTGTTGGCGTGGGCCTTCATCTGCGCCGGATCGCGCGAGACCAGCACCTCGTCGGCGCCCAGCCGCTTGGCGTCGGCACCCTTTTCCGGGGTGGTGGTGATCATCACCACGGTGGCGCCCATCGCCTTGGCGAACTTCACGCCCATGTGGCCCAGGCCACCCAGGCCGATCACGCCCACCTTCTGGCCTGGGCCGACCTTCCAGTGACGTAGTGGCGAGTAGGTGGTGATGCCGGCGCACAGCAGCGGCGCGGCGGCCTTCAGGTCCAGCTTTTCAGAGACCTTCACCACGAAGCGCTGCTCGACCACGATGTGGTCGGAGTATCCGCCCATGGTCAGCTCGCCGGTGTTGCGGTCGTGGCTGTTGTAGGTGTAGGTCGGGCCCTTTTCGCAGTACTGCTCCAGGTCGTGGTCGCAGGCATCGCAGTGGCGGCAGGAGTCGACCATGCAGCCGACGCCGGCGAAGTCGCCGACCTTCAGGGTGGTGACGGACGGGCCGACTTCGACCACGCGGCCGATGATCTCGTGGCCCGGCACCATCGGGTACTCCGCGCCGCCCCAATCGTCGCGGGCCTGGTGCAGGTCGGAATGGCAGATGCCGCTGTACAGCACTTCGATGCGCACATCGTTGGCGCCGACCGCGCGGCGTTCGAAGCTGATGGGTTCGAGCGGGGCGGTGTTGCTGCGCACCGCATAACCGAGGGCGAGGGACATGGGGAATCCTTGGCGGGGTTTATCGAAAGGCGTTTTACAATACGCCCCTCGCGCGGGGGTAAGAACCCCGGATATCGGCATGATTCATCAAGTGGGACTGCACAATCGTGGCCACTGACAACCTGACCCACCTGGCCGCGTTCGCCGCCGTGGCCCGGCACCGCAGCTTCCGCCGCGCCGGGGCCGAATTGGCCCTGTCCACCTCGGCGGTGAGCTACGCGATCCGCGCGCTGGAAGAACGGCTGGGTGTGGGCCTGTTCCACCGCACCACCCGCAGCGTGGCCCTGACCGAGGCCGGCCAGCGGCTGCTGCAGCGGTTGCAGCCGGCGCTGGGCCAGGTGCACGAGGCGCTGGAGGAAATGAACCAGTTTCGGGCCAGCCCCACCGGCCTGCTGCGCATCAACGCCGCGCGCGCGGCCGTGCCGACCCAGCTGGGCCCGCGCCTGACCCGCTTCCTGCATGCGCACCCCGATGTGCGCCTGGAGCTGACCGAGAACGACGGTCTGGTGGATATCGTGGGCGAAGGCTACGACGCCGGCGTGCGCCTGCACGAGTTCGTGCCCGAGGACATGGTGGCGGTGCCACTGGGGCCGGCGCTGCGCGGCATGATCGTCGCCTCGCCGGACTACCTGCAGCGGCACCCGGCCCCGCAGCACCCGCGTGACCTGCTGGAACACGAATGCATCCGCTTCCGCTTCGCCAGCGGGCACCTGTACAAATGGCAGTTCGACCGCGGTGGAGAATCGCTGGAAATCGACGTGCGCGGGCGGCTGACGCTGAGCGAGCAGACCACCATCATCCGCGCGGTGATCGATGGCTTCGGCCTGGCGTACGTGCTGGAAGATGCCGCCCGCCCGCATATCGAGGCCGGGCGCATGGTGGCGGTGCTGCAGGACTGGAGCGAGCCGTTCGCCGGCTTCGTGCTGTATTACCCCAAGCAGCGGCAGATGGCCTCGGCGCTGCGCGCGTTCGTGGACATGTTGCGGGAGTGAAGCGGGATGCAGTGCCGACCAACGGTCGGCACCCACTTGTGTGGCCAATCACTCCACCAACGCGTCATACCCCTTGCCCACGAACTGCAGCAGGCAGAAGCCATGCCCGAACGGGTCGGCCAGCACGGCCAGCCTGCCCCACGCGCGTTCGCTGACCGGGCGTTCGATCAGCGCACCGGCGGCGACCGCGCGTGACAGCGCGGCGTTGATATCGTCCACCACCCAGTCCAGGTGGATGGGCGTCCAGTGGCGTTCGTAGTCGCGCACGTCGCCATCGTCGGCGGCGGCGCTGCCGTCGGCGTTCTGCAGCAGGTACAGCGGCGTGGGCCCGCCCAGCAGCTCGGTGGCGCCTGCGCCGAGCCGGCGGCCGATGCGCAGGCCGAACGCCTGGGTGTAGAACGCCTCGGCCGCGGCCAGGTCGGGTACATCCAGGTTGACGATGAAGGTGGGGGCGGGGGAATCCATGGCGGTGGCACGTACGGCGGGGCAGTGCAGTCTAGGCCCGTGGCGTGACGGTGCCGGTTCATCTTGCTGGCCGCGCGCGGCGGGTTCAGGCAAGGTAGTCGGCTGGGTTCCAACAAGGATACGTATGAACACGCTTGCCGACGTCGAACAGGCCACCGGCCAGGTCTTTCCGCCGCTGTACCACCAGTTGTCCGCCAGCGGGCAGCTGCAGTGGGGCGCGCTGGGCTGGGAGGGTTTCCAGCAGCAATCGGCACAGCTGCGCGCGCAGCCGCCGCTGCTGCTGTTCGCCGATGAGTTCGAGCCGATCGGCCGCGACGAACTGCAGGAAGCATGGGAAGACCTGACCGCCGAGGACCACTACAACCCGTTGCGCGACGACCTGCAGCTGCTGCCGTTCGCGCGCAGTGGCGCGGGCGATGCGTACTGCTTCTGGACTAATGCGCCGGGCTTCAGCGAGCCGCCGGTGGTGTTGGTGTGGCATGACGATGATCGTGCCGACATCCTGGCCGCCAACCTGCAGGACTTCGTATTCCGCAAAATGGTGGAGGCGGTGGTGGGTCTGGAGACGCAGTACTCGATGCTGGGCAAGGACACGCTGGCCGACGATCTGCAGGCGTGGCTGGGCACGCACCGCGCGTGGCTGCGGGCCGACCAGGTGGCAGCGCTGGAAAGCCTGTACGCGCGCACTGACGAGATCGTTGCAGGGCGGATCAGCGAAGACGAGGGACAGGCGCTGCTGAAGCAGGTGATCGGTTTTGCGCGGCTGGATGAATCGTTCGCGTACGTGCGCGAAGGGGCGTGAGTGCCGGGGTCAGAGCCCTTTCCGCTGGAAAGGGATCCGACCCCATGCCAGATCCGTGCGCGAAGGGGTGTGAGTAATGGGGTCGGATCCGCGCGCAGCGCGGCTCTGACCCCTTCTTCGCCGCGCCGGGGTCAGAGCCCTTTCCGCTGGAAAGGGATCCGACCCCAGGCCAGATTGCCGCGCCGGGGTCAGAGCCCTTTCCGTGGGAAAGGGATCTGACCCCATCCGATCAGCTGGCGACCGGGTAATCCAGATAGCCCTCGCGGCCACCGCCGTAGTAAGTAGCGCGATCAGGCGTGGTCAGCGCCACGTCGGCCTGCAGGCGCTCGACCAGATCGGGGTTGGCGATGAACGGCTGGCCGAACGCGGCGATATCGATGGTGCCTTCGTCCACCAGGCGCAGGGCACGCTCGCGGGTCATCCCGCCGGCCAGGATGACGGTGCCGCCGTAGGCCTGCTTGAAGGCCTTCAGGAACGCTTCGCCGATGGCCGGCGCGCCGTGCAGGTAGTTGTCGTTCAGATGCACATAGGCCAGCCCACGCTTGCCCAGTTCCTCGGCCAGGTACAGATAGCTGGCTTCGTTTTCTGCATAGGCGGGCATGTCGAAGACCTGGCTGTTCGGCGCCAGGCGCACGCCCACGCGCTGCGCGCCGATGCGTGCGGTCATGGCATCCACGGTGTCCAGGATCAGCCGCGCGCGGTTGGCCAGCGAACCGCCGTAGTCGTCCTGGCGATCATTGGTGAGCGGGTTGAGGAACTGTTCGAACAGATAGCCGTTGGCGGCATGCAGTTCGATGCCATCGAAACCGGCGGCGATGGCATTCTCGGCGCCGCGCACGAAGTCG
>PJTS01000512.1_pt1 | contig 23245 bp, 9 predicted proteins | sample 1512251 | NCBI WGS metagenome assembly PJTS01 (sample SAMN08177686, study PRJNA422409) | Soil metagenome, whole genome shotgun sequencing project. | isolation source: Soil (2) enriched on wood chips: alkali lignin treatment | place: USA: Madison | collected 2015-01-15 | reverse complement strand
GTCCAAGGGCAGCCACAAAAATGGCGACGATTGCAAAACAGCTGAATATATTTTTCGTCCGTTCAACATCTTGATAAAGGGAAGCAAAGCCCTCATCCAAAAAGCTGTAATTGATTTTTTGATTGGGTGAAAATTTATTCCATACCGTGTTAATCCCGTTTAGGGTCTCCTGTAAGTTTTCGGGCTTAACTTTAATCGAGAGGAGTGATGGATAACCTCGCAATACCATACATAAGCCAGCGAATCCTTTACCTTTCAGCGACTCAAAAATAAAATTGTCCACGACACCAACTACTGTCCAGGTACTGCCATTGGTTATTTTTGCTCCGATGGGATTTTTTAATCCCAGGTCATCCGCTAATTTTTGATTGATAATCGCAGCGGTACTGTCCGTAGCCATTTTGGGATCGAAATTTCTACCCTTCGTCAATTGCAATCCGAAGGTCGCAAGATAATCCTGGTCAATCTCCCAAAACTGCCCTTGTGTCGCCATATCGACCTCTCGTCTACCCTCATTCCAAAAAGGATTACCATTTCTTTTGGCACCATCAATGGGAACGGGGAGGAAATCACCTAGGGAAACGGAGCTGACATTTGGAATGGACTTTAATTCATTTTTAAGACTAGGGATCTGATTTCCCAATGTACCAACGCCACGAAGGACGATCACTTGTTCCTTTTTGAAGCCGAGGTCTTTTTCTAGGATATAGCGTATCTGTTGATTGGTCACTAGGGCGCTTACAATGAGGATGATGGAGGTTGCAAACTGAAAAATGACAAGACCATTTCTGAATAATGATGACTTGGCTCCGGCGGTCTTATTTTTCAATGCAGCAATCGGTTTAAATCGGGATAGATATAAGGCTGGGTAGATTCCGGCCAAGCTGCCGATGAAAATTATCGCCAGCAATAACGATGGGAAAAAGTATAGGGATGTCCAGGGAATGGTCAAGGACTTATTGGCGAGATTGTTGAATATTGGTAACAAAAACCAACTCAGCAATAGGCCAACGAACAAAGATAATACACTATAGCAAATCGCTTCGAGTAAGAATTGTCCGATCAACAATGCCCTTGTCGAACCAATTGTTTTCCGGATACCGATTTCTTTGGCACGTGTAGCGGCATTGGCCGTGGACAGGTTGATAAAGTTGATACAGGCAATTAGCAGAATAAATAGTGCTACAGTGGCAAATGTCCAGACCATGCGGATATCACCTCGATTCAGTGTACTGACTTTATCATCATCTATATCCGTAGACTTGAGATGGATGTCAAGTGCATTTTGTAAGTTGATTTTTGCCTGCTCGAATAAAGGATTGAGCTTACGACCTGATTTTTTGTATTCAGGCAAATAGTGGTCTTTATAGTTTTTTAAGATTTCTTTTTCTGTTTGTTCAATGTTGACCTGTGGTTTTAATTTAACGTAGACCGTGTAATTATTGCTGAGCCATTGGTTTTGTTCGCCAGGGTAAAAAGGTTCCCCAGCAAGAGAAATAAAGAAGCTATAACCGGCCAGCGTAGAATTTTGTGGGATGTCTTCGATGACACCAGTAATGGTATATAGTTTGGATTTGTTATTGTTCAGATAGATGGTCTGTCCGATAGGATCAGTTTTGAAATATTTTTCGGCTTTACTTTTCGTAATGACCAATGTGTTAGGTTGATCCAATGCGTGCTCAAGTCTTCCTGAAACCATAGGTGTAGGAAACATGTCCAGAATAGATTGATCAACATACACAAAGCCATCATCGTAAAAGCTTTGCGGATTATCGTTCAGAGAGAGTTGGTTGCTGCCCGCACCAAACAAGGGATTACCAAGTACTCGACCTGTTTGTTCTATGGAAGGAATTTCAGCTTTAAGCGTTGGAGCAACGGGGGCCGAAAGTGACACCCAGCGCTCTATTTTACCTTCGATCGGAAGCTGAACAACCAGACGATAAATTCGATCCATCGTTGGATAAAATTTGTTGTAACTCGTCTCCTGTTTGATGTAAAGTACGATGAGAATACAGATTGCGATACCAAAAGCAAATCCTCCGATCTTTATAAAAGAATAGAGTTTATTTTTTGCCATATTTCGCCAAGCGATTTTAAGACTATTTCCTACCATAACAATACTTTTTTAAGGTCTTATTGATCCGTAATCGACAGGTCAATCTAGACATTATACTGAAGTCAATTGTATTGCCATTTTGTTAAATTGTTGGCTTTTAGGTTTTTGTGTTGTTTGTTGGATTTTGTGTCTGTACGATATCGAACAGTTTTACGTCCAATACCGCACAGATTATTCCCACGATGTGATATCACTTCTTTTTTTTAATATCCATCGGCATCAGATGATTTGTGCCAAGAAATAATCATATTTCCCAATATGTTGCCTTTGGCTTTATCTTTTCGAATGATTTGGTGTTTCAGATTTTTAAGGATGAAATTTATAAGAGGTACTGGTGAATTGGCAGGAAATAGGAGGAAGCAATAACATCTCGTAGTTTTATGCGCATAAGTGCATAAAATTACGAGATGCGGAACTTAATCCTCAATCTCTTTCAATTGAAGATGTTCACATAATTCGAACATCATTTTAGCTGGATCGGTATCGATAGCCAAAGCGATTAAGTACATTTCATCCAAACGTAATTTGGATGTTTCGGTCATCGTCAATTCATTGATCCTGGCTTTACTCAGTCCAGTTCTGCGCGCAATCTGAGACTTATTTACAGACTTCTTCGCTAAAAATTCGCCTAGTTTGGTCATTGTGTTATCTTAATATTTCATCATTTTGTATAGATAAATATAGATAATGTTATTTTTATTTATACAAATGTTTTTATTTTTGAAACATTTTCTATTTCTTTGTATTGAAAATCTATATTATTTCAATGTGCCAATTATGAAAACAGCGAAAATTCAGAAAACAAAGATCTATAAGAGAAAGGGAAAAGAGATAGACATACTTATATATTATCGTATGCTGCTACAGCGTATTTCGCGGCACTTGTCACCTGAGGAAGTTTCCTTTTTAATGGGGAAACCATTCGATTTTATAAGCAAATTCGAGACGTTCAAAACCAAACGAATTTTTATGTACGATTTACTTGTCATGCATCATTTTTTAGAGGTAAATAGTATAGATTCCATGGTGTTCGTGGGAGCTAAGCTATCATTGCAAAAGTATGAGTATGAATTACATCTGACTCAATTGACGGATCGGGTTATCTATGAGCTATATAAGATTGATGTAGAACAGGATCAAAAAGTAATGGAATTTAAGTTAATAGACATTCGTCACGATATTGATCCTTATACAAATTCGACAACGGAGGAGGTCAAAAAGATAAGGATTCTTTTAGATGAGCAAATTGATGCAGGATATTTTAATGAGGAAAAAGAACCTTATGAAATACAAAAGTTATGTTGTACGGAACTCAAACGATACATACAGCCTAAAAATTTGATGTTAGTTTTAGATGAATTGCTTCAAGGTAGCGAGGCGGCAAGGATTGTTCGTCATCAAACTGAACGCGGATTCGGCTATGTTTTGGCTGCTCACGCAAAATCGACTGAAAAGAAATAAGCAATTTTTAGCTGTTCACTGGGAACAGCTAAAAATTGCTGCAAAGATCCTAAGTCGTAGGTACACCAATTATAAACTTTCATTCCCAATCGGTTAATAATAAATGCACTTTTGAACGTCAACAACCTACGGCTTATTTTTTCTTATTCATCCCGTAAACTATTGACGGGATTGATACGGGCTATTTGAAATACATTATTCATCCCTTAATTTTTCAACCGGATTAAACCGGGTCGCCCGAAATACGATGAAGCCTACCAGTAGACCAAGTACGCTCAACAGTATACCCATTGGTAATAGGTAGGTAAATGCATTGATTTCTATTCGGATGATATAGTTCTGTAGCCAATGTTGCATCAGCATATAGCTAGATGGTACTGTAACCAAAACCGCTAATAGAAATATGCCATAGTATTCCTTCGAAAATAACAGCATCAAATGTGCTAATGAGGCACCCAGTACTTTGCGGATACCTACTTCCTTGTTACGGAGATGAATCGATAGAGAGATTAGGCCGGTCAGCCCCAATACAACAATCAAAAGTGAAACAGCAGTCGCAATCTGTGCTGCCCGGTGCAGTTGCAGTTCCGTTTCATATAAACCTTTGATGCGGTCATCCATAAATTGATACTTAAATGGTGCATCAGGCATTAATTCTTTCCATTTCTTTTCCAGTCCTTGTACCGCGCTGGACAGTCGGCCCGGTTTTAAACGGATACTCAGGTATCGGTATTGGAAATTTTCATGGATATCTGTCCAGACAATAGCTGGAGATGCCCGGTGAAGAGAATTTGCGACAAAGTTATCGGTGACGCCCACAATGGTCATCTTAACATTTGGATCGTTCAGGGCGATCTGTTGACCGATTGCACTTTCGGCATCACGGATGCCAAAATCTTCCATGGCTTTCTTGTTGATCACAACGGATCTATTTGTGGCATTTGTCACCGCATTTTTGGGTAAAAAGGTACCCGCCAATAGGGGGATTTCATAGGTTTCCAGAAAGTAACTGTCACTGTTAATCCGTTGAACCTGCACCTCTGTATCGATATTATTGCCAAAAGCCGGTTGCATATTGAAGCCTAATAGCCCCGGTGTCTCATAAGAAAGACTTACGGACTTAACCGCTGATTCCTGCAGCAGCTCATGCCGAATGGTCTCCATTTTCCGGATACCATTTTCAGACCAGTCCCTTGGTGCCTGTACCGTCAACAGATAATCTTTGTTGTATCCTAAATTGCTATTTATAAATAGATTGACCTGTTTGGAGATAATCAAGGTACAGACCAATAGGAGCAGCGCAACGGCGAACTGAAAGAACAATAGCACTTTTCGAACTAATTGCTTGTCACCTAATGCGGAGAACTGATTTTTGACCGAGGGAAGTATCTTGATATTGGACAGTTTAATTGCTGGGTATAATCCCGCCAGCATACCGATCACTACTGTCAATAGACCCAATAAACCGAAAAAATAGCCCGGTAAACTGATTAGAGAGGGCAGCTCGCGCATCAGTACATGTGCAAATAAAGGGCGTACTATGCTATAGATGGGCAGACTGATCAATGCTGCAATAGCTACAATAAGGATATATTCTGTCAGCAACTGCCTTATCAATTGTGGTCTGGAGGAGCCCATAATCTTGCGCACACCGATTTCCTTCAACCGCGTAATATGCTGTGCAATACTAAAATTGATAAAGTTGATGATTGCCATGACCAGAATAAAAACGGCAATCCAGATTAGGGTCTGAATCATCTTGCGGACAGCGCCTTGATTATCGTCTAGATAATAGCTTTTCAAGGGTTTTAGATTTGGGCTGTACTGGCTGGCGAATTCCTTATCTGTATTTTTGTGAACCAGCGTTTGAATCGCTGCATCCAATTGTTGCGTCGTTACTCCAGTTTTCAATTCGAGATAACCTGCGATGTAAGGATTATTCCAGTTATCCAGGGATCGGCCGAAATATTCTTCGTTGGCAATGGGCAGAAAAATATCGGAGTGCATATCCTTTGTGAGATCCATGACCGCATTTTGTACTGCAGTTTTTATGACAGCAGTAATTTCAAAATCATGTTTTTCGCCTCTGAAATTTTTAATCTGCAGGGTTTTTCCGAGAACATTTACATTTCCAAAATATTTTACAGCAGCTTGGTCAGTGATCACCACAGAAAAAGGGTTATTTAGCGCAGTCTTGGGATTACCTGCTAAAAGTTCAAAACCAAACATGGTTAAAAGGCTGGGATCACCGAGGGCCATTCCTTCTTCGTGGACCGTAGCTCCATTGGCGATAATACCTGTCAGTCCATCGATACGATAATAGTTGGCCACCAAATTTGGATATTCTTCATACAGGGCTTTGGGGAGCGCTCCGATTGTGGTCAAATTGATCCCAAATCCTTCCTTCTTATACTTGCTCTGTAATAAAAATTGCTGATCTATATTTTTTATCTTGCTATTTACCTGTTGAACATCCCATACATAGGCCCCGACCAGTAGTAAAAAGGTAATGCCAAGGGTCAATCCAACTAGGTTGATCAGGTTTTGAATTTTTTTCTTTCGAATATTCCGCCAGGCAATCTTGAAGTTTGTAAAAGTCATTGTCACTCGTATAAGGTTTATTTCCATCGCCGCAAACAGATTGGCTGCAGGCTTTGGTTTTTGCTAATTTGTGTACGATAATACAAATCCTTAGCCAAGCCTGTAGTTTACTGATTGTTAATTTGTTAAGATGGCTTTCGTCGAGTGAACTGTCCGATTTCGGACAGTCATTGTACACCCGCGAACACCTCAGTCTGGTCGATTCCTCGAACGATTAGCAAATAACCAGACAGATGGACTGGAGGAATTTAATGGAATTTAGTAAAATAAGCTTACTACAGAAATACAGGTGTTATACTGATTTGTAATCAAAAAAGAATAGAACCGGCATCTATACTTTAGTCCGGCTCTATTCAAATATGGAACATCGAAAAGGAGTGTTCAAAAGGGTGGACACTCCTATAGTCTCTTTTCAACTTTCAGCGGTTTCGCTGTAATTTGTTTGACAGCTTCCTTTCCTATTCGTCTCTTAAACTATCAACAGGATTGGCTGTAGCTGCTTTTATAGATTGTAGGTATACCACGGCAATCGTTAAAATAAGCCCAACGCAAAAAGCCAATACAAAGATCCACCAGCCCATACTGATCCGAAATGGGAAATTGTCCAGCCAGCGGTTCATAAAATAATAAGCCAGTGGTGTCGCAAGTACAAAAGCGATTGTTATCCATTTGAAGAAATCTTGTGACAACAACACAATAATACCTGTTACCGAAGAACCTAACACTTTCCGGATTCCTATTTCTTTTGTTCGTTTGAGGATGTTGATGGAGAGCAGCCCTAGAAAACCGAGCAAACTGATGCTTATCGCGACGATAGCAGCGATCCAGATCAGTTTTTCCAGTAATGCTTCTTTCTTGTAGAGCTGAGCAATCTGCTGATCATAGAATTTGTATTGGAACACTTCATCGGGATACCAGTTTTTCCATTGTTGTTCCAGATCTTTCACGAGCAGCTTATGATCGGTACCCTTTAGTTTAATCGCTACATTTTTTAACCGTGTTTCGTTATACCCAATTACTGTAGGGGAGATGGGTTCGTTCAGCGAATTGGTGCTAAAGTCTGCAACAACACCTACAATTGTTCCTGCTTGTTCTTCGTTCAGCCCGCCGGCGTTTAAAGACTTGCCGATAATATCATTGGGATCTTTAAAGCCCAATGCGGTAGCCATATTCTTGTTGATCAGAAATTCTGGCTTCTGCGGATTATCGTTGAAATTTCTTCCTGCCAATAATTTGATGTTGAATGTGCTGATATAAGCAGAATCCCCGATAGCGTATCGGGCAGGCCATTTCTCCCATTCCGTTCTGTTGTCAAACTGGATGGTTCCGCCCCATACCTTTTCAGATGAAGGTGGATTATCGCTAAAAGTATACGATTGAATATCGGTTCTATTGCTAATGAAATGAGCGATTTTCGCTTTTGATTGGATCATTCTTTTTGTGAACGGAAGCAGGATAACCTGCTCCCTGTTAAACCCTATATCTGTGTTTTTGAGGTGATTTACTTGTAAGACAATAACGAAAGTGGCAATCAGCAGCGTCATGGCGATCACATTCTGAAATACAATAAGTGTTTTGCGACTAAAACTCCAGGGGCCTATGGTCAGCTTTTTCAGTGCCTGCTGGATGTTCATCCGGTTGACGAAAATCAGCGGATAGATGGAGGTCAATAGGCTCGTTAAAATCCAGATGATACCAATGATCGCTATAAATGACAGGGGATGCACAACCTGTACGGGTTCATTCGGAAAAAGAGCCTGATTTGCCCAATTTGAAAAGATCAGTAATAAAATCAAGGCAAAGATAACAGCAGCAGCGGTCAGGATCAAGGTTTCGATCAGAAACTGAATATACAGCTGTCTTTTGGAACTGCCCAATACCTTTCTCACGCCCATTTCTACACTGCGGTTCATTTGTCTGGCAAAGGTGATGTTGCTGTAATTGACCAAAGCCATGATACTGACTCCGATGGCAATTGCGACCAGGATATTCAGCAGTGTACGTTGTGTTCCCTTGCCGTAATCTGTGTCAAAATGATAGCTTGTCAATGGCAGGAGTTTATAATTGAATGTTTGTAGTACATCTTTGTGCCAATACTTGGCAACAAGCGTACGAATGGCCTGCTCGACGGTACTTTTATCGGCAGCGTTTTTTAAGGTGACAAGAATATTATTACTTGAGTTGGAATAGCCCCAATTGTTGAAGAAGCCATCATCTTGAGGGATCTGCCATAAGGTGGCAACAGAACTTTGTGAAAAATAGATTTCTGAACGGAAGTCTGAATTTTTGTTGCTCTCATCGATGATACCCACAACTTTTACCGGGAATTTGCTATCGACCAGAATCGTTTTTCCTAAGGGGTTATCGTTATTAAAATAAGTTTTGGCAACTGTTTTGGTCAACGCGACGGTGTTAGGTTGGTCCAGATCTTTTGGAGATCCCTCTAACCAAGGGAAATTTAAGGTGCTGAAATATTCTGATGAAACAAAAGCTGCTTTACCTTCTGTTTTATACAATTGGTCCCCTATCCGCAGCGTCAGATCTTTATTATCCATATATAATGCTGTTCGCTCCACTTGTGGAATTTCACGTGAAATAGCGTTGTACATGGCATAGGATCCGCCTTTGCTATGCTCTACCTGCTCTAGTTTGAGATCCTGTACGACTAGAAAGGTGCGATCTTTATCGGTATGAAACTGATCAAAACTATATTGGAAGCTGTTATAGCTATAGATAAATAAGCTACATGCAATTGCCAAGCCTAAACCAGCAATTGTTAAAAAGGTATAGTAGCTATGTTTCCATAGTTGCCGTAGCGCTGATCTGAAATATGTTTTAATCATAATTTTATTGTGTTGCGTTTACAATATCATTGTTTTTGTCGTCTTGGCGGTTATTCCTCCCGCAGGCTATCAACCGGATTTGCTACAGCTGCCTTGATGGCCTGAGAACTGACTGTCAGCAGCGCGATCAGTACAGCAAGTAGCCCTGCAACGGCAAACATCCACCATTGTATTTCAATGCGGTAAGCAAAATTCTCCAGCCATTTGTACATCGCCCACCAGGCTATCGGTGAAGAAATCACGATAGCGATCAGGACAAGTTTGATAAATTCTGCCGAAAGCATCCCTGTAATACCGGGGACAGATGCGCCGATGACCTTACGGATACCGATCTCTTTCCGGCGCTGGTTTGCCGTAAAAATAGCTAATCCAAATAAACCCAGACAAGCGACAAAAATCGTCAGTCCGGCGAATATGCTCAACAATTTTCCTGTTTTGACTTCGGCCTGATAGGTTTGGGCATAGCGCTCATCGAGAAAAGAATAGTTGAATGGAATATCGGTAGGGAAGGCATCGTATTCCGCTTTCAACTTTTGAATCAGCGCCTCTGTATCTTTTGTCTCTGTTTTGACAATCAGACTCCCAGCTTGATCGCCCAATACCATGACCAAGGGCGAGATGGGTTCGTGTAGCGATTTAAAATGGAAATCTTTGACAACACCCACAACACGATAGGTTTTATTATCCTTATTGGTCAATGTACGGCCAAGGCATTTTCCTTTCCAGCCCAGATCTTTTGCTGCGGTTTCATTCACAATAATGGATAAGGTATCGTTACCAAAAGCTTTCGAAAAATTTCGTCCCTCATGAAGCTGCATGCCCATTGCAGCAATATATTCCTCGTCTACATCATAACGTAGTGTTTTGACCCATTTTTCGGTGTTTCCGTCCGGATAGACAAAGAAGTTATTGTTGTTGGTTTCTCCAGCGGGTAGGTAAGATGAGCGGGAAATATGCTTGATACGACTGTCTTCGGATAATAGCTTGACGTACGTTTTTTCGTTTTCGCCCAAGGGCCAGCTCTGAATCACAATGACATTCTCTTTCTCATAACCTAATTTGATGTTCCGCATATAATCGAGCTGTCGGACGACAACTACGGTACAGAAAATGAGCCCCACGGAAATAATAAACTGAAAGACCACAAGGCTGCTCCTGAGATTGAACCGTTTTGTAGATCGCAACAAACGTCCTTTTAATACAACCAAAGGGTTGAATGCCGCTAGATATAAAGCAGAATAAGTACTCGAAAATAGACCTACCAATAAGCCGAATGCGAGCAGGAGGGGGATTATTTTGGCAAAATCAAGCTGATGGATTGCAATAGATTTACCCGATAATTGATTAAATAAGGGAAGAGCCAGTAAAACAATCCCGACGGCCAGAAACAAGGCCAGATAGGCCAGCAGAATGCCTTCGGAGAGGAACTGACGGATCAGGCTTTGCTTGTCGGCGCCGAGTACTTTCCGTACACCCACTTCCCGACTTCTCCGGAAACCACTTGCCGTTGATAGGTTCATAAAATTGATCGTCGCGATCAATAGCATAAATAGCGCTATAGCACTAAAAATATAGATATATCGAATATCACCGGATGGACTTAGATCGTAGCCAAAATTGGAATGCAGATGGATATCGGTTAGGGGCTGTAAATAGAGACCTATTGTATTGCCTGATTTTTTGTAATCTTCATAGCTCATTCCGAATCCAGCCATAAACTGAGCGCCAACATGTTTGTCAAATAAGGTCGCTAAGTTTTTCTCTAGACTTTTTAATGAGGTATTTTCTGCGAGCAGTGCATAAGTATAATACTCGGATGTCATCCAGGAGTTTGAACGGGAGTCTTCCAGTGCCGCCATTGAGGTGAAAATATCAAAATGGAAGTGGGAGTTTCTGGGAATATCCTTCATTACCCCAGTAATTTTTAGGATATTTTGATCACCTTTTATGGTGAGATCCCGACCTACAACATCTGTTGTTCCAAAATATTTACGTGCCATGGATTCAGATATTACCACGGTATAGGGCATCTTCACGGCGGTATTCGCATCACCTTTAATAAGAGGCAAGGTAAATATTTTAAAGAAGGAGGCGTCAACATAGGCCATCTGCTCATCACGAAAAACCTTATCGCCAACCGTAAATAAGGAGGCTCCACCTTGTCTCAAACGTGCTGTTTCCTTGACTTCGGCTAATTCAGCCTTCATTGTGGCTGCGACAGGAGGCATAACATGTGCCTCATTCATCGTTCCGCCTTTAACCGTGCCCCGAAAGACGACGCGTACAATTCGATCCGCATTTGTATTGAACCGGTCAAAACTGAACTCATCAGCGACATATAGGCTTATCAGTAAGCAGATCGCAATCCCCAAGGCTAACCCGGTGATATTGATGATCGAGGTGGAAGAATTTCTTCTTAGATTCCGCCACGCTATTTTTAGATTGTTCTTTATCATAATGGGATCGTATTGGTTTGTATTATTGGTTATTCATTCCTCAGACTATTCACCGGATTGCTAAGTGCGGCCTTAATGGCTTGATAACTTATGGTTGCCATACTGATTAATATCGCCATTAGCCCCGCAATCACAAAATAATACCATTGGATCTGGATGCGGTAGCTATAATCCTGCAACCATTTGTCCATTATCCACCAAGCGATTGGTGAGGCTATCAGAATAGCAATAATCACTAATTTAATAAAGTCTACTGACAGCAATGAAGTTACCTGTGTTAAACTTGCTCCAAGGACCTTACGAACCGCAATTTCTTTCATACGTGTCTCAGCCATATATGCGATCAAGGCGAGTAGACCAAGACAGGAAATAAAGATGGTCAAGCCTGAAAATAGCATTGAAATCGTCCCAATAGATTGTGTTTCCTTGAATTTAGCTTCAAAATTTTCGTCGATGAATTTATACTCAAATGGATATTCCGGATTGAATTTCTTAAAGATAGCTTCGATGGTTTTCAAGTTCGCCGCAGTATTGTTGTTTGGATTTAAGCGATAGTGGATATTGGTAAACCAGGATTTAGGGCCAAAGATGACCATTGGATAACCTGCCGAAAAAGGAGATTCCGTGATAAAATCTTTAATTACCCCAACGACGATCCAGTCCTGACCGTCACCGTTTATCGTTTGCCCAACCGGATGCTGCAAGCGCATCTGTTTGACAGCTGTTTCGGACAGTAACATAGCATTACTGTCTGTTGGGTATTTGTATATATCTATATCTCGTCCAGCAACAAGTTTAAAACCCAACGTTTTCACGGCATCGGCATCGGTACTGAAACGGTCAAAGGAGATTCTTTTATCGCTCTCCGTACTGCCCTGCCAAGAGAAGCCCCAGCCATTGCTGTAGCGATCCGTGACTGGGGACATATTTTTTGTCACCGAGAGCACGGCATTGCTGGCCAACAATTCATTTCGAAGAGTCTGGTAGATCTTTCCACCGTTAAGTTTGCCCGTAAATCGGGTTGCAGCAAGTCCATTATCGTTATAACCGCGGTCCCGATCCTTGGTATGCTGGATCTGTTGCGAAACAATGACGGTCGCTATGACCAAGATAATTGCGAGACTGAATTGGACGACAACCAAAATGGAGCGTACACTGATTCCTTTGTTGTATGTGTTCAATTTCCCTTTTAATGTTTTCAGAGGTTTAAAGGAGGAGAGAAAAAATGCAGGGTAGCTTCCCGCCAATACTCCAGTCAACAAGGTGAAGCCAATTAAGAACAACCAGGTATCACTGGACAGGATGGAGATGGTAAGGTTTTTTTCAACCAGATCATTGAAGGCTGGGAGAACTAATACGATGGCTACGAGCGCGAGTATCATTGCTCCAATACTGATCAGGATACTCTCGACAATAAACTGTAGAATAAGACTTTTTCTTTGTGCTCCGACTACTTTACGCACGCCGACCTCTTTGGCTCTTCTCTCGGAGCGGGCCGTGCTGAGATTCATGAAATTGATACAGGCAACAAGTAAAATAAAAACACCGATCCAGGTAAATAAATGAACTAACTGGATCCGCCCTGCAGTATAAGCGCCATTTTCGCTTTTGTTGTAGAGATAAGTGTCTTTGTATGGAAATGCAAAGATTTCGTTTGTTGACTTGATTTCGTTATCACCTACATTGATATGGTTCTGGCTGAAAAGTCTTATTTTAGCATTGAAGTTTTCCAATGTTGTCCCTTCCCGTAGTAGCACATAAGTATAGGTTGAATTGTTAGACCAATTTTCATCTACGAAGCCCATTTTCTTGGCCAAATCCCATGATAGCAGATAATCAAACTGTATACTGCTGTAGCTGGAAGGATCTTTTACGATCGCCTGGACGGTGACTAAATACTTCGATTCTATTTTGATGGTTTTTCCTATTGGATCCGTATCACCGAAAAGAGCCTTCGCATATTTTTCTGTAATGACAACTGAGTTTGCATCTTTAAGCGGATTGGTTTTATCTCCTTTAAGCAATGGATAGCTGAACATATTGAAGAAACCAGCATCGGCAAAAGTAGCGCTGGAAACAAGATTTTTATCCCCATAGCTTGTTAGAAATTTATCATCCTGCTCGATACGTGTAAAGCTTTCGATTTCGGGGAAATCACTTTTCAGTGTTGGCCCCATGATCTTAGGTGTATTTGTCCAGGCCTGTGATTCGCCTTGATAGGTATCGCGGTTACTGATAATATAAAGCCGATCACCTTTTTCATGAAACCTGTCCATGCCCAACATATTCTGCAACCATAAGGCAATAAGTAAGGCACCAGCCATACCGATGGCTAAACCAAAGATATTAATTGCCGAAAAAGCTTTGTTCTTCAGTAAATTTCGCCAAGCTACTTTGATGTATGTTTTAAGCATATTGTTTCTATTGAAATATGAGATAATGGATAATTTTATTCATCCCTTAATGTTTTTACCGGATTGTGATTTGCTGCTCTAATGGCTTGTGAACTTACTGTCACGAAGGCGACCAAAACGGCTGCAGCACCTGCCAGCGCAAAAATCCACCATTGTATCTCAATGCGATAGGAGAAATCTTGCAACCATTTGTTCATTGCCCACCAGGCAATCGGTGATGCCAACACAATGGAAATAATCACCAATTTGATAAAATCTTTGGAGAGCATAGTTGTAATGCCACTAACCGAGGCACCGAGTACCTTACGTATGCCAATTTCCTTGGTTCTTAGTTCTGCAATATAGGACGCTAATCCAAATAAGCCTAAGCAAGATATAAAAATCGCCAACCCCGAAAAGATGAATGCCAGTCGAGCTGTCTGTTGCTGATCTTTAAATTTACCCGCAAATTTTTGATCGACAAATTGATATTCGAAGGGATACGCTGGATTGAATTTTTTAATAATCTGTTCGATTTGTTTGAGCTGATCCTGTACTGACGAGGCTGGATTGGTTCGGATAATTAAATTGTACAGGGATTTCTTGGTTGCATAGATGAGCATGGGTGTTACTGGATTGTAGGGTGAACCACTGATATAATCGTTTATAACTCCTACGATGGTATAGGTGGTACTTCCCCATTTTAAATAAGTTCCTACGGGATTTTTCAAATTCATTTCTTTGATGGCTGCCTCATTCAGGAGTACTGCTGAACTGTCTGCTGCTAGCCTAGCATAGTCGATATCCCGACCGGCAATAAGTTTTAATCCAAGTGTTTTGATAAGGTCACTTTCTGTTCTTCCCAGATTGAAACCCATTTTTTTTCCTTGTTCCGGCGTTGAACCTTCCCAGGAAAAACCACCCCATGCGCTGCCAGCATTACTGGTTATTGATGACCCCGAACGTGTGACAGCAGTAGCAATTCCATTGTTGAGCAGCTCTGATTTAATTGCTTCATAGTTTCCCCCCATATCGCCTTCCATGCCGATCTCTATCAGTTGGGAAGTAGTATAGCCAACATCACGTTGTCCCGCATATTCAATTTGCCTCCGGACGACAATCGTGGCAATAATAAGTATGATGGCAACACCGAATTGAAAAATGACCAATAATTCACGGAAATTCAAAGCGATCTTTTTTGATGAGCGAAATATTTTTAATGATTTTATTGGTTTAAAAGCCGATAGCACAAATGCAGGATATAGTCCCGCCAGTATGCCAGTTAGAAAAATAAAACCGATCAACGAGAGCCAGATTGTTGGATCTGACAAAGCAAGTACCAACGGTTTATCAAATATCGTATTGAATAGGGGAAGCGTCAGTACTGCCAATGTGATCGCAAGTGCTCCTGAGATGATCGCCAATAATAAGGATTCTGTCAGAAATTGTGCGATGAGGTTGAAACGCTGTGCGCCCACAACTTTTCGTATAGCGACCTCTTTAGCCCTTTTTTGACTGCGCGCCGTACTGAGATTGATAAAATTGATACAAGCGATCAATAAAATTAATAAGCCAATTCCAGTAACAAGTTTAACCTGATCAATTTTTCCGCCAACAGGGATACCCTGTTCAAATTTCGAATACAGATGCATTTTGGATATTGGATACAAAAAAAGGGATCCTCCCAATTCACTATTGGTCTTTTTCTTGATGATATCGATAAGCTTATTGTTAAAAGCATCTACATTGGTTCCTTTTTTTAGTTGAATATAGGTCGTGAAGGCGATCGTATTCCAGTTTGGCGAATAACCTTCTGCATTTACCAAGGGTATGAGATAGGTAAAATCAAAATTTGTATTGCCTGGAAGGTCCTGCATGATAGCGGAGACTTTATAAGGCTCCTTATTGTCCAATATAATTGTTTGATCTAATGGATCCTTCTCCCCGAAGATACTTTTTGCCAGGCTTTCCGTCAGGATAATATTTCTTGTCTCTCCAAGAGCCTTATTGTTATTGCCTTTTAAAAGTTTAAAATCAAACATCTGAATAAATGCCGGATCGACTTCGTTGCCTTTGGATTTGATTTTTTTGTCTCCAAAAGAGAGTAGCTTGCTAATGCTCCAATACATGCGTGCTGCACGCTCAACTTCGGGATAATCAGCAATCAATGCTGGGGAAGCTTGTCCTGAGGTGTATTCTTGCAAGCTGATTTTACCTTCATCGTTACGGTTTTTGTTCAAAACCTTATAGATGTTTTCTTTATCGCTATAAAAATTGTCAAACTGTAATTGGTTTTGCACCCATATGCCAATAATCAATACAGCAGTCATGCCGATGCAAAGTCCAATAATATTAATAATAGAATAGCTCTTACTTTTCCAAAGATTTCGCCAAGCTACTTTGATATATGTTTTGATCATGTTGTTTCTATTAAAATATGAGATAATGGATAATTATTCATCCCTTAAACTGTCAATGGGATTTGTGACTGCTGCTTTTACTGTCTGAAAACTGATTGTAATAAAGGAAACCAGCAGTGCGCTTGATCCTGCGATAATAAATACCCACCAGTCCAGTGTAATGTGATAAGCAAAATTGTCCATCCAGCGATGCATGGCGTACCATCCCAATGGTATGGCGATCAAAAGTGCTGAACAAACGAGTATCATAAAGTCAACGCTGAGTATCTTGACAATTTTGAATACGGAAGCACCCAATACTTTGCGGATTCCGATTTCCTTTACACGTTGTTGCACAGCATAAGCGGATAGTGCGAATAATCCCATACAAGCAATGGCAATTGTAATAATCGAAAAGAGCTGCATGACTTTTGTCGTCTGTTGATCTTTTAAATAGAGTTTGCTATAGTCATCATTTAGAAAATGATACTCAAATTGATTTTTCGCATCAATATCTTTCACGACCGATTTCACCTGTGCTATTGCGTCCTGAATCGGTGTATTTGGGTTGAGTCGAATGAAAATATTACCAAAATAATAGTATTCAGGAAAAAGTACAATAGGCTTAATCTCATTGTGGAGTGAGGCAAAGTTAAAACTGGCAACAACTTGTTTAATACTGCCTTTACGGCCGTTTAAATTAATTTTCTTACCGACTGCCTGTTGTGGTGTAAACCCCATTGCCGATGCCGCGAGTGTATTGATCACAAAACTATATTCCGGAGATGCGGTATCCCGTGCACGTAAAATATCTGTATCAGAAAGTGGATCGCCTGCTAGCGTTTTAATACGGAAGACTGATACAAAATCTTTTTCAATAGGAATTGCTGTCACATTCATTTCAAAATCGGCAGGTTGCCCTTCAACTTCATTAATGCTATATCCGCCCTGAATATTGACCGGATTGTCATAGGAAGCAGTTACACCCTGAACACTATTGAGCTGCATCAATTTATCTTTTAATAATTGCCGCTCTTTGTCCTGCCATCCCTGCCCATCAATGACCAGCATATCCGTGCGGTCTAGTCCTGTATTTTTGGATTGTATAAATTGCATTTGACGTCCCGCAAATAGGGTACAGATGATAAAAAAGATGGATATGCTGAATTGGAAGGTGACCAATACTTTGCTAAAAGAAATCCCGCTTTGTTTCTCCGCCAATTTCCGTTTGAAAATAGACATTGGTTTTGAGCTGGCAATGGAATAGGCCGGCCATCCACCAGAGATTAAAGTCAATACGATAAAAAATAAAAACAGGATCGCATAGAACCTAGGATCTGTCCATACCGTTAATTGCATTTCGCTTCCCATGTACGAACTGAACACGGGCAATAATAGAAATGTAGCCAGCAAACCTAAAGAAAGGGAGAGCAATACCATCAAACTGCATTCTAAGAAGAACTGCAAGAAAATCGTTTTTCGGGCAGCGCCTAAAACTTTCTTAACTCCAATTTCCTTTTTGCGTTCGATGGCATGTGCCAATATTAAATTTGTGAAGTTAATGCTCGTCAAGATAATAAGCGCAGCTCCTAGAGCCATCAAAATATAGATATATACCAGGTTGCCAGAACCCGCAGCCTTAGAATGCAGATGAATATCTATTAGTTTTTCGATTGAAAAGCTAAATTGATAACCTTGTTTGGTTGCCTCGGCAAATTTTGCTTTGGTGATCTGATCTAATTTCTGTTGAATGGCGCCAAAACTGTCTTTGTTTTTTAGTAGCGCGATGGTGATGTCATTTGCCGAAGACCATTCTGGTTGCTTGTATCGCGCTAAATCTTTGTTGGAAAGAATGGCCGTGAAATTTATCTGTGTATTTGTCGGTAAATCTTGTATGACACCGGAGACTTTCCAGTTGACTTTATCGATAGTTAAGGTTTTTCCCAGCGCGGATTGTTTTGGGAAGTATTTTTCGGCTAGTTTTTTAGTCAATACGATTTGATTCGGTTCAGTTAATGCATGTTTTGCATCGCCCTCGATAAATGTGTAACCTAAAGTGTTAAAAAAATTAGGATCAGCATACATCAGTTTTTTTTCCTTCGTCGTTTCGTCTTTCGATTCTACATTTCCGGCTTTGGAATATTCAAATAATCGGGTCGCCTGTTCGATTTCGGGAAGCTCTGCTTGTAAGGTTGGCGCCAAGGCTGTTGGTGTTACACTGGAATTGACCTCTTCGGTACTATTGGGTGCCTTATAGGTCAGACTGAAATAAGCTAAACGGTCGGCATTTGGAAAAAAACGTTCATAACTTGATTCGTGAAAAATATAGGCTGCTAATAACAGGAAGCAGGTAATGCCCAAACTTAAGCCAAACATGTTTAATAAGGAAAACCCCTTATTTTTTTTGATATTCCGCCAGGCAATTTTAAGGTAATTCTTAATCATCGTATTGAGTTTTTGACTTTTTCATAATTTTCTGTCCAGCAAAGTCGTTTATCTGGATAGATAGGCTTTTGCTGGTCATGCCACAATAGAAATAGCTAATTCAATTCGTTTGCCATAAGTGTAACTTGTTGATTATTAATTGTTGTTTTGTTTTGACGGCCTGTTATATGTTCGGAAACGGACAGTCTGCTGTCCGTCGCCGAACATGTGGATTTACTCGTTCCGTAATGTGATGACGGGGTTAGCCAATGCTGCTTTAATGGCTTGATAACTGACCGTTATTAGGGTGATGCCCAGTGCAGTTAATCCTGTAAGGGCAAATACTGTCCAACTAATTGAAATACGATAAACATAATCGTCAAGCCATGTTTCCATTAACAGATAGGCCAGCGGAGCTGCTACGAGGAAACCGATCAATGTCAACCAGAGGTATTCGGTGCATAATAATTTCCATAAACCAACTTCTGATGCGCCAAGAACCTTACGGATACCAATTTCTTTTTCACGTTGCTCGGTTAGAAATGCGACCAATGCATATAGCCCAAGACAAGAAATCAATATGGCAAGCCCCGTAAAAATACTGGTCAGACTTTTGATCATTTCCATTTGTTCAAATTGCTTGGCATATTCTTTATCTGTGAACGCATAATCAAAGATGAGATCTGGATCAAAACGATTGAATTGTTGAGCGATTGCTTTCATCGTCTGACTGATATCTTGTTGTTCATTCAGTCTGAGTGTTATTTTATTTTTTGGCAGAAAATCAAGAAAATAGGCAGTAGGTGTAATCGACTTAAATGGGGATTCGGATAAGGTGTTCTGTATAATACCGATAATGGTATAGTTGATACCTCTTTTGGATAGCTGCTTGCTCGTCAGATCTGTAACTCCCATAAATTTGGCCGCTGCTTCATTGATGATTACTCCCGTGGAATCTGTCTTGAAATCTTTGGAGAAATTTCTTCCCTTCAAAAAGTTCCATTGTACGGTTTTGGCAAAGTTTTCGTCTATCGTGAAAATCCCCATAATGGATCCTTCCTTTGTTTCATTCCCCTGCCAGTTAAAACCGCCACCAGTTAAAGTGAGTTTGTTTACAAAATTCGAAGTAAGTGAGGCCTCCTGGATCAAACGTTGACCGATCAGTTCTTTTCTCAGAATCTCAAAGTTTTTGGAAATTAATTGACTAGTACTGGTGATGTTGACTAAGTTTGAGCTTTTGTAACCAATCGGACGATCCTTTGTATAGTGCAATTGTTTGATGACCAAATAGGTTGCAATCATCAGAAAGATGGAAATCGCAAATTGTATGATAACCATTCCCTTTCTAGCATTAAATCCCCGTTTGCCGATGTTCATCTTTCCTTTGAGCGCAAGGATCGGATTGAAAGAGGATAAGAATAGTGCGGGATATAGTCCAGCAAGAACACCAATAGAGAGAATCCCCAAAAAGGAGTATAAGTAGAATTGAAGACGCGTAAATGGAACATGCAATGCGGTATCGGTGATGGTATTTATCCACGGAAGAAGCAAAGTACTTACTATAAGGGCTATCAGAAAAGCACAGGATACGGAGAGGATGGACTCAACTAAAAATCCGGCAATCAGTTGCCGACGGTTTACACCAACAGATTTTAGAATACCAATTTCCTTTCCTCTTTTTAAGCTTCGGGCTGTACTGAGGTTAATAAAGTTAATACTGGCCAACAAAAGAATAAATATGCTTATCCAAGCAAACATCCACACATATTGAATTTGTCCACCTGCATTTTTACCATTTTTGAATGAATCATAAAGATTCCATTTGGACATGGGATGCAACAAGATCTCAGGGTTGATATCTGTAAGATTTGTTCTAAAGATATTGGTCAGTTTTTGCTCGAGTCCCGGGATATTTTGTGGGTTCTCGATTTTGCCATACGTGCGAAAAAAGCAGTTTGACCAACTTTCGTCTATACCTTCATTTTTGCGGAGGTAATCGACAAAAGGCAAAATATACGCCAATCCTTGAAAAGTACTATTCTCGGGAATATCTTCAAAAACACCGAGTATATTATATTGCTCTTTTCCGTTGAGCTGAATAGTCTTCCCGATTACATCAGTTGACCCCAATAGACGATTGGCTAATGATTCCGAGATTATCATGGTGGATGCTGCGGTAGGGGTAGAAATATCTCCATGTACAGATTTTAATGAAAACAATTCGGAAAATTTGCCCATTGCATAGAAACCATCGACGTTCAACTTCTTGTCCCCAACCTTAAGGTTGTTACTTTCGTTAGTGACCAATGTAATATCCTGCACCTCATTGGTAAAATCAGATGCAATAACCTTTGCTAAAGGGACAGGAGTAGAGGGACCCGTAGATTTTTCATTATTGAAGGTACCTGTTAACATGACTTGATAGATACTATCATAGTTTTCATGATTGCGGTTGAAGGAAAATTGTTTCAAGATCCACAGGGTGCTCACCAAAGCAACCGTAAATCCCAAAGACAACCCGAGAATATTGATTGCCGTATTTAAGGGGTTGCGTTTAAGATTGCGTAAAGCGGTTTTCAAAAATAATTTAATCATGGCGGTGTTTGATGCTTATGTTTGTTGTTTTTGGTGTACTGATTAATTATCCAATATATAAAGAGTTGATTTTTATGAACACAAGCTATTCGTCTTTTAAACTCTTGACGGGGTTGGCAATAGCTGCTTTGATCGATTGGAAACTAACTGTAAATAGGGCAATCATAATCGTTAGGATGCCCGCACCTAAAAATATTGTTATCGGCACTGTTGTTCTGAAGGCAAATCCATCTAACCAGTTCGAAGTGAAATATAGCGCGACAGGAATTGCAATGATATTCGCGATAATGATCAAAAGCAAAAATTCTTTATTCAGCATTTGCATAATATTGAATACCGTTGCACCGAGGACTTTTCTGATGCCAATTTCTTTGGTTTTCAGTTGTGCGGTATAGGTGCATAGTCCAAGAAGCCCCAGACATGAAATCAGTATCGCTATGATGGCAAAGAAATTAAACAATGTTCCTTGTTTTTGCTCGCTCATATATTGCTGTTGGTAGCTTTCGTCGAGGAAACTATAACTGATCGGCATATCGTCATAGTAGCTTTTCCAGATCTGTCGCAGCGCATGCAACGCCGATTCGGTTCCGGCAGGGTTTGTTTTTATATAAAGCTGCTGGCAATCTTTGGGACTAAATTGAAAGACCATGGGTTCGATCTTTTGACGTACACTTGCGTAATTAAAATCTTTGACCACACCAATAATGGTTCCCGGAACAGTTCGGATCCGTAGACGGGCACCAATTGGATCCTTTAATCCCATCTCACGAACGGCAGTTTCATTGATGAGAAAGTGCGTAGAATCTGCCATCGAGCCAGTGAAATTTTTCCCTTGAGCCAGTTTTATCTTGAAAAAATCAAGTGCATATTGATCCGAATGCGTAATGCTGAACCAAAGATTTGAATTGCTGGGTTTTCCGTCCCAATCGTTATCTCCTGTCGATCCACCACCATATACCATATCCCTTCCAAGTCGAATGACATCACTTACACCTTTATTTTTCAGTAGATCACTTTTGACGGCATCAAAATGTTGCGCCATTTTTGGAGCCATGGAGACAGCTATAATGTTGTTCTTTTCGTACCCCAGGTTCTTGTTGCGTATATATTCCAATTGTCGACCGATGACGATCGTCATTATGATGAGCACAATCGATACAGTAAATTGTAATACGACTAATATCTTTCTAAAATTTGATTTCTTCATTCCGAATCTGCCCTTTAATACTTTGATTGGGTCAAAGTTTGAAAGTAATAATGCCGGATAAATGCTGGTCAATAGTAATGTGCCTATCAACATGATTAAAATATAGCTCCAGAGATCAATACTAGATAGCTGCAAAGAAATATGTTTGCCCGAGAAATTGTTAAAAAAGGGAAGAAAGATAAAAACAATGCTGACTGCTAAAGTCGCAGCGATCGTGAAGAGCAGTGTCGTCTCCAGCATAAATTGGAAAAATAGTTCCTTTCTTCCGGCTCCGATAATTTTACGGATACCGACTTCTTTGGATCTGGATAAGGAGCGTGCGGTAGAGAGGTTGATGTAATTGATACTAGCAATGACAAGAATCATCAATGCGACACCGATAAAGATATGGACTGTACCAATTCCTGCATCGCTGCCATCCATCTGGTAAAGGTGCATTTTCGCTAATTCTTGCGTGACATAGGGCACGGGAGTATCTTCGGGTTTATTGCGTTCATGTATCTTTTGTAATTTCTGAGCTACCAGAGCAGGGTTTGCTTCGGCTCTCAACTGCAGGTAGGTGCCAAAGGAGAAGCTCGACCAATCTTCATCCATCGATGACAGATAGGTTTTATTGTCATAGGTGGTCTTATTTTTGATGTAAGCCTGCTCATTAAACCGTGAAAGGGGGAGGAGCACCTGAAATTGAAAGGAAGAATTTTCGGGATAGTCGGGGATAACTCCGCTAACTATACATAGGTCCTCTATTCC
>PJTS01000510.1_pt1 | contig 23308 bp, 22 predicted proteins | sample 1512251 | NCBI WGS metagenome assembly PJTS01 (sample SAMN08177686, study PRJNA422409) | Soil metagenome, whole genome shotgun sequencing project. | isolation source: Soil (2) enriched on wood chips: alkali lignin treatment | place: USA: Madison | collected 2015-01-15 | reverse complement strand
GGGACTTATCAAGCCCAAATGCACTAACTCAAATCTATTTAATATTTAAACGATTTTTTATGTTTTGTAAGACTTTTGGAAATCCTCTTTTCTTTTTCCCCATGTCTCCGTAGCCATAGCCATAACCATAGCCGTAACCATAACCTTTTGCAAAATCTACATCATTTACAATCGCTGCCAAATTTTTCAATTTGCCCTCTACATATAGTTCACGAGGAACTTGTAACAAACGTTTATCTAAATAATTTGCTCTTGCAACATATAGAGTCAAATCTGCGTTATGAGCTATTAACAAAGTATCCGTAACCAAACTTACTGGCGCTGTATCTACCAATACATAATCATAATGCTCTCTTGAATATTTAATTACATCATCGAAATGCCCATTCATTAGTAATTCCGCAGGATTTGGAGCTATATATCCGGAATATATGACATCAAAATCATAGTTTCCTGGCTTTTTAATTATTATATTATTTACATCCATCCCTGGGTTAATTAAAAACTGAGTAATTCCTACATTCGTATGTTGTAAATGTGATAATCCAAGATAGTCCAAGACCTTAGGACTACGGATATCCGCTCCAATTAGCAATACCCTCTTACCAGACATTGACAAAATTTGCGCAAGATTAGTAGTTACGAAAGACTTACCTTCGCCAGACGTTGTCGAAGTTACAAATACTACCTTAGAAGCATCTCTCTGCTCTATTGGAAACATGAAATTCATATTTGTCCTCAAAATACGAAATGCTTCTGCCAATGAAGAGCGATCATTTAGATGTATAACTGTATCTTCCGCAGTGGGAATTTCACCAAGTACTGGTGCTTTGACAATATCCTCAAGGTCCTTTCTTGAATGGATTTTATTATCTAATAAAAATTTAAGATAAAGAATTATAAAAGGGATTAAAAATCCAATAATAAGCGCTGCCAACAATACAATAGATTTTCTCGGCGAAACAGGAACCCCATTTCCGTAAGCTTTATCTATAATTTTAAGGTTATCAGGGGTTGCTGCTGCTTTGACTTCGCTTTCTTCTCGTTTTTGTAATAATAAAAGGTATAACGATTCTACTATTTGCTGTTGTCTAGATATTTTTTTAAACCCTTGTTCTTGCGATGGTATAGAATTAATTCTGTTTTTAATCTCACTAGATTTTTGTTTAATACTATTTAATGCTAATTCCGTGACTTTCTGATAATTCTTTAATGATTGACGGATATTTCTTCCACTTTCGGATATCCTTTCACTTAACGCAATAACAGCGGGATTCTGTTCGGATGCTGATTTTAAAAGATCATCACGCTCCAAGACTAATTGATTATACGCGGAAATAGTAGAGCCAATAGAGGCATCTTGTAACCCTATGTTGGATGGCAATAATTTCCCCTCTTCTTGATTCTTTAAGTAATCATTCATATGATCTACCAACTGCAGTTGAGTACGGTATTCTAACACCTTCTTATCATTATCTGAAGCAGTATTCAGGAAAACTCCTGCCTCAGTTGCCATATCTACCATTGAATTAGCAGACTTAAAAGCCGCCGCTTCCTCATCGGCTCCTGAAAGATCCTTTGAAATCAACATTAGACGTTTATTGATAAAATCGGAGGTGGCTCGTGTCATCCGTAATTTATCATTTGTCAAATCTGTATTATATACATCAATCAAAGTGTTCAAAACCAGATTCGCTTTCTCTCTTACTGTTGAGATCATTGCAAAATTAACAATATATGACTGGTTTTCCTTACTTGGTGTAATACTTATAGAGTTAATTAATGCATCAACCGCAGAATTTTTAGGGAATACATTAACGTTATATTCAGAATCTGCATCTATCTTATTATTTGGGTTTCTTAGTATTTTGATTCTATTTTCACCTATTTGAACAACTTGATCATATCGAATATCCAACTTTTCCCTGGAAAATAGATTTGTAACACTTAATACGTTTGCATTTTTATACTTTATAAGCAAACTTTGAAAAACACTATCTTGATTGCCCTGCACCTCCAAAATAAATGGCATATCAACAGCGAGAGCTTCAGATGACCGTATTTTCCCTTTTATGGAATAAATTACATTTAAATGATGTTGATCGACGACCTTTCTCATTAATCTCCTAGAATTAAGTACTTCTATCTGATCAGTTACATAAGCTGTCCTTCCCCCACCTAGTCCTATTGAGTTACTGAGTTCGGAGATACCAGCCAACTCACCAGACCCTCCGTTTCTTTCATCTTTCAGTAGAATCTTGGCTGTAGTACTATAAGTCTTCTCCGCATAGCGTAAATAAACTATTGCAATCCCCAATGTCAGAATTGTCGATAAAATAAACCATTTCCAGTAATATGCGTACTGCTCAACGAGCTGACGCAAATTAATGTCCTCAGTTTTATTGTCATTTATTTGTTTAGATGAATGTTCCATTTTTATTTTTAACGGGTCAATACTGAGATTACTGTAATTAGCAAACTTGCGACAGAAATAATAATATTCGAGTTTGCCCCCAATTTAGAGTTATTAATCTGAGATTTATTTGGCTCAACATAAATGACATCATTTTGAGCCAAATAATAATATGGTGAGTTTAAAGTCTTCTGTTGCGTCAAATCCAATCGATGCATAGTCTTTTGCCCATCGACTTCACGAATTAACAGTACATTATTTCGAATCCCTCGGATGGTCATATCCCCCGCCATTCCCAGAGCCTCCAATACAGTAACTCTCTCCGAAGGCATAATAAATGAACCAGGTCGAGCAACTTCGCCCAAAACAGATACTCTAAAATTATTAAAATTCATATTTACCCCAGGGTCTTTTATATATTGCCCTAATTCTCTTCTTATCTTCTCAATAGCCTCTACACGTGTCAATCCTGCGACATAAGTTTTTCCAAGCATAGGTAACGTAATCTCTCCATTTGCGTCAACAGTGTAAGTCGGACGAAGTGCCATATCAACTTGCTGGGTCATACTCCCAGTGGTCATTGTACTTACTGGATTAAAAGGAGCTGTAACCTTAGGATCTGCAGCTGTCACCACAATCGTCAAAATGTCATTAATTTGAATCTTGGGAACATATTGTTCATATAGAGTGTTCAATTGAGTAGAATCCTGTTGTAGGTAAACCATATTTTTACGAGAACCGCAGGAGCTGAATAATATTATTACTAAAAAATGTAGGCCTAATATTAAACCGTGTTTGGATAATAATCGCATGGGTTGTTTTTTATTTAGAAATTGAATCATGATAACAGCAAAAATCCTTCACTCAAAGCCTGTAAAAATACAATTTTCAAATATATAATTGAAATTTGAGTTGTGGAAACAAGATCTATGCCTAAATTTCATTATTTACCGATTCCATCGAACTTTTTTATTCTTATGATGATACTTCAATTATAAAGTCTATTTAATATCAAGAAGATTTTTAATAGTATATCTAATTCTTTCCCGATCTTTATCTGTCAAATTTGATCCAGATGGTAAACAAAGGCCGTTCTTAAACAAACTTTCGGATATATTTTCACCATAATAATATGCTACAGTCTCGAATACCGGTTGCAAATGCATTGGTTTCCATAATGGGCGAGATTCAATATTATCCTTTAACAAAGCGAGCCTGAGATCTTCACGATTGATACCAACTTTACCAGAATCTATAGTAATCGCAGCTAACCAATGATTAGAATAAAAGTCTGTCGATGGCTCTGCTAATACATTAACACCACTAATATTGGCAAATAAATCTACATAAAAAGCGGTCATCGCACGACGCGCCACAACGTGATCCTCTAGAACCTCCATCTGTCCCCGACCGATACCTGCACTAATATTAGACATACGATAATTATATCCAATATGGGAATGCTGATAATGAGGTGCATCATCGCGAGCTTGTGTTGATAAAAATACCGCTTTATCTTTATCCTCTTGTGTATGGCAAACCAATGCACCACCGCCCGATGTAGTAATAATTTTATTTCCATTAAAACTTAAGACCCCAAATCTTCCAAATGTACCACATGCCTTCCCTTTATAAGAAGATCCTAAGGCTTCAGCTGCATCTTCAATCACAGGGATATCAAACTCTTCAGCTAGCGTTAGAATTTGATCCATTTTAGCTGGCATTCCGTATAGGTGTACAACAATAATTGCCTTCGGCTTCTTACCCTTCGCTAAACGATCACGGATAGCTTCTCTTAATGCTACAGGACACATATTCCAAGTGTCTATTTCGGAATCAACGAATACAGGGATAGCACCTTGATATGCAATTGGGTTTGCAGACGCGGAGAATGTCATAGACTGACAGATAACTTCATCACCATAACCAACACCGCATTCAATTAGGGCTAAATGGAGTGCTGCTGTTCCTGCGGATAATGCAGCTACCTTAACATCAGCATTTAAAAAATGTTCTAAATCCTGCTCAAATCCATTGACGTTAGGACCCAAAGGAGCGACCCAATTGTTATCAAACGCATCATGAATATATTTCAATTCGTTTCCTCCCATATGTGGAGAAGAAAGCCATATTTTATCTAACATAAAAGTAATAATTTATCTCTATTTTTTTATTATTCTTCCCGGATTACCGACAACTGTACAACCATCTGGCACATCTCTAATCACTACAGCTCCGGCACCAATGGTACACCATTTACCTATTTTTATTCCTTGTATAACACAGGTACCTATCCCTATATGCGTGCCTTCTCCCACTATAACGCCCCCTGCTAAAGCCGTATTAGGCGATAAATGTACAAAATCTTCTATAATACAATCATGGTCAATTGATGCATTGGTATTAACAATGCAATGTTTGCCAACTTTGACATCTGTATTTATAGTCGCACCAGCCATAATCACTGTTCCTTTTCCAATCGAAGCACGATTCGAAATCTGAGTTTTGGGATGAGTTAAAGTAACAAATGTATTTTTAAGGACATTTGCTAATCTTTTACGAACCTCATTATTTCCTATCGCGAGTATGCATTTATCCATAACATGAAAGCTTGACACAATGGAATAATTCCATATTTGACTTTTTGTCGGGTGATCTTCACAAAAAACTATTTCGGTGATGTTATTGAGCTCTGCTAACTCGGCTATCACCTTAGCATGTCCACCGGCACCATATAGAACCAACTTATTCATCATGATTACCTTTAAACGCTTCTATAGTAGCTTGTCCTTCTGCTGAAATTCCCTCTCTTACAAACACCTTCTTAATCGTCAAAAAGAATATTTTCAGATCCAATAGAAAGGACACATGCTCTACATACCACACATCATACTTAAATTTTTGATCCCAAGAAATGGCATTTCGACCATTTACCTGTGCCCAGCCCGTAATACCCGGGCGTACCTCATGTCTTTGTTTTTGGAAATCATTATATAACGGCAGATATTGCACCAATAATGGACGAGGGCCAATTAAAGACATGTCACCCTTCAGCACATTGATCAGCTGAGGGATTTCGTCAAGAGAGGTTTTTCGAACAAACGACCCAATGGGAGTTAAACGATTTGCATCAGGTAATAGATTTCCTTGCAAGTCCTTCTTATCATTCATCGTCTTAAACTTTAAAATTTTAAAGACACGCCCATCTTTACCGGGTCTTGGCTGAAAGAAAAAAGGTCTGCCCTTATTCGCAAAGCATAATCCCACCACAACAATAATGAATATCGGCGATAATATGAGAATTCCTACCAAAGCGATGACGAAATCCCCAACACGTTTTATACTATTTTTATACATACGCAATTCGCTGGATTTCTTTAAGATAACGTTCGGCTAACACTTTTCTATCAAAGTTTTCTTTGGCATATTTATACCCATTTTGCCCTTGCTGCGAAAGAAGATCGGAATCTGCTAAATAAAGTCTAATAATGCGATTATATTCAGAAGCATTCTCTGGTTCAACATAAGCACCTGCTTGGGCCTTTTCTACCAACTCCCTAGAGATACCATCAATCGCCATGAGTATAGGCTTTTTACATGAAAAGTAATCGAAAGTTTTATTTGAATAAACTGTTTTAAAAGTATCAACCTTTTTAAGAACCGAGGCTCCCATGTCGGAAGCCAAAATAAACTTAAACACATCCCTTTTTGGAACCGGGTCAAAGAAACGTACATTTTTCACCTGCATTTCTTCCGCTCTCTTCATTAATCTCTCTTTTTCCATTCCCTGACCAATAAGAAGAAAGAGAACAGGGGTATCCTCTAATAACTTGCCTGCATCTAATAATTGATCAAGATGATTCGCAACTCCATGTGCTCCAACATATGTAATAACAAACTTGTTTTGTAAATCTTGTTCCTTTCTAAAGTTCTCTTGATCAAAAGTTTTAACAATATCTTCTGATAAGGAGAAATCAGCAGCATTAGGAATCATAATTAATTTACTCTCAGAAATTCCCTTCTTATCTCTTAAGTTGTTAAAAAAAGCGGGGGTCAAAACATTAATTAATTTTGCTTTTTTATAAATAAAACGTTCAATTTTATAAGCTAATTTTATGATCCACTTATTTGTCAAAACACCTGTATCTATGGCAGATTCGGGCCAAAGATCCCGAATCTCGAAAACCATAGGTAAACTTTTAGCCAACGAAATCAAGTAGCCTGAAATTCCAACGAATAGTGGCGGCGAAGTTACTATCACTACATCGTACTTTCCTTTCACTTTAAATAAACCAGCCCATAAAGACGAAAACATAAAAGAGAAATACCCCCATAATCTACCTAAAAATCCGCTATTGTAAGATTCTGAAACATGGGTTCTATAAATATCCACTTTCCCTTGCTTTTTTCTAACAAAATATTTCCCTTTATATTCCTCTCGTTTTGCATTACCATTATAATGCATCATTCCACCAATAACAGTTACTTTGTGCCCAAGATCAGTCCATGTTTTCGTTATTTCATTCCAACGTGATCCTCCGGGATCATCTTCTTCCAAAAAATACTGGTGAAGCAAAAGTATGTTCATTATTTAATTTTTAAATAGTTCCAAATATTTATGAGCTATATTATTCCATCTATAGCCATCAAAATCAACCTTATCAATATTGTAATCATATCGTTTCATAAGATTGTAAAGAGCATATCTCACTGACTTTTCATCAGGAGTAGTAGATTCGCCAATTTCTTTTCCGAATAAACCATCGATTCCTTGATTCTTAGTATATAACACGGGGAGCCCCTGAGAGAGAGCTTCAATATATACTAAACCAAAAGTTTCAAAGACCGAGGGCATTATAAAAAATTTATTCTGAGCAAAAATTTTGGCTAGCTCTTGTTTATCAGATATAAAACCATAAAATCTAATCCAGTCATTATACTTCCGGATTAATGCTTCAATTTTCTTGGAGTTATTACCGCCACCTCCAACGAGATTCAATTGAATATCCGGAAAATCAGCACGCAATTTTTCCAAACATTTTATAACAGTTTCAGCATTTTTATTATGATCAAACCTTCCTATGAATAAAAGGTTATTTTTCTCCACATTAGTTTTTGGTTTTAAATTATCTAACCAATAATTGTCAATACCGTTTGAGATAACTAATGTGTTTTTTAAATACAAATCCTTTTTTCCTACAAAATACCTAGAAGAGAAAAATTTCCTGCGTAATCCTTCACTTATGAAAATAATTTTGCTAGCGTTACTTAAAATTTTATGCGCTAATGAAATTAAATCTGGTCTAAATTTCAAAAAAGTATTTACATCAGTATTTCTTACAGCTACAACGTAAGGAACTCCAAATTCTTTAAATATATTATAAGCTACAGCGCCATCACTAAACAATGTCGTCGGATACAAAATATCAACGCTTTTTAAATCTATTTGTTCTTTAATATCTTTAAATATTGATCTAATTTTTAAAGAAAATAAAATCCTGTGGTACTTCTTAAGGATAAACTTTGAATAAATAATATTAGATCCACAAACTTCAAACTCGAAACAGTTTTTGCCTATGTTATTTCTATTTCTAAGTGGATGATATATTAATTGTTTCACGCCCAATTTATCGAGCTCTTGATACAAATTTTGATAAACTTTTGAATATGAAAAATCATTGCAAATATGAAGTACATTCATTTCACTGAATTAATTAAAGTTACTTTCTAATATAGAGTTAATGTCTACTGGCGTTCCAGTATTTTTAGCAGGTTCCCACCAAATCAAACCATCAACTTTTTTACCATTATATCTAAAGTTATTTATTGTTGTTAAATACAAATTCATCCTACTTTGAGACATATTAGATAATCCATATTTTTTGTTAGACGGATGGACTTTATACCAAACGTATAAATATAATGGTTTACTAGCTTTCTTGCTGTAATCAAGGAACAAAGAAAGGTTACTCTCTATAAACAACTTTGCCTTCTCATCACTAAACTGTTCTTCAGAATATGCCATATACAAACTTGGGGATATAAAATCCACTTTATCCAATAATGGCTTAATTTTAGCAAAATTGTTGACGTTTTTTTGAGCACTATAATTAAAAGAAAAAGGAATTCCATAAATTCCCACCTTAACATTAGGTCTAAGGTTTTTTATGAAATCGACAAGAGAACTAAATTCCTTTAACGCTCTGTTAAAGTCTGGAGAATTACTATTTTTCTTTAAATCTGAGTACAACTTATTCTCTAGATCTACACATAATACCCCTAAATCATTTCTATTTGGAAATATTTTAGCCACGCCCTCTCTAACCTGAGTTAGATCAATAACATTTTTTCTATTTCTATCAATATAATATCCCCCTAAAAATTTATAATCAATAAACTTAGTACTTGATTGTATCTTTTTATTATATCTATTTTTTTGAATAAATACTTTTGTTTGTCCAAATGATATACCTACCATCCAAATAAATATCATTAAACCTGCAATACTAATTTTCATCATATTAAAATTAAATTTTCATCTTCTTTAAATTCGCGTAATGAACATCCAAAAAACATAAACAACACCCAAGAATCTGCAAGATTATAAGATTTCGCAGCATTTAAAATTGAGAACAAAAGTATAAAAGTAAAAATATTTTTGGACCTAAAAATTAGTTTAAAAACTAGAATTAAGAAAACCAGAAATATTATGAGTCCCACTAGACCCAATTCAAAGAAAATTTCCAACAAAATATTATGAGGATATGCTCTCATATCCTCATTAAAAAATTCCTTTCCGAAACTCCCAAAACCAAAGCCAAAAAACAATGTAGATAAGGAATCAAAAGGTTTATAAAAAGCGAATTCAAAAAACTCATATCTTGCTCCTAGAGATTTATCATTATCCGTACCAATTCTATCAAATCTTTGTAACGCATTGTCCAAAAGCGGCATGATTTTATCCTTAAAAACTATAAATACAATAAAAGTGATACCTAAAACAAATATAACATATCCAAATCTTTTAATTAAATTAGACAGAAGCGCCTTTACATCTTGAACATTTATAATAATTAAGGTAATTATAGCAAAAAGTAAAGGCCCTCTAGCGCTAGATCCAAAAAGAAGAATAAATACGATGATCTGAATAATGACACTTTGCTTATAATAATTAAGTAAAACTAATAGCACACCCAAATGATAGCCTAGAGCAAGATAATTTGACTTTAAATCCATAAAGGAGTCATCAGGCGCTAAGCTCGTCCATAATATGGCTTTCATCTGAATGAAAAAGTAGGTAAGAGGAATTAGTATAATCCCATAGATCCATATCCACTGCTTTACATTAAGTTGTTTCAGAAAAAATGGAAATATAAAAAATAATAGATTTAGGCAATATGAAAACGTTTTATTAAACACGTATGAATGAGAGGTTGTGTAAGTCCAAGAAAGCACGATATACGCTGTAAATAATAATAAAACTATTGAAGGATCAATAATAGTTTTGTTTAACTTTCCTTTATTCTTAAAAATATATAAAATTGCAAGTATAGAAACTAATAATACAACGTCAAAGTTCCCAATATACGTCAAAATAAAGGGCTTTAATGCTCCAGATAGTAACATCATGGAGAATAATAAACTAGAGTAACTTAATTTCTTGAAAAACATTAATTCCTTGATTTAATAACCTTAGCAGGATTACCTCCTACGATTGAGTATGGCGGCACATCCTTTGTTACTACCGCACCAGCTGCTAAGATACTTCCCTTACCAACAGTGATTCCTGGTAATATAATTACTCTCGCTCCTATCCAAACATCTTCATCAATAAAAACTCCTTTCACCGTACTTCCCTTTTGCTTATTCATTGGAATATCTATTCGATCAAAATTGTGATTTCTTGTTAAGATCATGACTTCCGGGCCCATCATTATATTTCCCTTTAAAGTTAATGGTCCTCTTATATATGCTTTTACACCAATTCCTACATTATCACCAATAATAATATCTTTGCCCGTACCAAAATTGGCTCCTTTTTCTATAATAACATTGAGACCTATTCCCTCAAATATAAATTTTGCTAGAACTCTCCTTATTGTTCTAGGCAAACGAAAATATCTATTGTTTGTTGCCGGTAAAAAAATTACAAATGTATAATAAAAAAAAAGAGCAGTATATTTCAATATTCTTTTCATTTAATCTTGCTATTAAGTGTGTGTAGATCTAAACTGTTCATTATATAATCTATTGCGGATTTCATATTATTAACTTTTTCAAATCTAGTTTCTTTATTGAAATATCGATTTTTCGTAAAAGCCAACGCTCGAGTAAGGAAAGCTTCTATACAATAGTAATAAAACAATATACTTTTATACTTACTAAAGTTAGAAAAAATAAGCTTTGAACTTTTATAATTAAAAACATAAATGAAAGCATATAAATAAGTAAAATTAATTTTGCCAATATTGACTTCATCATTAAAACTTGATAATGCCTTAACGACTGATTCTGCCCAGATTGTTGGTCCAGTCCAGTACTTCGGTATCATAGGCGACCAGTTCTCAGCGGTTTCTTTTGGAAGATGTTTTACATCCTCAATTTTTGAAATATGCTTATGAAGAATACCAGCACCTCCTGTGCTAAAAACACTTTTTCCAGTAATGGCAATCGGAAAATCCAAATAATGAAAAGTTTCGGTTACCTTCATAAGTGCGACCGAATTAGCCATATCTGGACTTGGTCCTGGAAAAAAACTTCCTGTCTGAGTATAAATTAGATCCAACTTTTGTCTCGAAACAATCCCATGATATAGGCAAGGTAAGAATCTTATATCTGTTCCACCTATAGCTAAAGTGCTTTTTAAAGCCTCTGACGAATTCTTACTCTCAATTCTATAATCCAAAGGCAGTATTCTTAATTTACCATTGGCATTCTTATCAAAATAATTAGATCTTTGATTTGGCCAATAATATATTGGTTTATTACCTTTAACAACGGAAACATTATTTCTTTTCATCCATCTAACGACATCGACTATATATGGCATTACTCCATCATCATCTCCGATAAAACATATGAAGTCGCCACTACTATTTAAAACAGCTCTATTTGAATTTTCTATTACTGAAAGTGGATTCGATTCATAAAAATACTTAAGATTATCAAAAACAGACCGCTTTTTCATAAAGGAAAGTGCATCTTCATTTTCTGCACTGTTATCTTGAATAACTATTTCAATTTCTTTATCTTGAAAGTCTAAAATTGTATCGACAACCTGAAATAAGGTAGCATATCGATCTTTTGTCGGGATGACAATACTTAATAACATACTTAATATAATCTATAATATGATTGAAAATCTTTATCTTCTTCTATAAAGTTAGCTTCATAACCAATAAAACTAGCATCTAAATTCTTTTCATTAATATTTGCTAAGAAGTATTCCTTTAATTTGCTCTCGTTTCTAAAATTAAAAATCTGACGATTATTTTTGCTTTTAATAACTCCGGGAGTTCCGACTATTAATAGGCCGTCACCCTCGCTCGAATAATCTTTATTTATATAACTATTACGTCCAGTAATACTATAATCGGGAAGTTTAGTTCCTTTTGTAACCACAGTACCAGAATTTATCCAACAATATTTCCCAATTTGTATCTCCCCATAAATATTACTTATTGAGTTGTTTTGATTAGCTACAAAATGAACATTAGTATCCATCACAATACAATTTGAAACAATTCTGGAATAATCACCTAAATCAACTCTGACATTACTCTTTATAACATTTCCCGAACCTATACTTGTATACTTTCCAATATTTATTTCCCCTGTCCATGAAGTAATGGTGCTGCCGCCAGATATTATTGTCGGACCAAAAAAAGTTATTTTATGGTTGACCAAAAGCTTTATTGGTAAAAGTGACTGAGGAAAATGGTCAAAATCCTTCCCAAAAATTATCGTCCCAAATTTAATATCACAATTCAAATTAATTTGTCCCTTTAGGCTATAAATCCTCATTTTTCCAAAAACTATTATTGGAAAACACAATGCGTTTAATAAAGACTGAGTTTTAAAATTGATATAGATAGTTTTTATCCAATTGATTTTGAAAACTAGTAAAATAAATCTAATTATCTTTTTTACTTTTCCCATTGATTCTACTTTTTAACAAATTAGTTATCGATTCAATATTTAATAAAGCTTTAATTTTAATTAAAGAAAAATAAAGACTTAAAAAGAACAAAACCACCCCTAAAATAAAATTATACGGGGAAGAGATATACCTAAGACCATTTGCAACCAATGCAAAAAGCAATACCACAATTATTATTTTTAAAAAATCTAGCTTAAAAACAATTTTATATAAATAAAAATTTAATATTTGAATACCCACCAAGTGCAAAAACATATTAATACTAAAGGTAACACCCAGCCCAAAAATTCCATAATATTTATACCCTACAATATTTAAGAATAAAAAGAATATCTGAAAAGCTAATACAGAATATGTATAAACCTTCGCATCGTTTTTCGCTAGCATGATCATTCCCATTGTCTGTGATCCAGCTTGGAAAATAATTCCAAATAAAGCTATGTTAACATATTCAACAGTAGGCCCAAAATCCTTCGAATATAATATACTTATGAGATAAGGCATAACTATTGGTAATAAAGCGACCAAGGGACATATTAGTAATAAAGTTATTGTGGCTTGTTGATTCACCTCGGTTTCTAACTTGCTATTGTCATCATTAATAGCCGAAATTCGAGGAAAATAATCAGTTGACATCGAAGTAAAGATAATTCCAAAATATCCAGAAATAATTTGAAAACCAGCTTGAAAATATCCCAAATCACCGAGAGATCCAACTTTTCCTATATACGTCCTTATCAAATATCCAGAAAGTGTTACCAAAAATGACACTAACATCATTGACAAACCTAACTTTATGAGGTCTGCAGAATCATTAAATTTGAGCTTTACACCATTTTTAAAATAATCATTGTCAATTCTATTAAAATAGAATTTAGTAACAATGAAAGTAAGTATCGCTCCTAAAAGGATCACATAAATTATACCTTGTTCCTTAAAAAGATAGATTAAAGGAATAGAAAATATAAAAGCAATTATTGATGAATAAATTGTGGAAAATGTTATCAACCTATACTTTCTAAGGCCCTGCAAAATAGACACCTGTCCATTTTTTACATTAGTAAAAAATACAGCAATGCCAAGCAAAACGAAAGATATAATATAGTTTGAGTTCCCAAAGGTCCATATACTTAGATAATAAGAAGAAATAATAGTTAATATTGCCCCAATTGTAGCGAGATAGTAAATCAATTTACTAATTATTGAGATTGATTTCCCAATGAGCTGATGATCATTACTACCATCAGCTTCCGCAATACTTCTAACAGCACTTTTGGATATCCCAAAATCTGATACGGTGGTAAGCAAATTGAGCGCATTCACGAGCAGACCATATAGACCAATACCATTAACCCCCACAACAGTAGCAATCAGCTTACTAGTAACAACATTTACAAGTATGGACAATACCCTTAAGCCTGCAAACAGTCCCGTAGTTTTTAATATTACTTTATAAGAATTCATTAAAAAATCCTGTCATTATAAGTTAACTTTGTATTATCGAAATAATTGTATACCATTGTAAATATAGTTTCATCATCTACAAGATTTTCAAAAAGCACCCAATTATTTTTTTTATAAAAATCAATCAATTTTTCTTTACAAAATAAAAGACCATGCCAACCTTTTGCTTTCAAAAGCGCATTTAATTTATTCATAAGTTTTGTCCCATCTCCCACTCCTTTATACTTTGTACACACGTTTCCTACACCAAAAAAGTTAACTACCTCATCATCTTTAACTCCATTGACTCGAACTAAATTTAAATAGGAAATTAATTCGTCCCCACGATAACACATAAAATGTAAATCGGAATCATGAAGATTCGAATTAATCCACTCTAGATGGCTCTCGTAACTGTAATTCCAGGAGAGCTGTTTTATTTCTATAATTTTCTTTAATTCTTGTTCCTTTATTTCGCTATGTTTCAATAATTTTACCATATCAAATTATCTATATCATCTTTATTCACCCACCAGCCACAAGGGACTGCTAAAAAACTATTCATAAATTCGATAACACCTGGAAGGTCATTTTGATTTTTAAACACCGAGTAAATATTATTATTAATATGGACAGATGAAGAATAAAAGCCTTTTTCTCTAAATGTATCCATAGCTTTCTCTTTGTCTTTAGCAAGTATGCCAAAGACCCAGTAATTAGGTTTCGCACCTTCAACCCTTTCCAATGGTCGAAGATCACTCCTATCTTGAAGTCGGTTAACCCATTGAATTGCATTCTCTCGCTGAATCTTTAATAAACGCCCCAATTGGTCTATTTGTTTTAGCCCAATAATTGAATTAATCTCAGGCATTAAGGCTCCAAATCCCTCGACTTTAATATCGCATTTATCTGAAATTTCTCCTCTATAGTCTCTAAAATTAGCTCTATTAATACCATAATCCCTAATTATTACCGATTTTTCAAATAACTCTCTATTTTTAAAAGCGATCCCTCCTCCTTCTATCGTATTTGGCAATCTAACGGTTTGAAAAGAAAAAACAGTCGCATCTGAATACAAATTGCCTACATAATTTTTATTAAATTCTGCACCAAAGGCTTCTATTGAATCATCAATCAAAAAAATTGAATGTCTTTTAACAAGTTCATAAATTTCTTTGCAATTACCTACATAACCACAAAAATAGTTTACAAAAACAGCTTTAGTCTTTTTAGAAATTTTTTTCTTTAAATCATCTAAACAAATAGTACCACTTTGGGGGTCAATATCCACCCAATTAATCTTTAATTTTTTTGTAACAAAAGGTTGATTTGATGCTAAACAACTCACAGGTGAAGCAATAATCTCATCTCCAGGCTTTAAATTTAAAGCTGTTAACAAAATAAGTAAAGCGTAATTATAAGATGAAGTTGATATAAATAGATCATTTCCTAAGAATTTTGCGATATTTTTCTCAAATAATTTACCGTTCTCGCCAAATGATAATTTCCCAGAATACAAATTCTGTTCTAATTCTTCTATTACATTATTAGGAACATAAGGTTTAAATAAAGAAATCATTACCAACCCTCCTTTATCAATGATATAATTTTATCACAATCTTCTCTCGTTACCCACCATCCACAAGGAATATGCAACATTTCTTCGTAAAATTTATCGAGATTCGGCAGGTTGGAAGGGAAATCGTTGAGATAAGTATGTAAATCGTTTCTCTTGTGTAATTCCGAAGCCATAATGTTATTGTCCGAAAGCTTCTTAATTAGACGCTCCCTATTTTTGACCTTTAAAGTATATAACCAATAAGACGGTTCAGAGCCTTCATAGTACCTTAATAGTGTAACACCTTCTATATTTTTAAGATTTTCGTCAAAATATTTACCATTTTCAATATATTTTGATACAATATTTTCAATATTTTTCAATTGTACTAATCCAACACAAGCATTAACATTATTCATATGATATTTATAACCTTGGAAAGTAATATCATTGTCCAACCTCGACACTCCCTTATCTAATCCAAACCATCTAATTTTTTTCCCAACTTCATAAAGTTTGGAATCTTGAATTTGCAATGCTCCACCGTCAATCGTTGTTAAATGTTTAATTGCTTGAAAAGAAAATACAGTAAACGGAAAATGGCTCCCTAACATTTTATTTCTAAAGCGTGCACCTAACGCATGAGCAGCATCCTCAATTACAGGCAATTTGTGCTTTTCTGAAATTTTCTTTATCTCATCTATATTACTCGGTATTCCTGCATAATCCACAAAAATAACAGCTTTTGTATTACTATTTATATTATTTTCAATGGATTTTGGACATATACCGCCAGTATCTGGATCAATATCAGCCCATCTTATCTTAGCACCAACCATCTTGATAGCAACATTGGTTGGTTCAGCAGTCAAAGGTGTAGATATCACCTCATCTCCCTCCCCGACCCCAGCTAATATAAGGGCTATATGTAATGCAGCTGTTCCAGAATTTAGTGATAAAGTGTAGCCCTTCCCAATATAAGACTCAAATTGTCTCTCGAAATCCTCAACAACATCCCCTTGAGCAATATAACCACTATATAACACTCTTTCTAATTCAGGCATTAAAATTTCTTTCTCAGGAATGTGAGTTTTCACTAATGGTAACATAATTAGTTGGTTTTATAGTTTTCTAATTCTTCTTGAACATAATCAAGAGTTAATAAAAGTGATTTTAATTCTTCAACATCTAATCTTGTTGTATTATCAGAATTATACTCATCCAAAGTCAGCTTTGGTCCATCCTCTTGAACATATTTAGTATAATTTAAATCCCGAAAATCGGCCGGAATTCTATAAAAACTTCCCAAATCTTCGGCTTTCGCCATTTCTTCTTTTGAGCACAATGTTTCATACATTTTCTCGGCGTGGCGCTCTCCAATAATTTTGATCTCATTATTGGCATTAAAAAGCTCCTTCAAAGCTTGAGCCAATACTTCGATCGTTGCTCCAGGAGATTTTTGCACGAAAATATCACCAGGATTACCATTTTTAAAAGCATAAAGCACCAAATCAACAGAATCATCTAACGACATCATAAATCTTGTCATTTTTGGATTAGTGATTGTTAACGGTTTTCCTTCTTTTATTTGTTTGATAAACAATGGGATTATTGAGCCTCTTGAACACATTACATTTCCATAACGTGTAGCGGTATAAATCGCATCTATTTCCTGCACTCTTAAATCTCTAGCTTTTGAGATTGCTAATTTTTCCATGACAGCCTTTGACATTCCCATCGTATTGATTGGATAAACAGCTTTATCTGTACTTAAAACAACAACTCTCGACACGTTGTTCTTTGCTGCTGCCTCTAGGACATTTTCTGCCCCTAAGATATTTGTTTGAACAGCTTGCATTGGATAAAACTCACACGAAGGGACTTGCTTTAGAGCGGCTGCATGAAAAACAAAATCTACACCTTTCATAGCATGATCGATGTCATTAAAATTTCGTATATCTCCTATTACAAAATTTAGCTTGTCGTTTTTATACTCAATACGCATATCCTCTTGTTTTTTTTCATCTCTACTAAAAATACGTATCTCCTTTAAATCAGACTCCAAAAAACCTTTTAACATAGCATTACCAAAAGAACCTGTTCCCCCAGTAATTAAAAGTACTTTATCCCTAAACATTACCTTTTATTATTAACACCACAAAAATCCAATACAATCTTATTGTTTCCAATTTCAATCTCTTTAAACTCATTATGAGCAACCAAGAAAACAATTATATCTGCTTTCTCAATAGCTTCACTATAATCTGTCAATTTAAAGATTTTATGCTCTTTCACATTTGGCTCAACGATATACATATCCGCATCACCCGAATCCTGTAATACACGCTCCACAATATGAATTGCTGGCGACTCTCTTAAATCGTCGATATTTGGTTTAAAAGCTAATCCCATAATCGCAATTGAAGGTTGACGACCATTTCTAATTTCAAATTCTAAACGCGCACTCTTTACTTTCTCTGCACACCAAAATGATTTGTAATTGTTAGTTTCCCTGGCCTGGGCAATCATACGTGATTCCATCGGAAAATCAGCCGTCAGAAAGTATGGATCCACTGCAATACAATGCCCCCCAACGCCGCATCCAGGTTGTAAGATATTAACTCGAGGATGTTTATTAGCTAATTGGATTAAATCCCAAACATTGATATCTGCTTTGTCACAAATCAAAGAGAGCTCATTTGCAAAAGCTATTTGCGAATCTCTTGAAGCGTTCTCTGTCAATTTACACATCTCAGCAGTACGCGCATTAGTCGGATGCAATTCTCCCTGTACAAATTGGCTGTAGAAAGCCAATGCTTTTTTTGTAGAAGCTTCGTTTACACCTCCAATAACACGGTCATTATGTACTAACTCATACATGACATTTCCTGGAAGAACGCGCTCTGGACAATAAGCCAAATAAATTTTCCCTTCCAGTTCCGGGCGTCTTGAAAAAATCAAAGCCATCATTTTTTCCGTCGTTCCTACAGGTGAGGTAGATTCAATCACATATAAATCCCCGTCTTTCAACAAAGGTATAATACCCTCAGTTGCAGCGTGGACATAGGAAATATCAGGCTGATGATCCCCTTTGAATGGAGTAGGAACAACAATTAGGTATGTATCTGCTTCAACAGGCTTTGTATCTGCCTTTAAATAACCATCCGCAACTGCTTTAGCCACAGCTTTATCCAAATCGGGCTCAACGATATGGATTTGACCAGCGTTGATCGTATCGACAACATGTTGAGAGATATCTACACCATGAACAGCTATACCGCTATTTGCAATTAATGCTGAGGTAGGCAGTCCAATATATCCTAAACCAACGGTTACTACTTTTGCTTGCATTGATATGATTTATTTTAAGTTCTTAATAAAGTTAACAATTCTTTCACAGGCTTTTCCATCCCCGTACGGATTATGTAATTCACTCATCTGCTGAAACCTACCTTCATTACTCAACAGATCCTGAGCTTCTTTAATAATTTTTTGTGTATCTGTTCCTACCAAGATTACTGTACCCGCATCAACCGCTTCTGGTCTTTCGGTCGTGTCGCGCATTACCAAAACGGGTTTACCCAAACTTGGCGCTTCCTCTTGTACACCACCCGAATCTGTAATAATCAAGTAAGATTCATTCATCAACCAGACAAAAGCCGGATAAGCTAAAGGATCAATTAAATGAATATTATGTACATCAGATAATATCTCATACACGGGTTTTTTCACATTTGGATTTAAGTGAACCGGATAGATGACTTGGACTTCGTTATTAGACTGTGCAATTTCTTTTAAAGCCTGACAGATATTAATAAATCCTTGACCGTGATTTTCACGTCTATGACCTGTTACTAAGATTAATTTCTTCGCAGGGTCAACCAATTCTTTCAAATGGTTAATTTCTCCGTTATCAAGGTCTTTTACACGGCCTGAGCTCTCAAATAAAGCATCAATAACGGTATTTCCTGTAACAAGTATATCTGCGTCTTTAACATTTTCAAGCAATAGGTTTTGTCGCGACGCTTCCGTAGGTGCAAAATGGTAATCGCAAATACGTCCAGCTACTTGCCTGTTAATCTCTTCCGGAAACGGAGAACGTCTGTTATGTGTACGAAGGCCCGCCTCAACATGACACACTTGCGCACCAGCGTAGAACGCAGCAATACTAGAAGCCATAGTCGTCGTTGTATCTCCATGAACATAGACGTAATCTGGTTTAAAATCTTCCAATACAGCCTTCATTCCGGTGATAATATCTGCTGTCAGCGAGTATAAATTTTGATTAGGCTTCATTAAGTCCAAATCATAATCAGGTTTTATATCAAAAAATTCCAGTACCTGATCCAACATTTCACGGTGCTGTGCTGTCACACATACTTTCGTTTCAAAAGATTCATCTTTTTGGAACTCTTTGACCAATGGAGCCATCTTTATCGCTTCTGGTCTGGTTCCAAAAATAATTAGATTTTTAATTTTCATAGAATCAAAGATTAAAGTCTTGCATCTACCTGGGACCTATCTAAACATGCTTTCAGATCAAAAACTACAGAATTTTCCTTCTTTATTTTATTTAGATCCAAAGTCAAAAACTCACTATGCGAGACAGCAACAACTACTGTGTCGTATCGATGATTAATATTAATTTCACTTAAAATATCAACCCCATATTCGTGTGCTACCTCTGAAGCCTCCGCCCAAGGATCGTAAATATCAACATTCACACCATACTCCTTAAGCTCTCTATAAACATCTACCACTTTAGTATTACGCACATCAGGGCAGTTTTCTTTAAATGTAACACCTAATATTAATGCATTTGCACCACTTACTGAGATATCTTTCTTGATCATTAATTTGACCACCTTCGAGGCTATAAACTCAGCTACGGAATCATTTACTCGACGCCCCGATAAAATCACATCAGGATGATAACCTAACTGAGTAGCTTTATGCGCTAAATAATAAGGATCTACAGATATACAGTGTCCACCAACCAGTCCTGGTTTATATTTAAGAAAATTAAATTTAGTCCCTGCCGCCTCCAATACGTCATTTGTATCTATTCCAATCCGGTCAAATATCAATGCCAGCTCATTAACAAATGAAATATTAACATCCCGTTGCGCATTTTCAATCGCTTTTGAAGCCTCAGCGACTTTAATACTTGCAGCCTTATGAGTTCCAGCTTTAATAATAGTTTTATATAGTTGATCGACTTCCTCTGCAATTTCAGGTGTAGAGCCCGATGTAACTTTTTTTATTGTAGTTAGAGTATTCACCTTGTCACCAGGTACAATACGTTCTGGTGAATATCCTACGTAAAAATCTTTATTGAAAACTAGCCTAGAATATTTTTCTAAGATAGGTACACAATCTTCTTCTGTACATCCTGGATAAACTGTAGATTCATAAATAACGATATCTCCCGATGTCAATACCTTGCCCAACATCTCAGATGCTTTGATTAAAGGGGTCAAATCAGGAGCATTATAACGATCTATTGGAGTCGGAACTGTGACAATGTAAATCTCAGCTTCTGCAAGTTCTTCAAGGCTATTTGAGGCTTTGTATCCGACCGAAAAGTCACTTTCTTTCGCTTTTTCCAATCCGCGATTCAATTTACCCAAATCGGCCTCTAAGGTTCTATCTTTCCCTGAATTTAGCTCTTCAACCCGATCTTGATTAATATCAAAACCTATCACTGGAAAATATTGGGCAAACTCGATAGCCAATGGCAAACCGACATAGCCTTGACCGATTACTGCTATTTTTTTCATTTATATCTTTTTTATTTCTACGCTTTAACAGAATATAGAACAACGCGATGTTTTTCAGGCACATCAACTGCATGCAAAATAATTTCCTTTTGCAGCTTTTTCCCAACCTTGCCCGCTAACTGCAATAAATATGCCTGATTTACATTTTCACCTAAAATTAACACATCTATCTTTCCAGAATCTATACCAGCTGCATAGTCTCCTATTAAGCTAACTTCCTGAATATCTCCTGCTTTTTGGAGTATATTATCTACGATCTCATCAATACCTAAATAGGTATGAATTAATTTTTGTATTGGCTTAAATAGAGGATTTTTGGTATTGGCTCGGTATAATATTTTGTTTTTGTCTGTACTCTTTTCTAAATATCCAGCCTCTGACAATTGATTTAACTCCTTGCGAATCGCATTAGTTGACTCCTGAAACTCGTCAGCCAGCCCACGTAAATGGGACTGATTACTTGCTGATACAAAAAATTTGATCAGTAACTTTAATCGGGTCTTGGATGTAATTAAGGATTCTAGCATGGTTTAGCACAAATTGAGTAACAAAAGTACTCAACACAAATCAGCTATGCAAATAAAGAAATTGTTAAATAACAATTGTAATCTCTGATTATTTACATATCTCTTTTCAAACGATTTAATAGCCAAGGTTTAAGCGTTATAATTCACGTGGAACATCAATCTGAAATGAATACAAAATGGGTTTCCTTGTAACAAGGAAACCTATAAAAATAAAAAACAAGAGTTATTTTGACAAAATTAAATCTCAGCTTCTTGATAGAGATCTGAAATAGGTAAAGTTGCTGTAAATGATTCAGGTCTATTTTGCTCAAAATTTAACACGCCTGAGATAGTTACCCGTCCACCAGCTAAGTTTTCAATTTTTGCTGTCCTTCGATTCACCTTAAAGCGGACAGAAACATCAGATTTTGTATTCTCTTTCCGTTCAAACGGAATAACCAAAATTTGCTCCAAATTAACATCCAAAGCTGAATGTAATGGCTTTACTTTTCGAATAACAATATTCTTGAGACGGTCATCGTTTCGTTCGGCTTTGAAGACAAATACTCCGCTTCTGGCGTTTCTATCCCCACTATATTGCCCCGGGCGCTCCTGAAACATATAGCTGACAGTCATTCCAACGCTTCTATTAAATCGTTGCTCAAGTTGTCTTTTCCTCCAAAAAAGATACCCCCCTAAAAATAAAAAAATAAGTATGGCTATGGTCATCATATCAATATGTTGGTTAAAATTAAATGACTAAAGTACTGCACACATCGGTGCAATTAAACACAACCAAATATCTGATATTACTATTAATTCAACATTAAATCGACAAGGGACAAATAAGGGACATTTGAGAATACACTCGCAAACAGCCTCCTATGCAGATTAACTTTTTATTAACAAAGTCCCTTACGGATATAGGCTTGAATAAAAAGTACTATCCCGAAACAAATGAGCCGGATCATAATATGATCCGGCTCATTTGTCAATCTAGTCAATCAATTTGGATTGATGACGTTCTAAAGTATTGTATATTTTTTTGACATCCTGCGACTTTTCTTTCTGCAGTACAAGAATGGCATCTTTGGTATGCACAAGTATACTATCTTTTAAACCAACAAAGGCAGTATAAACATCCGTACCTATGACCATATTACCATTTTCATCCACAGGATGCCCAGTCTGTTTCAGATAATCATACATGGACTCAAAAGACCCGAGATCAGACCATTGAAAACTTGTAGCAACTACACGAATTTTTTTGGACCGTTCCATTACAGCGTAATCAATGGAAATGGATGGAATTTCCTTAGACAAGGATAAATCAAGTTCTCCATCTTGGCGATGCTGCCAGGCATTAAACGCTGTTGCATATACCTTGGGTTCAAAATTCTGTAATTCGCTCAGAAAAGTGTCTGCACGGAAACAGAACATCCCTGAGTT
>PJTS01000508.1_pt1 | contig 23389 bp, 19 predicted proteins | sample 1512251 | NCBI WGS metagenome assembly PJTS01 (sample SAMN08177686, study PRJNA422409) | Soil metagenome, whole genome shotgun sequencing project. | isolation source: Soil (2) enriched on wood chips: alkali lignin treatment | place: USA: Madison | collected 2015-01-15 | reverse complement strand
TGTGGCCGTCCAGCAGCTCGCGGGCCAGGCGGCAGGTGCGCACGGCGTCTTCGGCGGTGTAGCAGCCGGCGGTGTTGGGCAGGATGGTGTAGCGGTCCGGCGGCAGCACGTCCAGCAGGTTCGGTTCGCCAGGGTTCTGGCCGATGTTCGTGCGGCGGATGGCCACGGTGACGATCTGGGCGCCAGCGGCCTCGGTGGCCAGGCGGGGTTCTTCCAGGTCCTTGAACTTGCCGGTGCCGGTCAGCAGCCGCGAGCCATAGGTCTTGCCGGCGATCACCAGCGAATCGGGGGAGACAGGGAGGTTCATGACGCGATTATCGCTTATCCGCCTGAAGATGGGGTCGTCACTTCGACGCCGCCGGGCATGGACCGGCGCTACCGGAAGAGATGCGCAGGGTAGCGCCGGGCCAAGCCCGGCGAGCGCGGAGCGCGGTTCTTCCTCAGCCGCCGCCGAGCGCGTGCACGATCTCCACCACGTCACCTTCGGCCAGCACGTGCTCGCCATGGCGGCTGCGGCTGACGATCTCGCCATTCACTTCCACCGCCACCCGGCGCTGCAGCAGCTGCTCGGTGGCGAGCAGGTCCAGGAGGGTCGCCGAAGCGGGCAGGGTGCGGGGTTCGCCATTGAGCTGGATGTTCATGCACGCATTGTCGCTTATGGCCCGTCAGGATCGGAACCGTCGCCCCCGTACGCCGCACGCCATCACCGGCACAGCCCGCCAGCGCAGTCTCAGGCGACAATTCATGCGGCGGCGCAGCGTGAGCAATCGGCGACACGGTGAAACCATTCACCGTGCGCCGGCGTACGTGTGCGCCGGATCCCCAACATTTCCCCCCAGGAGTTCTACATGCTGCTCAGCAAACGCCCGATCCGCTCCCTGATGGCGGCCGCGATCGCGCTCGCCGCGCTGCCGGCCATGGCAGGCGAATCCCCGTTCACCCGCACCGTGTTCTTCGGCGACAGCCTGACCGACAGCGGCTACTTCCGCCCGCTGCTGCCGCCCGACGTGCGCCCGGTCACCGGCCAGTCCACCACCAACCCGGGCTGGGAATGGGCGCAGTTCGTGGCCGATTACTACGGCACCAACGCCAGCCCCAACGGCAACGGCCAGAACGGTGACAACTACGCCGTCGGCGGCGCCCGCGTGGGCGTCGACCTGACCCAGCCGGCGCTCGGCAACGTCGCCGTGCCCTCGCTGAAGACGCAGATGGCCAACTATCTGGCCGCCAACGGCGGCAAGGCCGACCCGAACGCCCTGTACACCGTGTGGGGCGGCGCCAACGACCTGTTCTCGATCACCGCCCCGGCCCAGGCACCGGCCGTCATCGGCGCGGCGGTCACCACCCAGATCGGCATCGTGTCCAGCCTGAAGCAGGCCGGTGCGCAGTACGTGCTGGTGCCCAACCTGCCTGATATTGGTTCCACCCCGGGCTTCATCGATCGTGGCGCCGCGGCGCGCGCACAGGGCACCGCCCTGTCCAACGCCTACAACAACGCGCTGTACGGTGGCCTGAAGCAGGCCGGCATCGAGTTCATCCCGCTCGATACCTACACCCTGCTGCACGAGATCATCGCCAACCCGGGCATGTACGGCTTCAGCAACGTCACCGGCCGCGCCTGCCTGGTGGCCTCGTCGCTGACCTGCAGCCCGCTGGCCTATGTGCGCCCGGATGCGGCCAGCACCTACCTGTTCGCCGATGACGTACACCCGACCACGGCCGCGCACCAGATGCTGGGCCAGTACGCCATCTCGATCCTGGAAGGCCCGCGCCTGCAGCAGATCCTGACCCACTCGGCGCAGACCATCGGCCGTTCGCGCGCCGACCAGGTCAGCCTGCACCAGGCCGGCCGTCCGGCCGATGGCATGTCCTGGTGGGGCGGCGTGCGCGGCGACATGCAGCGCTACGACCACGCCGACGTGTATGACGGCGTGGCCCCGGCCGGCCTGTTCGGTGTCGACTGGGCACGTGACGGCATGGTCTTCGGCGGCTTCGCCGGTTTCGGCCGCATGAACGCCGACTTCGGCAACAGCCGTGGCGACTTCACCGAGAAGGACACCACCGCTGGCCTGTTCGCGGGCTGGTACGGCGACCGCATCTGGGTCAACGGCCAGGTCAGCTACACCTGGCTGTCCTATGACGTGAACCGCAAGGTCCAGCTCGGCCCGGCCACCCGTGAACACGGCGGCTCGCCGGACGGCAGCAACCTGACCGCCGCCCTGAACGCCGGTTACGAGTTCGGCACCGAAGGCGGCTTCCGCCACGGCCCGATCGCCTCAGTGATCTGGCAGAAGGTGAAGATCGACGGCTACACCGAAACCGCCGATGCCAACACCCTGGCCACCGCCCTGGGCTACGGCAAGCAGGACGTCGATTCCACCGTGGGCCGCATCGGCTGGCAGGCCCGCTTCGATGGCGGCAGCGTCAAGCCGTACGTGCAGGTGACCTACGACCACGAGTTCGAGGACACCAAGCAGGCCAGCGCATGGGTGCAGAGCCTGCCGGACGTGGGCATGTACCGCGTGCCGGGCATGGACTTCGACAAGAACTATGCAACCGCCATCTTCGGCGCGCGCATGGAGCTGTTCGGCCTGCAGAGCAACATCGGCCTGAGCGCCACCACCCTGCAGAAGCGTGCGCAGGACGCCACGCTGTTCGCCAACTTCAGCGGCAGCTTCTGATCCAGGGCGGGGTCGGATCCCTTTCCACCCGGAAAGGGCTCCGACCCCGTTGCCGCCGGCATTGCGCAACACCGGCCGGTCCGCATAGACTTTCACCCTGCAATGCGGGCGTAGCTCAATGGTAGAGCTGTAGCTTCCCAAGCTACTGACGAGGGTTCGATTCCCTTCGCCCGCTCCATGTCTCCCAGTGGTTCTTCCGCGCATGGATCCCGGTCGTGATGATCGGTGAACGCCTCGAACAGGCCTGCGTCTCGCGAATATCCTGTGCCGAATCAACCGTGTCCGGGCCCATTGCCTGGGGCCGCGTTGAACGCTTGAATGGTGCACGGATGCCGATGCGATGCCCGGATGACTGCTGATCGAACCACGCTCCGTCGCTTTGCCCAATGGCTGCCGATCCTGACGTGGGTGGCCATCTGCGTCGCCTGGTGGTCACCGCTGGGCGTCGTGGTCGGCCTTGCCGTGTGCGTTGCGCTGGGAGTCGTGCTGCAGCGCCTTGACCTGGTCGGTGATGCCGTCGGCGGCGCACGGCTGCGTTCGGAGTTGCCAGGGCGTCTGGCCGAGCGTCCCCCCACGCATGACGTGCTGCTGGAATGCGCTGAAGTGGGCATGGGCGGGCCTGTCTACAGCGTCCAGATGCTGCGCGATGGCGCCATCGTCGAAGGGGTAGCGACCCTTGGCAGCAACGAGGCCAGCTGTGGATGGACGTCGCTGCCGGGCAGCGCGCTGCGCCTGGCCACCGGCTCTGTCGACGGGGATGAGGGGGTGATCGTCTACGACGAGCAGCACAAGATGGTGCATCTGCTGGCCGTCGCTCCAAGCGTGCTCGCGCAGGAACTGGGGGCCCGTCGGCAATCCGATGGCGATGCGGCGGCGGCATTGTGGCTGCGCAGCCTGCCTTGCCGCCTGATCCAGCTGCATCCCTGTCGAGGTCTATGGCTGGCGGAGGGGCACCCGGCACTGGCTGCAGGCGTGCGGAAGGCGCTTCGCCACGTCCTGCCCGACAGCCGGGTCCTGCAGGCCATCCCCATGCTTCCCGAGGATCTGCGCCTGACCGCGCATCCGGCCCTGTTCACGCGACTCTGTCCGTACTCGCTTCACTTCGACGGTGAGGCCACGGGCCGCCATGTGTGCGGTCTGGAGACGGTGATCACCAGCCCATCGGGACGATGCGTGGTGGTGGCGGGCAGTGTGATGGATGCGGATCTGCGTCCCCACCAGAGCGTGTGGCTCGTTTACTGGCGGGAGCGTTGGCAGGCCATCGCCGGCCATGCCGTGGGCGGTCGTGGCAAGTCCACAAGCATGGTCTGGATCAACGTGATCGAGGTGAGTGATGACGGCACGCTTCACGGCGAAGCCCATGAAGATCACTGGGTGGCCGATGCCATCAAACGGATCCCCACGCCGCACACGGCACTGGAACTGCCCGTGGAGTGGCGGCAAACCGGGCTGGCCCTGCGGGTCCGCGACGGACGCTTCACGCTGCGCATTCCCTGATCTGCGGCAGCACGTCGCGGAGCATCATCCTGCCGCCACACGCTCGCGCTATGCTGCGCGCCTGCCGTCCACTGCCGCCGCGATGAAGCTCGCCATCCTGTCCCGCAACAGCTCGCTGTACTCCACCCGCCGGCTGGTCGAAGCTGCGCGCGCGCGCGGCCATACCGTCCGCATCCTCGACCCGCTGCGCTGCTACATGCGCATTGCCGCCGACGGCTTCTCCATGCACTACAAGGGCCGGCCGATGACCGGCGTGGACATGGTCATCCCGCGCATCGGCGCCTCGATCACCCGCTACGGCACCGCCGTGCTGCGCCAGTTCGAGCTGATGGGTGCGCGGACGCCCAATCCGTCCGACGCGATCCTGCGCTCGCGCGACAAGCTGCGCGCGCACCAGCTGCTGGCGGCCAAGGGCATCGACATGCCGGTCACGGTGTTCGGTGACAACCCGGACGATACGGTCGACCTGCTCTCCATGCTCGGCCCGCCGCCGCATGTGGTGAAACTCAACGAGGGCACGCAGGGCCGCGGGGTCATCCTCACCGAGAAGGCCAGCGCCTCGCGTGGCATCGTCGAAGCCCTGCGCGGCCTGTATGCCAACTTCCTCATGCAGGAATTCATCGGCGAGGCGAAGGGCGCGGACCTGCGCTGCTTCGTCGTCGGCGACCAGGTGGTGGCGTCGATGCAGCGGCAGGCTCCGGAGGGCGACTTCCGTTCCAACCTGCATGCCGGTGGCACGGCGGTGGCGGCCAAGGCCAGCCGGGCTGAACAGCAGGTGGCGGTGCGCTCGGCCAAGGCCTTGGGTCTGTCGGTCTGCGGGGTCGACCTGATCCGCTCCGAACGCGGCCCGCTGGTGCTGGAGGTGAACTCCACGCCGGGCCTGGAAGGCATCGAAGCGGCCTGCCAGGTGGACGTGGCCTCACGCATCATTGCCCACGTCGAGAAGATTAAAAAGCCTTGATTATCAGTAACTTGTAATTTTCCTGAAGATTGCCGGGCGGGTTTAACAAGGCTTTAATCGGGGCCGGCGTAGGCTTCAGCGAACCGCAGCTCTGCCTCTCAGCAGGATCGGTAATCGGGATACGACTTCAGGCCCAGGCGGGTAGACCGCCTGGGTCTTTTTTATGCCCGTCCGGTTCCTGCCAAAGGTCCCTTGTGGTGGCGCAGGGCGGCTCGTAGAGTTGGGCCTTCGTTCCGGGATGGATCGGGAGGCTGGCGATGTACCGCATCACCGTGTTTGCAATGTTGCTGGGGCTGTCCGCGGCCGCACAGGCCGGGTCGGAAAAGCCCGTCGTGCAGATGGACCGGCAGGCGCCGGTAGCCGACCAGGTGCGCCAGGTCGAAAAGGCGCTGGACAATGGCGAGTACGCCGAAATTTCAACGGATGACCGAGCGCAGGTACGGCAGTCGCTGGCCCGCATCACCCAGCGGATGGGTGACCGCCAGACGGTGCAGGAACTGCCCTCGACGGTGCAGAACGAGGTCTTCAACGACCAGGAGCGGATCAACACCATCCTCACCCGCGCCCACGCCGACAGCCGGCAGGTCTGCCAGCACACCCGTACCACCGGCAGCAACATGCCCAAGAGCCGCTGCCTGACCGTGGCCGAGCGCCGGCGGATCGAGGAGAAGGGCAAGGCGCTGCTCAACGACGAGCGCAGCTACAAGACCCTCTCGCCGCCCCCCGCCGGGCGCTGACGGACGGCCGTTGGGCCCCCTGCCGGTCGTCCCTTGTAGGTACACCGGCAGCTCCGTAGAGTGGGTGATTCTTCATGGACGATAACAAGGAAAACTATGCGCCGCATGACCTCGCTTGGCCTGGTGTTCTGCATTGGAGTGACGCTGGCGGCCACCGCCCAGGCCAAACCCGACAAGGATGCTGAAGTGAAGCTGGATGCGAACCTGCCGGTTGCCGCGCAGGTGAGCGCCATTGAAAAAGCGATCGATTCCGAGGATTACAGCGAGATCGCCAGGGAAGACAAGACCAACCTGCAGCAGGCGCTGGGCCGCATCCAGACCCGGCTGGGCGACCAGGAGCGGGTGGACCAGCTTGACCCGCAGGGCCGCGCCGAGATCCTCAAGGACCAGGACGTGGTCAACACCATCCTGGCCCGGGCCTGGTCCGACAGCCGGATGGTCTGCAGTCGCGAGCGCACCGTTGGCAGCAACATGGCCAAGCGCGTGTGCACCACGGCGGCCCAGCGGCGCCGGATTGACGAGGCCAGCCGCAGGTCGTTCGAAGACAGCAACCGGATGGGCAACCTGAGGCGCTGACCAGCCGGTCCCGTGTCCCGTACGAAATGTTAAGAATGGAACCTGTATCGTTCAGCGGGTAGACGTGGCGTCCACCCGCTCGGTTGCATCCTGAGCGGGTCGGCATCCCCGACGACCCTTACTGAATCAGAGGTCCCAGTGCGTATTCTCGTAATCGAAGACAACAGCGACATCGCAGCCAATCTTGGCGATTACCTCGAGGATCGGGGCCACACGGTGGACTTCGCTGCTGACGGGGTCACCGGCCTGCATCTTGCCGTGGTGCACGAGTTCGACGCGATCGTGCTGGATCTCAACCTGCCGGGCATGGACGGCATCGAAGTCTGCCGCAAGCTTCGCAATGAAGCCCGCAAGCAGACCCCGGTGCTGATGCTGACCGCGCGTGATTCGCTGGACAACAAGCTGGCCGGTTTTGATTCCGGCGCCGATGACTACCTCATCAAGCCGTTCGCGCTGCAGGAAGTGGAAGTCCGCCTCAACGCCTTGTCGCGCCGCGGCAAGGGCGTGCAGACCCGCGTGCTGGAAACCGGCGATCTGGAATACAACCTGGACACGCTGGAAGTGCGCCGCCAGGGCAAGCTGCTGCAGCTCAACCCGACCGCGTTGAAGATCCTGCAGGCGCTGATGGAGGCCGCTCCGGCGGTGGTGACCCGCCAGGAACTGGAAACCCGCGTCTGGGGCGAGGAGCTGCCGGATTCGGATTCCCTGCGTGTGCACATCCACGGCCTGCGCGCGGTGGTCGACAAGCCGTTTGAAGTGCCGCTGATCCAGACCCGCCATGGTATCGGATACCGCATCGCCACCCCGGAAGCCTGATCCGGTGGCAACCAGGGGGGGGCGTCGGCGCACGCCTTATCGGCGGCGCCTGCGCAGTCGCATCATCGTCTCGTTCGTGTTGTTGGGCTTCTGCCTGACGACACTGTTCGCGTTCGCCACCAACTGGGCCCGCATGCGCGTGGAAACCCAGCTGGTCGAAGACGTGATGAACCGCAACATCAACGAGTACGCGCGGCGTTACTACGAAGACCCCCTGCGCAGCCCCGACCTTCCGGTGCAGCAGATCAAGGCGTATGCCTACCCGAAAGACAAGTTCGAGAGGGTCAGGGAAGAGCGCGCGCAGTGGGCAGCGTTCCCCGATGGCATCCACACGGTCACCGGTGACGAGCACGGCGAGCAGTATTCGTACAAGCTGGCCGTGCGCAAGACCCCTGACGCCTGGTTCTTCCTCGCCTATGACATGACCGACAGCGTACGCGGCGGGCAGCAGCTCAACCGCGCACTGGTGTTGTCGGTACTGGTGTTCAGCCTGCTGTCGCTGGTGCTGGGCTGGTGGTCAGCATCGAAGGTGATGAAGCCGGTGTCCGACCTGGCCGCGCGGCTGCGTGCCTACCGCGGTGGCACCAGCGATCCCGAGCCGCTGGCACCGCGCTTTCCGGATGACGAGGTGGGCCAGCTGGCGCAGGCGCTGGATGACTATTCCTCGCGGCTTACCGAGGTCGTGCAGCGCGATCGCGAATTCAATGCCGATGTCAGCCACGAGCTGCGTACACCGCTGGCGGTCATCCGTGGCGCGACCGAGCTGCTGCTGACCCGCCCCGGCCTGGACGAGAAGGTGCTGCAGCGGCTGCAGCGCATCCAGCGTGCCGAACAACAGTGCAGCGATCTGATCGGCGCCTTGCTGCTGCTGTCGCGCAACGAGCGCGGGCAGGGCACCAGCAATGTGGCGCGCGTGGCCGATCAGCTGCTGGATGCCCACCGCGCCCAGCTGGGCGGCAAGCCGCTGGAGCTGGTGCTGGAAGGCGAGCGCGACCTGGTGATCGATGCCCCCGAAGCCGCGTTGTCGGTGGCGCTGGGCAATCTCATCGGCAACGCCGTGAAATATTCGCAGGATGGCAGCGTGCGCGTGCACGTCAGCAGCAATGCGGTCTCGGTGACCGACAGTGGCCCTGGCCTGAGTGAAGAAGATGCGGCCAAGCTGTTCCAGCGTGGCTATCGCGGTACCCATGCCGGCCACTCGCAGGGCGGCGGCATCGGCCTGTCGATCGTCAGCCGCCTGTGCGACCTGTACGGCTGGCAGGTGAGCGTGCGCCCCGGTGGCGACCGCGGCGTGATCGCGACCCTGACGTTCTCGCCAAAACCGCTCTGATCATCCACGCATGGCGTGGATCTACTGAACCCTGCTGGCGGTGGGTGCGGACCGTTGGCTCGCATGGCGGATGAGTCCGGTGATGGTGGGCGCGGTGAGTGGTGGGTGCGGACCGTTGGTCCGCACCGCAGGCATCCTCATCCATGCATGGTGTGGATCTACTGTCGCAACCGGCGTGCTTGGGTCTTGCTTCTGCCGGTGGACGTCCATCCATTCCCTTGCCGCAGAGCGATTTGACGCATTTGCCTGCTGACATCGCCCCGCGCAGCTGGCCAGATGGCCTACCACCTGCACGGAGCCCGGCCATGTCCCATCGCACCCGTTACCCGAACCTGCACCAGCTGGTCGGCGATTCGATCGACCTTCTGTCTGCGGAGGTCGCCGAACGCGTCGAAGCCGTCCTCAAGGAACCTGGTGACCTGATGAACGTCCTGCAGGAAAGGATGGAAGCCGACGCTGCAACCAGCCAGGCCGCCCAGCGCGCCGGGCTCAGCGAGCCGCAGACCGGCACCATGGCGGGCCTGAGGCGTACCGTGTCCGGTATCAGCACGCTGACCCGGCTCATGCATGCCGCGCACATCGCGCGGACGCGTGGCGGCCCGCTGCAGGCCGTGCCACCAGAGACGATGGAAGGCCTGATGGTGGCCGCGCGTGAGCTGACCCGCCATGTGCAGCAGCAGCTGCAGGTCGAGCGCATGCGGGGCGCTGCGACGCTGCAGTAGAGCCGAGTGCGGCCGCCCGAGCATCGGCTCGGGCGCTACACCGGGAATCGAGCGCGGTGGGCGGTGGGTGCGGACCGTTGGTCCGCATTGCCGATGCTCTCATCCATGCATGGCGTGGATCTACCGGGCCTTCGTGGCCGTGGGCTCGCCTGGAATCGGCGTTGCTGTGCCGAGCGCTTCGACGACATAGAGCCGCTTGACCAGCACATACAGCACCACCGTCAGCGGCGCCGCCAGCAGCACGCCGGCCGGGCCCAGCAGCGAGCCGATGCCGAACAGGGAGAACAGCAGCAGGGCAGGGGGGAGGTCAACCGCACGCTGCTGGATAAGCGGCTGCAGCAGATGTCCCTCCATCTGCTGCACCACCACGAACAGTGCCACCGTGGCCAGGGCAATCTCCGGGCTGACGGTGAAGGCCAGCAGGATGGCCGGAACCGCCGCGAGGATGGGGCCGACGATCGGTACGAAATCCAGCAGTGCAGTGATGATGCCCAGCCCGAAGGCGACCGGCACGCCCAGTGCCCACAGGCCCAGGCCGGTCAGCAGGCCGACGACCGCCATGGCCAGCAGCTGGCCGCCCAGCCAGGCCTTCAGTGCATTGCCGCTGGCGTGGAGTGCATCGTCCACGGCCGGACGCTGCCGCGTCGGCAGCAGCTTCAGCAGGCCCGTGCGGTACAGCGTCGGTTGCGCGGCCAGATAGATGCCGCCGATCAGCACCAGGAACAGGTCCGCCACACCGCCGGTGGCCGACATCGCCAGTGACCCGGCGCGGGCGGCCATCGTCGAAACGCTGGATTGTGCGTTCTGGGTCAGCTCATGGACCGTGGGCCCGATAGGGCTGTCCGCCAACCACGTCTGGAAGTTCTCCCACGCGGCCGGCAGCGTCTGCCGCAGGGTGGCCATCTGCGCACTCAGCTGCGACCCGAACAGCCACATTGCCAGCGCAAACAGCACCATCAGCAGCAGCACGGTCAGGCCCAGTGCCCACCCTTCTGACAGTGGCGTGTGACGAAGCACCGCGCCGACGATCGTCCGCAGCAGCGCTGCCACGACTACGGCGCCGAAGATCAGCAGCACCAGTTGCGACAGTTGCCACAGCACCAGGCCGAGGGCGACCAGCGCCAGGGTCACCACCACGCGGGCGGTATAGGAACGAAGAGAGGCGGTGGGCACGGGTGATCTCACAGGCAGGCGCAATGACAGGCGCAGGACCATAGCGGGAGGCGTGAGAAGACGGTGTGTGTCTGTCCGGTTACCGTTGTCGTGTATGCGGCACGGCTGTCCGGAAGGCGATTGTCGGGGCGACCTCTGGTGTGGCCGATAATGTGTGAGCGTCACCGCCCTTTCGAGCGCTGCTGATTGTCGATGAGGCAGTGTGTGCGTAGCCTGATGAAGTCAGGAAGCTGTGCGCCCTGTCGTCATGGCCCGGAAACCAATATCCCTGAGCGCGATGCTATTTGGATGATGATCAGATCACGTGTCGTGGCGTTGGCATTTCTGGCGGGTCTTGCTGGCTGCGATCGCAGCGCGCGGACCTATGATTCCCTCTCGCAGATTGCAAGTGAGGGGGATCTTTCCGTGGTGCGCGCTGCGGCAGTGCCCGAGGATGCCACGCTGATAGATATCGGGTCGGATGTGGAATCCGGGGAATACTACATTTCCTACAATGCGAAGGATCCGCTTGCCTGGATTCGTGATGGCGGGCTGAAGAAGGCAGAGGCAAATATGGTTCCGATGATCCGGAGTTCAGTTGGCTTCGGGGCCAGTTTGCCGCCTGATGCTGAATTTTATTACAGGTGCGGCATTTCCCGCCGTTTGGGCGCGGAGGGTATGAGTGCGTATGAGCTTGTGCTGGTCGGCCTGGATGGAAAGCGGCGATATTTCTGGAACAGCTTCCATGATGAGGATCTTGAAAGGGCCTTGTGCCTTGAAACGAGCTCCCGGTGATTCCTGCTCAGGCTCGTATTGTTGCGCTGTGATCGAGCATTGCCGCTGCACTCTGGCTACGCCTTGAGTGATTTTCGGTCCAGCGTGAGTGCCCCGGCCGCGCGGGTGTCATGTAGAACATATCTCCCAAGGAGGTGGAAGTGTCCAGATCGCGGCGGACGTGGCGTCCGGTGATTTTCATTCCGGCAATGGTATTTGCCCTTCTGTCGGCAGCCATGGGGGCTGCGACATTGGAGATTGGGCTCAACGAGGGGGCTGTGCGCTGTAATCGCCACTGCGGGGTTGTTTTCTCGCTCCTGAAGTATTTCAGTCACTCGACGCAGGAGCGTGTCATCGCGCTGTTGTTTTTCGCCTCGGCTGCAATGCTGGTGCATATCGCAATGCGTCATGGGTTGCTTGACGGGCACCAGCGTGGAGTCAAAAAGAAGAAATCCAGGAAATGAGGGCTGATCCCAGTCGTTCTTCCAGGAGCAGGCTGTACAGCCTGCTACTGCGATGCCAGTTCTAGATACCGCGCATGCAGGGCTTCCACCTGCGCCTGCAGGTCTTCCGGGTGGCCATCATTGACCACCACGTCATCGGCCAGGGCCTGGCGCTGTGCGCGGCTGGCCTGGGCGGCAATCATCCGGTCCGCCAATGCAGCATCGATGCCGTCGCGCTGCATCAACCGCGCGTGCTGCACGGCCTCGGGCGCATCAACCAGCAGGATGCGGTCCAGCCAAGGGTAGGCCTGGCGGCCGCCGACCTCGGTCAGCAAGGGAATGGCGGCCAGCGCATAGGGGCTGGCTGCCTGTTCGCACTGCTGCTGCATCAGGCGGCGAATCGCGGGATGGGTGATTGCCTCAAGGGCCACCCGTTCGGCGGGGTCGGCGAACACATGGGCCCGCAGGCGGGCCCGGTCCAGGCTGCCATCGGGCAGCAGCATGGTGGCGCCGAAGCGCTCGGCGATCATGGCCAGCGCCGGGCTGCCAGCAGCGACCACCGCACGCGCGGCCAGATCCGCGTCGGCGACCACGATCCCCAGCGCCTCGAAGCGCCGGGTCACCTCGCTCTTGCCGGCGGCGATGCCGCCGGTCAGGCCGACCACGTAGCGGCTCATGACGGCAGCGTCAGCGCAGCCCGCTCATGGCCAGGTACTGGTTCACCACCGGCTCGCCCCACATGAAGTACACCCAGCCAGCCAACGCCAGATAGGGGCCGAAGGGGATCGGCGTGGCCTTGTCGCGGCCGCGGGTGTACAGCCAGATCGAGCCGATGATGGCGCCCAGCACGGACGACAGCAGGATGATGGGCAGGATGCCCTTCAGCCCGCACCAGGCGCCCAGTGCCGCGAGCAGCTTGGCATCGCCGCCGCCCATGCCGTCGCGGTTGGTCACCAGCTTGTAAGCCTTGGCCACGACCCACAGCACCAGGAAGCCGGCAGCGGCGCCGATCAGGGCGGGCTTGGCTGGCATGTACAGGTTGTCCATGCTCCCGACCAGGCCCAGCCACATCAATGGCAAGGTGACCTGGTCCGGCAGGTACTGCGTGCGCAGGTCGATACCCGACAAGGCGATCAGGAAGCAGGTCAGCACGATGGCGCCGAAGCCCTGCCAGCCGAAGCCGAACTGCCAGACGCAGGCCAGCACCAACACCGCGGTCAGCGCCTCCACCAGTGGGTACTGGATGGAAATGGGCGCCTTGCAGTGGCGGCACTTGCCGCCCTGGATGATCCAGCTGAACAGCGGGATGTTTTCGTACCAGGACAGCTTGTGCTTGCAGTGCGGGCAGTGCGACGGCTCGACCACGATGCCGGGTGGAGGCGGGTCATAGATGTCCGGCTGCTCCAGGACCTCACGCGCCTCGCGCTTCCACTCCCACATCATCCGCTTGGGCAGGCGCAGGATGACCACGTTGAGGAAACTGCCGATTAGCAGGCCCAGGGCGGCCGCGGCGGGGTAGCCGAGGCCGGGATGCTGGTCGAGAAATGCCATGTAAGGTTAGACCACGGAAGCAAGTTTGAAGATTGGGAGGTACATACCGATGACGAGGCCGCCCACGATGACGCCGATGAAGATCATGATCATCGGTTCCAGCAGGCTGCTCAGTGCGTCAACGGCATTGTTGACCTCCTGCTCATAATACTCGGCTACCTTGAACAGCATGGTGTCCAGCGCACCCGCCTCCTCGCCGATGCCGGTCATCTGGATGACCATGTGCGGGAACAGGTTCTGCTGCTTCATGGCCATGTTGACCGGGTAGCCGACGGAGACGTCGTCGCGCATGCGCAGCACGGCTTCTTCGTAGACCTTGTTGCCGGTGGCGCCGGCCACGATGCCCAGTGCCTCCACCAGCGGAACGCCGGCCTTGAAGGTCACCGCCGTGGTACGGGCGAAGCGGGCGATCGAACTGTTGTTCATGATCTGCCCGATCACCGGCACCTTCAGCACCAGCCGGTCCAGCGTGTGCTGCATTCTGGGAGAGCGCTTGTAGGCCATGACGAACCCCACGATGGTGCCGATCACCACGAGCAGGATCAGCCACCACCAGGAAACCATGAACCGGGACATGTTCACGATCAGCTGGGTGAAGGCCGGCAGATCGGCGCCGAAGCCGCGGAACACGTCCTCGAACTGGGGTACGACCCAGATCAGCAGGATGGAGCTGACCGCCAGTGCCACGGCGATGACCATGGCCGGATAGAACAGCGCCTTCTTGATCTTGCCCTTCAGGGCCTCGATGTTTTCCTTGTAGTTGGCGACGGTGTCCAGCACCGTTTCCAGCACGCCGGCGCCTTCACCGGCCCTGACAAGGTTGCGGTAGAGCTCGTCGAACTGCACCGGATGCTTGCTGATCGCTTCGTAGAGCGAGGAGCCGCCCTCGATATCCGCGCGGATGCCATCCACCATCTTCTTCATGCGCGGGTTCTTGTGGCCGCTGCCGATGATCTCCAGCGCCGACACGATCGGCACGCCGGACTTCATCATGGTGGCCATCTGCCGGCTGAAGAACGCGATGTCCTTCGGGCTGACCGCCTTGCCGGCGGCACCGAACATCGGCTTGGGCTTGACCTTCACCTGTCCGGGGTTGATGCCCTGGCGGCGCAGTTCGGCCCGCAGCAGATTGGCGTTCTTCGCCAGCTGCTCCCCTTTCATCTTCACGCCACGCTTGTCGGTCCCCTCCCAGACAAACGGCTGAAGCTCCATGGTGCTACGCGCCACGGGCTCTTTCTTTATCGCACTGCGACTGACAGACATGTTGGCTCCCCAAGGCCCGCCATCCCCAGGCGGGCATCATTGGCTCCGATGTTAGCCGGTTCATGGCCTTCTGGGCAGGCTGTGCGGGGGGCAAATTGCGGAATCGTGCCGGGTTCCGGCCAAAGGTGACGCATTGCGTCACATTGGCTGATTCGTCGCATTTCCTAGTCCGGGGGCTTCACATACAACAATTTGCTGCCATTATTGGCGCCGGGGAAATCCAGGGGGGGGCGTGCCGGGGTTGGCACGCAACCTGCGTTGATCCACCCGCGGGGCGCAGGAACCGCTCAGCCGGCCCGGAGCCGGACCGTTCAGGCGCACTGAACTCAACCACCACCAATCTTGGGGATGTACACAATGAAGAACCAGAAGGGCTTCACCCTCATCGAACTGATGATCGTCGTCGCGATCATCGCGATCCTGGCCGCCATCGCTCTGCCGGCCTACCAGGACTATGTCGCTCGCTCGCAGGTCTCCGAAGCGATGACCCTGAGCGGCGGCGCCAAGACCGCTGTCACCGAGTACTACGCTGACAAGGGTGCCTTCCCGGACGACAACACCAAGGCTGGCCTTGCTACTGCTGCGTCGATCAACGGTAAGTATGTGGCGAGTGTCGGCCTCAGCACCGGTGGCGTGATCACCGCCACCATGCGAGGCGCAAATTCGGCAAGCTCCAAGATCGCTGGTGACACCTTCCTGATGACCCCGGCTGACGCCGGTGGTTCGATCACGTGGGATTGCAAGACTGGCGGCAGCATCGACGCCAAGTACCGTCCGTCTTCCTGCCGCTAATTGCGCAGAGGACATTGCAGTACTGGGAAAGGGCCGCTTGCGGCCCTTTCTCTTATCTGGAAGGGGAGTTCCATCCGATGCAAAGTGTGCCTGCCCAGCGGATTCTGCGCTTCGGAGCATTTTTGCTGCTGTTGCTTGTAGGAGTGGTCGTCTATTGGAATGGCCTGAAAGGCGGTTTCATATTCGATGACTTTCCCAACCTGGTGGACGATGAGGACTGGCGCCTTGTTTCATTGGACGCTGGATCCATCAAGGCCGCCATGACCGAAGGGATCACGGGCGATGCGGGCCGTCCGCTTGCGCTCCTCAGCTTCGGTCTCAACTACTATTTCACCGGTCTGGCAACATGGCCCATGAAGGCCACGAGCCTGGCCGTGCACCTGCTGAACTCGCTGCTGGTGTTCGCGTTGGCGTCAGCGTTGATGCGGCGGGTACTGTCCGCTCCGGTGGCGAAGGTACGCCTGATGGCGCTCGCCGTGGCGCTGGCGTGGATGGTGCATCCGCTGCAGGCGTCTACTGTGCTTTACGTCGTGCAGCGCATGGAGCTGGGGGCGGCGACAGGCGTGCTCATCGCACTGAACTGCTACCTCCACGCACGCAGCAGCACGCCGCGTTCAAGGAAGGCAGTTCTGTGGTGGTGCGGTGTCGTGCTGGGCACCGTGCTGGGGCTGGGCTTCAAGGAAACCGCGATTCTCGTTCCTGCCTACGCGCTGGTGCTGGAGGTATTCGTCCTCGGCTTCCGCAACGCGGATGGAACGCGCACGCGCGCGCTGATTGCCTTGTATGCAGTGGGCATTCTGGTGGCAGCCGCTGTGTACTTCGCCGTCGTCCTTCCGGGAGCGATGTTGCCGGAGCGGTACTCCGCGCGTGATTTCAGCCTGGCAGGCCGGCTTCTCTCACAGTCAGGTGTCCTGCTCGACTATCTCGAGCAGATCGTCCTGCCTTGGCCGGAGTCGCTGAAGTTCTACTATGACAACGCAATTGTGCCGACCTCCTGGCTGGCACCTGCCTTCATGGTCCCGATGCTGTTGCTGGTGGCATTGGCAGTTTTCGGCTGGGCCGTGCGCAAGCGCTGGCCGCTGACCGCGCTGGGTATCGCCTGGTTCTTTGTCAGCCATGCACTGACCAGCAATGTCGTGCCCCTGGAATTGGCCTTCGAGCACCGCAACTACCTGGCGCTTGCTGGTATTGCCCTGGCATGGGTGCAGCCCCTGCGTGCGCTGATGGCCCGATGCACGCGCGGCGTCGCAGTGACGGTCGTGTCAGTGCTGCTTGTGTTCGTGGCCGGGATGGGATGGGTGCAGGTCCAGACCTGGGCTGACCCGATGCGCTTGGCGCTGACATTGTCCAACCGGAATCCCGATTCGTCACGGGCGGGCTATGAACTCGGGCGCGCCTTGCTGGCGTCAAATCCGCACGACGCGGCATCTCCTGCTTGGGGACTGGCGGAGAAGGAGTTCGAGCATGCCGCTGCCCTTTCTGGCGGATCGCCGCTGCCTGAGCAGGCGCTGATCATTCTCCACTCGTACCAAGGACGGACGCAGTCGCCCCAAGTGTGGGCGTCGCTTGAACGGAAGATCTCCCGGCGGGCGCTGGGGCCGCAAGAGTTGGGTGCTCTCGAGGCAGTGGTCGCCTGTCGTGTGCAGGGGGGCTGCCGCCCTGTCGATGAGCACGTGCTGCTGGAATTGCTGACGGCGGCCACAGTCGCGAATCCCAACTCGTCGCGGGTCAGGCTCATTTTTGCCAACTACGCGTTCAACGCAATGAAGGACTACCCACTGGCCATGGAGCTCCTGCGGGAGGCGGTCCGCATCTCCCCCGGCGATACGGGCGCGCAGCTCTGGCTGTTGCGGATGGGGTTGGCATCCAACTTGCTTAACTTGGAGGAAGGTCGCAAGGGGATGGGGATCCTCACGGCGGCCAATAATCGCCATGCGTATGATCCGGACATCAAGCACCTGGAGCATTGGCTGGCGGAGCAGCGGCAGACAAAGGCAAAAGGGGACTAGAACATGAAGCAGCGCGGCTTTACCTTGATCGAACTGATGATCGTCGTCGCGATCATTGCCATTCTGGCGGCCATCGCGACGCCGGCGTATCTCGACTACGTCGCTCGTGGCCAGGTCGCAGAAGGACTTTCCCTGTCGTCGAGCGCCAAGGAAGCGATTGCGACCTACTACTCCGACCACGGCCAGTTCCCGGCGGACAATCTGGCCGCAGGGATGGCAGCACCGGCATCCGTGCGGGGCAAATATGTGCGTTCGGTCACGGTGGACAATACCGGTTCGATCTCGGTCATGTTTGGGTCTTCGGCCAGCTCAAAGATCGCAGGTCGAAGCCTGGTCCTGACCGCCCACGATACGAACGGCGCGGTAAATTGGTCCTGTAGTGGACTGGATGGCCGCTACGTTCCGTCATCCTGCCGCTAGTTGATCGCCGCGTCCCAGTGCCTGCAGAAGCAGGCGCTCCATCTGCGTGGCTCTCTGCTCCCAGCTGCAGGCCAGTGAGCGGGGCGCCCGCGATGGGATGGACAGTTGCTGCTCGATGGCTGCTTTCAGTTCCTCGCAGCTCCCGGGGGAGTAGGTGGCCAGGGTTTCGCCGCCGATGCGGCGTGTGTCGCCCACGGCCGCAGCCACGACGGGGATGCCGCAGGCGATGGATTCGACCAGCTTGAGCGGATAGCAGAAGCGCCCGAAGGCTGAGTCGCGATTGCAGACGATGGACACGTCCAGCGCATTGATCAGGACGGGCACGTCTCGCCAGTCCAGCCTACCCAGATCGATGATCCTTGGATGTGCGTAGCGCTCAAGCGTGTTGTCCCTTGGGCCAGCGATGACGAGATGGAGATCGGGGTCGCTGTGCGCGAGCAGGTGGAATGCCTTGAACAGGTCTTCAATGCCCCTGCTCCGGTCCAGTGCGCCTGCGCAGCCGATCAGGCGCGCATTCGCGGGCAGGCCCAGTTGCGCCCTGCATGCGGCCTGCTCCATGGGATGGAACAGGTCGGTGCGCACGCCGTTTCCGATAACGTGCAACGGCGCGCTGGCCAGGGGGGATGGGCGAAGCTTGCTCGCCAGTGCGTAGGATACAACGCTTATCCCGTCTGCGGATGCGCAAGCGTTCCTGAAGGCGGAGGTGATCCCGGGGATATGGCTCAGGCCAAAACTCTCGTAGTTGTCGTAGAGGTCGAGAACATAAGCAACTCTGAGACGATCTGCGATTTTCCTACCGAGAATGCAGCAGGGGGCGTCTGAACTTGCCAGCACGACATCCACCGGCTTTCGTCGGTGAATATCCGTAACGTGGCCCGGAAGGGCAATGAGGCCTCGCGGCCTTACGCTGAGCGATCGCCAATGGACACCTGCCGCAGACCGGCGCTCCTCTTCTGGGCGGGCACGGTAGCTCAAGGTGATAGCGCTCACAACAAGGCCGCGGCGTGCAAGTCCTTCGGGCAGTTCGTATAGCCTTCCGTACTCGTCATCGAGAAGATCGCGATCGGTGTATTGCCGCTTACATAGAATGAGGACATGCATCGACGGACCTGCCTGTATTTCTTGTGGGGTCAAAGAGCACGATGATCGCTGTCAGAAGGGAAGCCATTCCGATTAACCAACAGTATTGCGCGGGGTGGCGCCAAGCATCGCTCTTTCGCCAGCAGTCGCATGGGGCGCCAATGATTCGAATACTGCTGCTGTGCCGCTTTGATCGGTTCAGTGTGGCATCCGGACTTTCTCCAGGGGCGCGCCGGAAATCAACGTAAGCCAAGCAAGCGCGGCCATTACAGATTCGGCAGTGATGATCATCCATACCGCACCCTGCAGACCGTAGACAGGAATCCACAGGCGGGAGAGCACTGCCATCAACGTCAGACCTATTGCCTCCACTAGGAATCTGCGCAACTTCCAGCCACGTCCGATGAGTGTATTGCAGCCGATAAGTCGCAGGCTGTAGGTGGTTACGAACAGGCCCATCCACTGCAGACCCGGGATTGCGGCGGTGAACTCGATGCCGATCAAGTGCGGCAAAAGCCTTGCGCCGTAGCTCAATGCAATGCTGGCGATGGCTCCGTAGCTCAACGCGGCCAGTAGCATGGAGATGACCAGATGGCGGTACTGGACGTTGTTCCGTTGTGCCCGGAACAGGCGCGGCATTGCAGACAGGACCATGGAATCAAGTGGCATCGCGATGACAGCGGCAATGCGGTAGACGACCGAGTACTGGCCGGCAACCGCGCTACCTCCTGCATGCAGCACGAAGGACTTGTCCAGGGTGGTGACACCCACTGACGAACTCCACGCGACCGCGTGGCCGCTGCCGTGCATCAGGTCGCTGCGGCTGATCCGCGCCTTTGCCGGCCCCGGTGTGAGCAGGCAACGCACCGCCAGCAGCGCGAGGAGCGCACTACAGGCGGACGCGGCCAGATGCAGCGCGAGATATGCAGTCAGGTCGGCCGATGCGGGCAGGGCGCTGAAGATGCAGATCGCGGCCAGCCGCAGCAAGGCGTTCAGCGCGGGCAGGGCGGCCGACCATCCCATCCGGTCATTGGCCGAGAGGGCGAACGCCGCGTTGGTCACGAACGGGAATGCGACGATTTCCGACAATGCGATCAGGCAGAGCGCGGGCCATGACAGCAGCCCCGCACTGAGGAGATAGAAGACCAGCGAAAGCGGACCCGCGCTGATCACGCAGAGCAGCAGGCACTGCTTCCAATAGCGGGCGAAGCGCGAGCGGTCTGCAGCGGCGTACTGGTACATCAGCATTCCGCCGCCCAGGCCCACCAACCCTGCCAGCGCCGATGCGGTGCCCACCGTGCCGGAAAAGAGGCCGTAGTTGTCCGCACCCAGGACGCGCGCACCCACGATGATCCAGGCCGCCAGGCACAGCATGCGGATGCCCTGCCAGAACATCACCAGGAGGGACGTCCGGGCCAGGCCACCGAGGCGCGGCAGTCTAACGGGCACCCGGCATCTCCATGATTGCCTGCAGCTGGCGTGCATAGTTCGCTGCGACCTGGGCGTGGTCGAAACGGGCCAGCAGCGCGGGGCGCTGCGAGTGCGCCCATGCTTCGGCCACTTCCGGTGCGTCGAGCAGCGCCACCAGTACGCTGGCAAGCGCTGCGGCATCGCGCTGCGGGGCCAGGTAGCGTGGTGGTCCGGCCGGGAATGCATCCTGCACCGCCGGCACGTCGGTGGTCACCACGGGGCATCCACAGCCAAGTGCTTCGACGGTGACCAGGCCCAATCCCTCCTGGTCGCCATTGCGGGCCTGCACGAAGGGGGCGACGAGTGCGGTGGCCCGCTGGTAGTGCGCCGGCAGGGATTCCTGCGGGAGGGCGCCCAGGAAGCGTACGTGCGCTTGGAGCCCCAGGGCTTCCACCTGGGCTTGCCGCGCGTCGCGCTCCGGGCCATGGCCGATGACGGTGAGCGTCGTATCGGGGTGGTGTGCGAGCACCGCCGGCAGTGCGTCGAGCAGGTGGACCAGGCCCTTCTTCTCGACCAGGCGGCCGACGAACAGCAGTTCATTGCGCGCCCGTGCTGCTGAAGAAGGCACGAAGTGGCGCTGCAGGTCCACGCCCATCGGCGAGACCGACAGGGGGAGGTGCGGGGCCAATGCTCGCATCGGGGCGACCATCGCTTCGCTGACAACCGTGGCTGCCTGTGCACGCAACAGCACGAAGCGCTTGATTGCATGGAACATGCGGCCACGCAGCGAGAACAGGTCGCCACCATGGGAGGTGACCAGCATCGGGGGGCGCAGGCGTTCGGGCAGAAAGGCGCTGGCCAGGCCCTGCGGTACGATCCAATGGACGTGCAGCGCGTGGTGGCCATGCCGCTGCAGTTCACGCCGCATGGCCCACCATTGACCCAGCAGGAAGGTGGGCACCAGGGCCAGTGTCCATGGGCGCTGGCGCAGGTTGGAGACGATGCCGCCCCCGTTGACCAGCTGCTCGAGTGCTGTGGGTGCGTAGCGGTAGCGGATGACCCTGATACCGTCGAGATCCTCCTGCGGAGCTGCGCCGGGCGCATGCGGACAAAGCACCGTGACCTGGAAGTGGTCGGTCAGGTGCCGGCTCAGCGCATGCACGAACCCTGGCTCCGGGTCACCGCGCCAGCGCGGATAGGTGGAGGCCACGACCAGCAGCTTCGGAAGGGCTGCGGTGGCCCCGCCCTCCGATGTCACGGTTGTGAATCCTTCCGCGACGCCAGGTAGGTCAGGCCGGTGATCTGCTCGGAAACCAGCCCTATCAGGAAGATGATCACCGATGCACTGAACAGCAGCGTGCTCATGTTGGTGAAGCGGTGCATGGTCGCGAAGGTATAGCCGTAGTAGCCCAGGCCCACCAGGAAGAACGCCACTGCCACCGGCGCGAACAGCTTCAGCGGCGAGTACAGGGTGGCGATCTTGAAGATGATCAGGAGGAAGCGGATGCCGTCCTTGATGGGACGGATGTGGCTGCCGTTGCCGACCCGCTTGGCTACCGGGATCGGCACGTAGGCCACCGGGTACGCGCTGCGGAAGAAGGCCATGGTGCTGGTGGTGGGATAGCTGAACCCGTTCGGCAGCAGGTGCAGGAACTCGCGGAAGCGTCCTGCGCGCACCGCACGGAACCCGGAGGTCAGGTCCTTCACTTCGAAGCCGGTCATGTGGCTGGCCAGCCAGTTGTAGAACCGGTTGGCGAGGCCGCGGTGGACGTTTGCCTGGCCGCTGCTGTCACGGGCACCCACGACCATGTCATAGCCTTCGGCCAGCTTGTCCAGCAGGGCCTGGATGTGGGCCGGATGATGCTGCCCGTCGGCATCCATGAACACCAGGATTTCGCCGGTGGCCTCGCGAGCACCGCGCTTGATCGATGCGCCGTTGCCCATCGAGTAGGGGCTGGAAAGCACCTTGACGCCGTGTTCGCGGGCGATGGCCGCGGTGGCGTCGGTGGAGCCATCATCAACGACGATGATCTCCGCGTGAGGGTAGTGCTGGCGAAGTGCCGGAAGCGTGCGCTGGAGCCCCTCGGCTTCGTTCTTCGCCGGCAGGATGATACTGAGCTGGTTCAAGGTGTTTCCCCGTTTTTCCCCGCCGTAATGTTACTCCGCCGCGATGCCTGAATGGGGTGCTGGCCGTTCCAGTCCGCAGGCCCCGAAAGGGGGATGTTCACCGCTGCTGTGTTGGCCGGGCACCGGGAGAGCTATCATCACCCGGGGAGTCAGGATTGTGCCTGCCAGGCTGGACGCAGGAGGGCGGTCAGTGGCCGTGGCATGTTCTGGGACCCCGTGACGTGGCCTCGTGAACGAGCCACGGCATTGCCCGCCCCACGAGCCAAGGATTTCAATGAACGCCGTAACCACCGCCAATCTCGTCGGCATCACCGGCCTGGCGCGCCGCCTGGTCCAGGATGGCGCGCTGGATGAAGCTGCTGCCCGCGATGCGATGGCCAAGGCTACCGCCGCACGCCTGCCCCTCCCGACCTGGTTCGCGCAGAACAAGGTCGTGGGCGCCGCGCAGCTGGCCGCCGCCAATTCGGTCGAATTCGGCATGCCGCTCTTCGATGTGTCCACGTTCGACAGCAGCCAGAACGCCATTGCACTGGTCAGCGAAGAGCTGCTGCGCAAGCACAACGTGCTGCCGCTGTTCAAACGCGGTGGCCGCCTGTTCGTCGGCACCAGCAACCCGACCCATTCGCTGGATGAGATCAAGTTCCACACCAACCTGGTGGTGGAGCCGATCCTCATCGACGAGGACCAGATCCGCCGCACGCTGGAGCAGTGGCAGGCCAAGCATGACACCATGTCCGACGCGCTCGGTGGCGATGACGAGGGCATGGCCAACCTCGACGTCAGCGGTGGCGACGAGGATCTCGCTGGCAGCAGCGACAGTGGCATCGACGCCAAGGGTGACGACACCCCGGTGGTCAAGTTCGTCAACAAGGTGCTGGTCGACGCGATCCGCAAGGGCGCTTCGGACATCCACTTCGAACCCTACGAAGATGACTACCGCGTGCGCCTGCGCATCGACGGCCTGCTGAAGATGGTCGCGCGCGCGCCGGTGAAGTTGAACCAGCGCATCGCCGCGCGCCTGAAGGTGATGGCGCAGCTGGACATCGCA
>PJTS01000506.1_pt1 | contig 23446 bp, 23 predicted proteins | sample 1512251 | NCBI WGS metagenome assembly PJTS01 (sample SAMN08177686, study PRJNA422409) | Soil metagenome, whole genome shotgun sequencing project. | isolation source: Soil (2) enriched on wood chips: alkali lignin treatment | place: USA: Madison | collected 2015-01-15 | reverse complement strand
TGTATATTGGATAAAAATATTGCCCTGATTTTTGCTGCGGATCACATATACGCGGATCTGTTCATCGGCATATCCAATATCGCCCTCATCGCCTTTATGGGGATCTTGTTTTTGGTAACGTTCATACTCTTCGCTTGTGATGGTTCCGTCAAAAACTTTAACGGCACCGATCGAAGCAAGATAATCCTCCATGCTTTTCTCAAAATAACGTTGCGAATATTGAGTACCCTGTTCATTGGTGATATTCGCTTTATAAAGCCTTCCTTCGTACGGTTTCATCACACCATTGATCGCAAAATAGCAGACATCAAAATCCTTATTAATGGGCTGGTTCATCTCTTTATATCCTTTTGGGGGAGTAAAGAAGGGAAATACGCCGATATCAGCATCTGAGTAAGGGATACTGGCAAGATCCAGCGTAGCTGTAGTGTCAATTTTAGCGGGCTTCTCAGTTGTTGATGTATCTAGTTGTGCAGGTGCTGCTGTGGTTTCTTTTGGCTTTTGATTACAGGAAGCCATAATCGCTGCGAGTGCAAATAATAGTACTGTTCTTTTCATGATCTGTTATTTTCTTTTTTTGAATTGACAAATTTTGTGCCTAAAGCTTTTCCGACTTTTGTTTTTTTATTGTCCTAATGAATTACTGTATAACAATTCGGAGTCGATGCAAAAGGCTGCTGATTTTAACGTTTTATAACATTATTCTTTAAACGATTCTGGCTGTAGGCTGTTCTATTCATAAACAACGAAAGGAAAGATATTATGAGTGAATTAACATGGAAAGGCCGTTGGAATGAAATCAAAGGCAAAGTAAAACAGCAATATGCAGATCTTACAGATGATGATTTATTGTATGCAGAAGGCAAAGAAGATGAATTGCTTGGTAAACTTCAGAAGAAGACTGGAAAAACACAGGATGAGGTTAATAGCTGGTTAAACGGTTTGTAGAAATAAGTGTTTTTTGTGATAATAGGAAGGCGGTTAACAATGATGTTATCCGCTTTTTTCGTGCCCAGATTTCCGTGTCTAGGTTAATTTGGTTAGATGTGCTGAATTAATAATTAATGCAACTGTATTGCTTTTATATGCATGATTGTTATATTTGCATCTGTGTTGCATTTGTGTTTGTCGAACAAAAAGATTTTAATCCTTTCTCATTGGCAGTATGAATAAAACAGCAAAACGTATAAAACTAAAACATATGACCAAGTCAGTAAAAATTCTTCTCGCAATCACGCTCATCTCTGGACTATTTGTTTCTTGCAAGAAAGATAAACAAGAGTCCGAAATTACTCAGCCGACAGCTGAAAATGTCGAAATCGGTTATGCAAATAATAAACAGGCGATTAGAGGCCGCGATTTTCATTTTAATGCAGATCTCCTTGCCGGAGATAAAATAGAATCTGTTCAGGTCAAGATTTTGCCAAAGGCTGGGCAGACCTATACCTCGCCATGGAAAATGGAAATCGCCTGGGATGAGTTTAAAGGATTAAAAAATGCCAATGTACATAAACATTTTACCATTCCACAGGAAGCACCCGAGGGAAGATATAATTTCTTCTTCATTGTAAACGATGTAAATGGATCGAAGCTGGAGTTAAAAGAAGATTTTCAGATCTTTGATGCTGCTAATATGCCTGTCGATCCCGTCGTGGACCGTGATATCTTTTCCCGAAACGATGATATGGTTTACTATATGGGTACCTATGTTGAGACCCCGATAGTATTCAAAAAAGGGGATAAGTTTACAGCTCGAGCACAGATTAAACAAATACAGGGTGACGGGATCTTATATACAGCATTGATCAAACGGGCGCTGAACCACTTTCCTGAAACCGTTGATAAGCTGGATCTCACGAAAGCTATAATTATTTCCAAAGTGGAGCATAAAGATCTAGGGCCAGCATCTAAAGTTAACACGTATAAGCTGGCCAATGGTGCGATAAGTGGTGATGATATTATTATCGGTGCGGAAAAAGACGGTTTGGGCAATCAAGTCACTGGCGACCGACAATGGCAATCTGGTCAGTACAATCTTGTCATTCTATATAAGAACACAACGTTTAACATGAGTACTTTCAAGACCATCCCCATTACCATAACGTATTAAAATATTCGCTTTTATATATAGCCCTTATCCTTTTCAGGATAAGGGCTTTTTGGGCGTAGGATATTATCTTAGAAAATTCTGAGATGACACATAGCGTAATTGGCAGTTGTAAGAGTCTGTTAAAAATTCATATTGTTAGACCGAACTTAAAGCTTTACAAATTTAAACTTCTGATTGTTCCCAGTCCCTGCAGTCCAAATTTGAACTTTTGTTCCGTTCGAAGTATTTGAACTATAGATGTCCAAATAAGAGTTTGTCCCGACGCTGGATTTCAAGGAAATATAACCATTCCCGCTATTCAATGGTGTCCATTTCTGGGATGCGCCACCATGGTATGTATAAACAATAATCTGCGTGACATTGCTCGCACTTCCACCTTGTACATCCAGTACTTTGGTGCTGTCTGCGGAAGATCTGAATACAAAAGTCCCGTCTGACTGTTTGCGAGCGATAAACTTTTGATTATTTGAAGCTGGCGTATTCTTTGACCACAGCGATATGAGTGTGCCATTTGACGGAGCACTGCTGTTCACATCGATTACACTGGAGTTGTTTAGAGCTGTTACAATTTGATAAATGGCGCCATTTTCTAATATCGGTCTTTCACTATCTGTGAATAAAGAGGGATCAACAACGGGTTTAGGCAGGTTGAGATTTGCTATTTCAGTGTATATTGTTGGATAATTAAAACCCCATTTTTTAAAGAAAACAGTTAGATCGTAACCCGATATTTCGCAAGCCTTACGCATAAAATATTGATGTTTAGCTGTTGCATTTGCCAGCGTTGGTTTTTCCTGTCTTACGATTTTATGTAAGTTATGATAAAAAGTATCTCCAAAGGCATATTTCAATTGGATCAACATTGCAGATCCTAGATATCGGCTTCCTTGCACCCCGCCATCTCCCCATATCGTACTGTAATCCCTTTCGGCATCTGGTTTATTGAAATAAGCAGCTACGCGTGTCCAGATCGTTGCCCAGGCGCCATCACGACCGATTTTATTAGCGGGTAATCCCAAGTTAATATTTGCTGCTACAGCATAAAAATCAGCCATGATCTCGGCATGCCAGTCCCATTTTTGCTGGTGCATATGTCCTGACTCATGTTTCTGGAACCAATAGACATAGCCATCTGTCTCAAAAAAGTTTGACACGTAGGAATATCCAGTTGAATAGTTTCCGGCAAGCGCTCCCGCAAACGCAGGTTCCATGATTGTCATGGTATGTGGAATGGGATAGGGCTGATGTATAGCTGAAGAACCGTCCAGCCCGCTTAAACGCTCTTCAAGATCCCAGGCCTGATCGATCTTTTGAATGATGTTGTTGTTATTTTGATTACTAAAGGTATTATTACTTCTGGGCATCACTAAAAAGATATTCTGTCCGACAAAAAGAAGATCTTGTACGGCAGTATCAGCGGCTGCAATAGTTGCGGAAAATGCAGATTGAACGGTACGATTTTTTATATACGTCGGAGTCTTTCTAATATTACCTGAAAAGGTAAGCTTCGAAGTACTTGAAGGTGTGTTTGCAGTTCCATATCTTATCCATAGTGATCCTCTTTTAGTCGCAATGATCGTATTGTTACCCTCCTGTAGCTGTACTTCCTGTGGAGAGGAGTCCTTTCCTAGCCTTTTGTAGGTGCCGACAAGTAATTTGGGTAAAGTGGCGCCTGTGTTTTTTTGAACATTAATTTTCAAGGTATCACCTGGCTTGGCATAAAAGCCAGTAGGCAGATAATCAGAAGGTAAGAAGGATAGCGCTAAGCGATCTTTAGTCGTTGCCGCTGCAGGATACTCCGAGAAGATTTGGATATCCTTTCCAAGAGAATCGATTTGGTAATATGCATTTGTCGGTATGCTGCCGTTGTTGAGGTCAACGACGGTAGCTTTCTTATTTGCTGACATGGTTGAATCCAAAGAATCTAAATTTTCTTTCTTACAGGCGCTGACTGCAAGGAGACAGACGGTGAGGCTATAAAAGAGCCTTTTGGTTAATTTAATTGAAGTCATAATTTTTGGTTTATAAGGTTTAAGTTATGATAATTTCATTTAAAATTAAATAAATGCCTGAAAGCGAGTGTGTTTGTAAATCGTTTTTCTGGCTTTATAGTTGATTTAAATCGATTGTTTAATTTTTTCTTTTTACATCTTAATCCTAGGTATAGTAAGATGTATTGCGTCTTTTTAAATAAGGGGTATATTCAAAGAAAGGGCTACCCAATTGACGGTTTATTGGATTTATGAAGTAGTGGTCAGTTATATGTTCCGTCTACATGAAAAGTTTTAATTTTCTGATGTATTAATTTATTGGTATAGCTTTCAAATCATAAAATTCACTATATTTAATTGATTAATAGCCAGCGTTTAGTAGCGTTCGGCTGTGTGGTGCGGATCTTTGAATATTTCCCGATTTTAATTTTATTAAATAGAAAATAAGAACACCATGAGTCTAAAAACATCCATTACAAACAGTGTTGATTACAATATTTGGGTCAGCGAACAGTTGGTTGCTTGGCTGAGGAGCCATCCTGAGGAGTTATTGCAAAAGGAATGTCCGTCGAGTTTCAGTAGTATTGCAAAAACGCTCAAACACATTAGCGATACACAGTTGTATTGGTCATCGATGATCCGTGGGACGCCGACACCGAGCTTCGACTATATCGCTACATCGGTGGATGTTGAAACAGAAATGAATAACATTGTTAATGAAGCCAAACTTTTAGCTGCCTATGTAAAGGAAAATAGTGAAGCTATGAATGAACCCCATCTCATCGAATCACAATGGTTCTCTTCTAATTTTCCCAAGTATGAATACCTCCAGCATTTGATTATCCATACGACCTATCACCGCGGTCAGATAGTCACCTTAGGGCATCATGTAGGTGTTCTGAAAGCGCCTATGCTGGACTACAATTTCTGGAATGTGATGCGGCAGCAGCAATAGGGTGTAATATCCTTCGGAACGTGTTTGGAGGTATAACGGAAATAACTATGAAGCTAATAGACATAAATAATAAATACATTGGACTTTGGAAGGGCAACCATAGGTTGATCCTAAGCTGGTTGCCCGATCCTAACTTTGATTCGATATCAAACTTGGCTATAAAAGGCGTTGCTAACAACAAATTTCTAATGTTTACTTATGATTGGTATCATGAAGGTGTAGCGCAAGAAGGGATGCTATTAATGGGTAACAACAATAAACAATCCGAAGTTACTGCATCATGGGTTGACTCATGGGGTATGGATGGAAAGATCATGAATTGTTATGGTACAATGAATGAGGCGGGAGATATCTCCTTAAGAGGTTCTTATGAAGTGCCCGATAATCCCGATTGGGGTTGGCGAATTGATATTCCGTTACCCACTGATCATAACCTTCAGATAAAAATGTACAATGTCTCGCCAGATGGTGAAGAAGCTTTAGCGATTGATGCAAATTACACGCCTGTTGAGTAGAGAATGAATTTCTATTTGTCGTTTTATTGATGTAAATTAATAAATTAGGTTAACCTAAAACTAAGCGGCCCTTTAATATAAAAAAAGCCCCTATCATCAGGCGATGTACGGGGAGTTACCTTTTTTATTAACCTAATTTGAAAGTATTTTAGATCTGTATAAACGTTGTATTGACTTTACGTGGATTTAAAATAAAAAGGCATAAAAGCCTCCTCCAATTAGCGGGAGGCTTGATGCGAAAGGAATGTCCTGAGTGGCTAAAAATAGAGCACCTTGAATTTCTCTGGATATGTCGAATATTCGAAGTTGGAGTCGATGATCAGGGAAACAATTGTCATGGCCTGATAGGTAGTGGTTAGATAAGCATTGAATGGGTAGTCAAATAGTACCCAGCCGAATTTTTGTGGTCGATTACTGGCTTCCTGAGCACCAAAGAAACTTAACAAGCCGGGCATGATATAGACTCCAAAAATGATCTTTTGCGTGGCACTTGCAAAATTCCAGACAACCATTTCCTCTTTTTTCTTGGAAAATGCCTTGATAACGAGTTCCAATTTTTCTTTTTCTGGAAAAAATAGGGAGAGATCTTTATACTTGTCCTGTACATACACCGGATAGGAGCGCTTTTTATCGTCTTTGACATATTCACCGGATGTGTTGTCGGGTATGTGTAGAGGAACGCCCACGCGCAGATTACTGATTCTTGAATATAAGAATATCTTTCCACGTACCTGTCCGAGAGCGGGGATATTTTCGCTATAATAAATGGGATAGGTCCCCAGAAGATCGGCAAGCGACTCTTTTGCCGCCATTTTATTTTCGTCCCCTTCCGTTCCATGCCAGTCATCGATTTTGACCGACATCACAATGACCTACTTCGAATTTATGCTTAAAAATGTGCGGCATTCATCCAATAAAGAAATTAAGGATTGGTAGGTGTTCAATCCGGTTGATGATAATTTGTCGCTATGGCAGGTCATGAAGGTATAGGAGTCTCCATCTTTCAAAACCTCAATGCGGACGTCTAATAGTCTGATGCCATAGAACAACTGATCGGAAATAGATTGATTGTGACAGGCGTAGGGCGTGGATGTCGATGTATTGATGGCGGCCGCATCGTGGGATCCGGGAATATTGATTTCAGATAATAAAACGGAATCTGGTATACCTTCCATCCAAGTGGACTGATTGTTGGGGGTGACCGTAGACATGCTGAGTGATGGGGTATAGTTGGATTCGGGACTGATATCTCCGGCTTGATCGCCTATTTTTGTGTTCCCTGACCAGCTGTTGCCGTCAAATGCTGCTGTGTAGATATTGTCTGAATGTGCTCCTTTATAGACGATATACAATCTATTGTTATACACGGCTGCATTGGGGCAGTAATTCGATTCGGGTGAGATATCACCTGGCTGATCACTGATCTTTTGGTTCCCCTGCCAGGTTGTACCATCATAAAATGCGGTGTAAAGGGTATCGGAATTTGCTCCTTTATAGACGATATACATGCGATTATTAAATACGGCGACTCCAGGATTGTCATCGGATTGAGGAGATATGCCTCCTGGCTGATCCTTGATCTTGGTATTTCCAAACCAGGAGCCGTCCTGATAATAGGCCGTATAAAGGTCATCTGAGTTAGCTGATTTATAAATGATATACAATTTGTCGTCGAAAACGACCATTCCGGGATTGTAGTTGGATTCAGGACTGATATTTCCTTTCTGACTACTAATCTTTTTATTGCCGAACCAAGTGGTGCCGTCAAACCAGGCAGAATATAGTTCATTCGAACTGGCTCCTTTATAGACGATAAAGAGTGCCCCCTTGTAGACGACTGCGTTGGGGCAATAATTCGATTCAGGAGAAATCTTTCCGAGCTGGTCGCTGATTTTTTTGTTTCCGTTCCACTTTTTTCCATCGTACCAACTGGAATATAAGGTATTCGAATGGGCCCCTTTGTAGATAATATATAGCCAGTTGTTGAGTACAGCGGCTCCGGGATTGTAATTGGATTCCGGGCTGATATTGCCGGGCTGGTCTTCGATTTTTGTGTCTCCATGCCAGGCAGACCCATCAAAAAAGGAGCTGTAAAGCGTGTCTGAGTGGGCTCCCTTGTAAATCATTGATAAATTTTCCATACATATATATGTTAAGTGAAAAGAATAATAGTTTATATGGCTCAGTCTTATCTTTTGCTTACACCCTTTGAAGAGATGACAAAGTTCACTTTGTCTTGTGTAACTGTTTATAAACAAATGAATTGCTGCTTTGTTTTTATCTTCAAATCAATTATAGCGAGTAGAAGCTAGCATTAAATAGGCAAACTAATATCTAAATTGATCATAATCACATTAAGGCTGTTTTCAGTTTCTACTGTATATGGGATCGCTACAAAGTTCCTATTACGACTATAGTGATTTTGTCAGATGAAAATAGAGGTTATCGGCCTACGATCTATAGTCAGGAATTTATGGGAACGTTATTGTGCTATGATTTTAACAGTTACAAGATCTTGGACCAGGATGAGTCGTTATCAGGAGCTAATGAAAATCCATTTTCAGTGATTTTTGCACATATTTTATTGGCCTGTCAGAAGTCTTTACATATTTATTGTAAGCCATTTCCGAAAGGAAGTGGTGTTTTAATTTGATAGCTGTAGCGGCTCAAAAAAAACTCCCCTATCATCAGGCGATGTGCGGGGAGTTTTTTTATATTAACCTACTTTTATGAAAAGTATTTCTGATAATATTCAACGATGATTTAAAATAAAGCCTCCAGATGTAGGTCAGGAGGCTTAGTTAGAGTTGGTTTTCTTTTAATCGGCAAAAATAATTTGTTGATAAATATTTAAATATCAGAAAGTTATTGAAATTTGTTTTGTGCTTTAATGTCCAGTATCAGCACGGAATTACTAATAGGGAATAATGCCAGCCATTAGGCATGGGTCATCAACGTAGAAGTAGTTGATGAGAGTTTAGTATTATCCATAGACTTCTTTACTTTTTTCGGAGAATAAGGAGAATAATTAGTTATCAGTAAGTGTTCCTTTATATAGTTGTTCAAATGCGGTTTTGGACGTTATACCTTGAGATTTTGCAATGGAAAAAACCTCATAAGCATAAAAATCATCTGCTGTTAGATTTAGTACTTTCGTAAATCTTGTATTTTCAATATTTGCTTTTTCTGAAACGTCCGCTTGTGATGAAACAAACTGAGCAATAAACTCCTGGTACTTGTTTAAGGTCTTCTCAGCTCTCATTTTGTCTTTTTGTTTTGTTAAGAATTTTTTTTGAGCGGAGTTCGCAATTTCGGATAATGCATTTTCACTGTCTTCATCAAAATTATTTGATAAGAGAATTACAGCTTTGTAAAAGACTCTGCCTTTTACTGCTGATAAATCACTATTTAATTGCAAGGACTCTAAAGGATATTTATTGGAGAGTATTGCTTCAAATTCTTTATTTAATGTTTTTAAAAACTTATCAAACTTCATTTCATATCAATTGCTATATAGTCATTTATGTTTAAATCGCAATTTATTTTGCGATTATAATTTTTATTATTATCTTTGTTCATAATCAGTTCGCTGATTGTAGTCTCGACAGAAAAACTAGCAATTTTACAGACGCGAGACCACTGGGAGTTTTATCTCTACTTTTGCCTATATTTGCAATCGTAGGATAGGCTCCTGCTGGATGCTGCGTCGTGGTCTTTGCTAGTACCCTCTGTCAGCTGAAAGCAGGAGCCTATCTTATATAGCTCCACTTTCTTCCCTCGAGACTCTTGTTGATAAACCAACTATTTAATTATGAAACACAACGAGTCAAGAACCCATTTATGCCCACAACGACAGATCAAAAATCAGTGTCGACAGCATGTATTCACGCTATTGATTAAGAACAAGTACTGTCCGCCAGAGTAGCATCAAACAATATTAAAATCAACATCACCTAATACCAATGGTATTAAAACGCACATAGTAAGTGCTAAAAAGCCTTACTTACTAGCACAATGTTGTTGATTTTGCCGACCTGATTTGTTTACAGTCTCATGCCGACAAGTATAATTCCTACTCTTTTGTTTACACCTTAAAAGTAAGGAATTTATTATTGAGAAACAAAGATTGGAAATAAATTGATATAGAATTTCTATAATAAAAGCCGGTTTTTCATTTTCCAACGGATGCGGTATCGTCCATATCTATTCACCCGTAATTGTCTAGCACCGCATCTGAGAACCTAATTAATAGTGCTATTTATTTACCGGAGTGACTTAGGTTGTACGCTGGGATGAAATTGCCGATTCCGATGGGACGGGCATATCTTAGCATTAAACCGCTCTATTAACACTTAAAAAATGAGACATTTTTTTAAGGCAGGAGAGCTCTTGCCTATTCTGAAGACAAGAGGTATACATATTGCCCTACAATCTATCCTATGCTTAGTTTCTATGTTTAGTTTATCAGCTCAGACGCCCCGCAGGGACAGCGGGACGAATGGGCTTACGCAGTTAGACCCGGTCATGCTCGGGTTTAGAGTACCTGAAGAATTCTGGACCCGTGAATTCATTGTCTTTGAAAATGGTATATATACAAACATGACACTAGCAAAATATCGGGGCAAACCTTTGATCTTGGATTTTTGGGCAAGTTGGTGCACCTCTTGCATGCCCAATTTTCCTAAACTTGATCGCTTTAAAAAGCGCTATGGCGATAATATTAATTTTCTGCTCGTTAATAGTTATGACAGTGATACAGCAAAGGTCTTTGACATCTTTACCGGTGAAAAATATGCCAAATACCGTACGAAAACTCCCTCCATACTATTTGATACCTACTTGAAACAATTATTCCCCCATCAGGCAGTACCAATATTTATTTGGCTGGACGATTTCGGCCGTTTGGGTGCATCATCCACTTCAGACTTTCTTAATGAAAAGCAGATTGAGGGGCTGATCGCTAGAACGAAAGGAGCAAAAAAATGAAAGCGGTTTTTGTAGGGTTGATCCTATTATTTGTGGGAAATGTATATGGACAGGTAGCACTATCGGGTAAAGTAAAAAATGAACTGGGCGAGCCTATAGCGCAGGCTACTATTCATAATAGCAAAAATGAACTATTGGCGGTAACAGACAATGCCGGTTTTTTTACATTCAATGCGCTAAGACTGCCAGTGCTGATCAATAGCAATAAGTTTAGTTACAGGTCAGATACATTGTTGGTGACACACAACGGAACGCTAGACATCGTGCTCAAAAGAAACCCTATACAACTTGAAGCAGCAGTGATATATAGTGACGGATTTCAAAAATTGCCAAAAGAAAGAGCTACCGGCTCGTTTGAGCAGCTGGATGGCAATCTGCTAAAAAGAAGGGTGTCGACTTCGATATTGGGGCAATTGGATGGAATGGTAACCGGACTACAGTTTGATAATCGAAATAAAAACGCACAACTAAATATTCGTGGTATAAACTCATTTTCTGGAGGAAATATCGCACCATTGATCGTCGTTGATAATTTTCCTTTTGAAGGTTCCTTGGATCAGATTAATCCCAATGATGTTGAGTCAGTTACTTTGCTCAAAGATGCCGCCGCCACTTCGATCTGGGGAGCAAGGGCCGGCAATGGCGTGATCGTGATCACGACAAAAAAAGCAAATAATAGCTTTCATGCCACCTTTTCCTCCAATTGGACTTTCCAGGCGCCAGAAGATCTTTATTATACCCCGGTGGTAAAAGCTACTGATGCCATCGATGTCGAAATGATGTTTTTTGATAAAGGGCACTATAACAATCTTTTTACTAATCCGCTTTCGCTAAGAAAGATTATTCCGTCGCCGGTGGTCAGCATGCTGCAAAAAGCCAAAACAGGAGAGATATCCCATGAAGCCGCTATGGAGTATATTGATGGGCTGCGAGCCTATGATGTACGTAAAGATAGAGAACGGTTTTATCGCTGGGGCGGCCTCCAACAGCATCATCTGCGTATAAATAATGGTTCACCGCGGTCTGATCATAGCCTGTCTGTCGGATGGGATAGATCCCTGGCAAATGAATTGATGAAAAACGATGACCGCATAAGCTTGAGGCAGAACAATCTCTTTCGGATTAGTCGCCGCCTGCAGATTCAGGCAGATCTTTCTTATGCGACCAAGATGTTAAGATCTTCGCTCGGAATAAGTAATTACGTTACTTATCCGTATACAAGGCTTTTTGACAATGATGGCAATGGTATCACTGTGCCTTATCTTTTAAATCCGGATTATGTAGAGCGCTTGACCGGTAGTAAACTGATGGACTGGACACTAAATCCTTTTGATGATCTAAGACAGAGTCAATCCCAAGGAAATATTGCTCATATGGCCGCAAATCTGACCGTGACTTACAAACTAATGGAAGGACTAAATATACAGTTACTGTATGGATTGGAATCACAAAAGTCTAGAGGACGGGCGCTGTACGAAGAGGATAGTTTTTTTGCAAGGGATCTAATCAATAGATTTACACAGATCACTCAGGATGGAACGATAAAGTATATTGTGCCTAGAGGTGCTATTGAAGACCGGTCGTATAGCGAGATGATCGGACATCGGGTAAGATCACAGCTAAATTATAATAGAGACTGGAACGATATCCACAATCTCAACCTGCTCATAGGATCCGAATGGAGCGATCGCAAGGCACAGGGCAATTCGTATCGCAATTATGGACTGGATACGGATGTACTGACAATAAAGAAAGTGGATTATGTCAATGCTTATCCAACTTATGAGAATCTGTATAATAATGCTTACATCCCCTACAGTGGATCAAATAGTGCGAGCGTGCAGCGATTTATATCACTCTATGCGAATGGGGCATATGCTTATAAGGGAAAATATATATTGACCGGATCCATGCGGAAGGATGGAAGTAACAAGTTTGGTGTCGTGACAAATGAGCGTTGGAATCCACTTTGGTCAGCAGGTATAGCTTGGAACCTGTCAAAGGAAACTTTCATGAAAAACTATGCCTGGCTAAATAACCTGCGGATTCGGAGTACATACGGCACAAGTGGTAACAGCAGTGTCGGAGCCACTCGTGATCCGGTCATGACATATTCTAGTGCTGCCAATTATACGAATTACCCATTTGGTATTATCTCTACACCGCCAAACCCTTACTTAAAGTGGGAGGAGGTTCGGACATGGAATAATGGATTGGATTTCGCCGTTCTTAAGAATAGAATTTCAGGTTCATTCGAATGGTATGACAAATGGTCGATCGATCTGATTGCGCCGGACCAGATCGATCCGACAACAGGATTTGCCGAGGTACAGCGCAATATCGGTAAAATCAGGGGCAGAGGTTTCGATGCAAAGATTGAAATTTCGTCCCCTGGATCAAGTCGCCTCCAATGGCGTACGACAATTGGTGTTTCTAAGTCAAGTAGTGTGGTCAAAGAATATAAAGGCGCGCTATACTCCTCTACGGTGTATGTTGAAAATAACGGTGGAATAATCAACCCCATTATCGGAAAAGAGATGTACCCTGTTTTTGCTTACCGCTTTGCCGGACTGGATCCTGAAAACGGTGACCCACAGGGCTACCTAAATGGCGAATTGTCAAAATCCTATGCCAAAATGATGAATGATTCACTGCAATATATGCGATATTATGGAAATGCACTGCCAAAATATTATGGCTTTTTTAGGGGTATGATCGCTTGGAAATCACTGACGCTTACATTCTCGGTCAACTACAAATTTGGACACTACTTTAAGAAAAATACGGTGGGCTATGCAGGTACGTCCATTACCATGGGCGGACATAGCGATTATTACGACCGATGGCAGCAGCCCGGTGATGAACAGTGGACGACTGTGCCCTCCATGAACTATCCCGGAGATGCGAATAGGGACAGATTTTACAGGTACTCCGAAGCTAATGTGCTAAAAGGAGATGTAATCAGATTGCAAGATATTCAACTGAGTTATAGCCTTGCTAGGATTCCGCTGCGGTTTACAGCTTCAGTCAATAATGTGGGAATAGTATGGCGGGCCAATAAAAAGGAATTGGATCCGGATTATTTTGCTACCCCACCCAGTCGTATTTATGCAATAGGTGTTAATTTAAACTTACAAAAATGAAAATGAGATCTTGTTCGCTAACAGTTGCATGGACCGTATGTTGTTGTGCAACACTGTTTCTCATGCTTTCCTGTAATAAATTTTTGGATAAAAAAGCCGAAAGCGCATTGGTGATTCCCAATTCATTGACAGCCTTACAAGCCTTGCTGGATAACAATAATATAATGAATGTATATATTGGGTCTGGACTGATAGAGGTGGGGGCTGATGATTTTTATATTTCTGGTGCTTCCTATAATGCGCTCTCCGAACTCGAAAAGCATGCATATATTTGGCAGCCATATCCTTATTTTGCAATAAAAGACAGGAATATGAATTACTCAAATATATACCGTGTTGTCTTTAATGCAAATACAGTACTGGAACAGTTAAAGAAAATAGATGACAGCAATAGCAATGCATATAAATCCATAAAGGGAGCTGCGCTTTTTTTTCGTGCCTATGCTTTTTATCAATTGGCACAGGTATACTGTGTCGCTTATAAGAGTGGCGATGCGGAATATAACAGCACGCATTTGGGGCTACCAATAAGGTTATCTCCCGACTTTGAGGAAAGATCGGTGAGGTCTTCTCTCGAAGAGACCTATGCGCAAATAGAGAAAGATTTACTGGAAGCTGTCGAACTACTGCAAGATAGGACCGAAATCGCAATGCGTCCCTCAAAATTGGCCAGCTTGGCCATGTTAGGGCGTCTTTATTTAATCATGGGCGCCTATGATAAAGCGCTTCTATTCACTGATAGAGCATTGAGTATAAATGCCACGCTCATGGATTTCAAGGATAGAGATTTTCAGAGCGCAACACCGTTTGAAATCTTAAATTCCGAGACAATATTTTTGAGTTATAACGCGACGATTTCTGCCATAGACCCAAGCATTGCGAGTGTTGACACAGTACTATATCGTGGATACGCGGATGATGACCTCAGAAAAGTATTATTTTTTAACCTGAAATCGGACGGAACGGTGGCATTCAAGGGTAGTTATATCGGATTTTATAATTCTGTATTTTTTAATGGGATTGCAACGGACGAGCTTTATCTCATCAAATCGGAATGCCTGGCGCGCCAAGGTCAGCTCGAATTGGCGAAAGCAGCCCTAAAATCCTTGCTGGATAAACGGTATAGAAATGGATTTACATGGCCTAATACAAGAGAGGGCGCGGATCAGATATTAAGCTATATTCTCGATGAAAGACGTAAAGAGCTTTTATTTAGAGGCTTGCGATGGACGGATGTCAGAAGGTTGAATTTTGACCCGCGATTCAAAAGAGATTTGAGACGAGATCTGCTATTGGATGGGGTTTGGAAGACTTTTGAGTTACCTGCTAATGATAAAAGATATGCTTTTCAATTCCCGGAAGATGTAATCCAGATATCCGGTATGCAACAAAATCCTCTTTAAAGAAAGAAGTGCTATCCGACTTGTTTGAATAGCACTTCTTTAAGCGCTGCTCGTCTAAATATTTACTTAGTTGGCGCGAAAAGACTCAACAGTCTCATTTGCTGTCCCTGAAGTGATAGCTGATTGAATGCGTTGTTCTACATTTTGACCAGTTCCTGGCACTGTATAATTCAGATCTATAACGCCCGAATTTGGACTCGTTTCGGGAGCATTTAAGTTGCAGGCCGTTTGTGCTACACCAGGACAGGTGGAGCTTTTACCTTCCGAATACTGTGCGGAATCTGAAATATCATTGTTTGAAGGATTTGTAGACCCGTCAAAATGCCACTCCTTAAGTTCGGGCTCAGTATTTTCCAACTTAAGTTCACTTTTTTTTGTTAAGGCATTTACGCCAATTACAATTCCAAATGTCATGACACCAATGCTCATGGTGCCGATGATTCTTTTTACTAATTTTTTCATTTCTTATGTTTTTAAGTTTATGCGTTTCGCTTATCCTTATTATACTCCTGGATAGGCCGTGGAGTTGTTCCCCTTGAGCGGCAAGACTATCCTGGTCCAGCCGATCAGTTATCTTATACCAAAGTTAAAACCACAAAACAGGTCCGAGTTCGGTAAAATCCTCCTCCTGGCTTCCTTATTTTTCGCGTTTGGAGTTTTAATATTAATATCCTTAAAAGTGGTGTGGTGTCAAATGCTCAGCTTTAAGGTCTAAGATTGAGTTGGCCCCCATCGATACCCTCTTGATACTTCTTGGGACGTACGCCCACATGCTTCAAAAAATAATCCGAAAAAGAACTGTCTTGATTGAAGCCGCAATAGACACTGACTTCTTTGACGGAATAATGCTGCCGAAGCAGATCTTTAGCCTTCTGGACCAGAAGCCTATTCCAGGTCTGCTTTGGACTCTCGCCAACAAATCGTTTATACCGCTTATCCAATGTGCTGATACTGATATGTAGCTGTTCCGCAATGGCCTGGATGGAACAGCTGCTAAACGTCTGCATCGCCTGATCCTCGAGTATCCGCTTCGCTCGTTCGGCCAGCAATTGATCGGGATCTATCTTCTCGTACTGCTCAAAATTTTTATAAATCGCAATATCAAATAGGTCATAGACCATTCTTATGGCCATCGCCTCATTGTCTTTGTGGTAGGTAAAAAAATGATCTTCAATTTTTGAAAGCTGATAGCCTGTCTTTTCTCTGATCGGCCAGATCGCACTTTGGTAAAGACACTTTTTGTTACGTAGATGTGCTTTCCTGAATTCAGATAAAAAGTGGTTCGCTTGGTAGATTTCTGGCCGGATGTAGCCGATATCTACCAAAACACCGTAGACCAGATAATCCCCCGGAAACAAATCGATCCGGATTTTGCCTTTTGGAATATAAATATAGCTGTCATACCCTGATGGTAGTTGAGCTTGGCTTTTATTTGATTTCTGCTCAAAGATAATAGTCGATGGTGAATGGAGGTTGTACAGCAGATGATAGTCGGTCTTATTCGTTTCCACTTCCAGTCTGGTCGGCTCTTGTATCTGAGCCTGTATACGATAGAAGATGACGCTATGGTAGTCTATGTATTCTTCGACAAGCTGAATGCTTTCCCCCTCATACCGCTGCAACACGGAGTCGGGGAGTTTGGGCAAAAAAGCTTTCACTTGCCTGCAAAATATGTCCACCTTGGCCAGCATAAAATGAAATGTTTTTTTCATAAACGGAATTGTTGCATCAAGATTTTTTGAGATTAAATACTGTTTTATAAAGGTAAAATCGAGGATTTCTCTTTTTCGAAAAAAATGATAAACAACAGTTTTCCAACAGAATTGTGCACGAAATCGACTATATCTGTTAGATTTATTCCTCTAATACCAATTGCCGGTACAAAAAGTGCTCATTCCTGTCACATACCATTCTTTTCGCTTTTTTCGCAATTTTCTCCAACATTTGTTTTGTTAGCTAACCGATTTATTAAATGTTCGTACGACAGCGGGACTGGTCTGACCCGCATGGTTCCAGACCTGTATTTAAATGACTTCAAATGAAAGATAATGTAAATACAATGATCACCGATATACCCAAAATGATGAGCCTGACAATGGAACAGATGATAGGGATGTTTCCTGAAATGGAAGATGTGGTCGACGACGAAAAATGCTGGGTAGATATTCCCTGATTCAACTAGTATTGCCTCCTTTGTGGAGGCAGTGCCTTATGAGTACGATAATAATAAACAATAACCAATGGTAGATTGAAAACCGGTATTCAATCACTGTATCACCGATAACAAAATAATAAACCGATGCACAAAAATCAATTAACCAAACCTTTTTGGTTCGCTAATGTATGGACCTTTTTCCCCGATCTTGGGGTGGGTGACCTTGAAATAAATTATTTGAAATGGCGTGCGTTTCAGAGCGCCTTTGCCAAGATGGCACGACCCTCTTTATTGACGCAGCTGCTGGATCTGGAATCATTGGAAACAATCCCCACAGCACTTACTGGCATCTGTCTAGCATTTCATTATGGTCCATATCGTTTATTGCCGCGCTATCTCATTGCTGCCGGTTATAAGATAACGATAGTGGTATCTCCAAAGGTGATCAGGGGCGAAAGCTGTTCCACACATCATGATCTTTTGATTAACAATCTCCCCAAAGATACAGTGCATTACATAGATGCCTCCCGTCCCGCAGTGCTCAAGAACATGATCTCGGCGGTCCATCAGCGTAGGCTAGTACTGCTTTATCTGGATGCTGATGAAGGTGTCCGCCACATCTCTTCTAAAAATCATCGGACCTTGATTAAGGTCCCCATCCTGCACAAAGAACTTTATTTCCATTCAAATAGTGCACGGTTTGCCCATAAATTTGGTATTCCTGTATCTTTTATGTGGATGGATCGAGATAGAAACGATGGCCGCTGGAAAGTCGCTATAATGAATAAATTGGCGCACAGACAAAATGAATCGATATCCATCTACTTAAAAAGATTTAAAATGAAACTGGAAGTGGTACTCAAAAGGATCATGGGACAGGATTGGACTGCTTGGGAAAATTGGCCTCTGCTTCATCTATACCAGCCAGATCTGGCCACTGCAAATGATAATGGAATAAATGGACCGTTTTGGATGATGCCTATCGTTATGCAGCAAAGACAGTTTTTTTTCGACGTAAAAAACAAACGCTTTTTTGAAATAAAAAACGACTAAAAATTATTTATGAAATGTTTTTAGAAAAAATATGTTTAGACAGTTATACCTTATATACCTTTTTATTTATATTTAGAATAACCAATTAACGTATCCGTTACGCTATCATATGAAAACGACAATCACAAGCCAGTTGAAAACTTGTTGGGCTCTATACAAGGCCCATATCCTGTTTTTTCTGGGACTGGGAGTCATTGTGTTAATTTTGATCAAGTTGAATATACATGTCTGGGGACGATTGACGATACGTTATTTAATTGCTTTAATAGGTCCTTATATTGTTTCGTTTACTGCATGTTGGGTAATGATCAGGATATGCTGCCGACAGTCATTAGCCTTTGGAATAGGGGCGCTGCTTGTTTCGGTTCTTTGGATCGCTTATTCTGCCGACTTTTGGTACCAATACGCCTATCACTGGCTTCCTGCTCATGGAATTAATTTTGTAGGGAAGATGACGCCCCAACGCTTGGTACAGTTCAATAATAGGGTATTGGTAGGGAATATGTTAGTTATGGTAATAGCATTTATTGTACAATTACTTGCACGCTATTTTTCCTTTCGGTCACGTTTACAAAGACGTTCAAATACACTGAATACATTAATGGTTTCTGCACGATTGTCGAGCCATTTTACCAGACAATGGATCAAGATCGTGATGGAAAATAAAGTACTACACCATCCGGACATACTCCGATTGCTACAATATATTATTGATGTCATGGCAAATAAAAAATTAAAAGTAGCTATTGCAGAGGAATGGGCGCAACTCAAGGTAATGGCTTCTTGCTTCACAGAAAGAAATGTTCAATTCGAAGGCGAACAGCTACTCTCCAGCTCGGACTGGAATAGATCACTTCCTGCCGCAACATTGCTCTCTTGGTTCGAAAATGCCCTGGACCATAGTCCCAAAGGACAAAAGGATAGCATCTGCATTGCCTGGACGCGAGTTGGCGGTAAGCTCCAGTTTCAGATGACCAATACAATAGCCATTATCAGATCAGATGGCCATTCAGGCTCAGGAACAAGGATGGTACAGCAGCTATTTGATCAGTTGCTGCCCGGAAATTATAAGATCGAATATATAAACCATGCGAACACTTTTATCGTTCAGCTCTCTTTTATGTAAAAATAAATTGTTATGCCAATAATCCCCATTCTTATCGTTGAAGATTTTCAGCAAGATGCCCAACATTTAAAATATTTACTGTCCCAGACCGAACTGGACCTGGAAATAGATCTGGCTGATAGTCCAAAACAAGCCATTAGCAAAATCAACACCAACAAATATGATATCATTTTTATGGATATTGTCTTAGGAGCCCAACTTGATACTGGGATGGTAAATGGGATGGACTTGTATGAATCCATTGATCCCAAAAAAAGACCCCAGGTCGTTTTTATCACTGCGCACGATTCCTTCTCTTTACGTTCTTATGCATTGGACGCTGCTGATTACATCTCTAAACCCGCTACTTATCCAATGCTGTGCCGCGCACTCAACAATGCATTTTCACGGATGACAGTTCCAATTAATATTAGATACAAACAGCAGCCCGAAGCAGTGTTTTTGGAATTGTCAGATCGAATATGTCATCGGATGCTGTTCCATGATATCTACTATATTCAAAAAGTGAAAGGTGACAATGAGCTGGCATTTTTTGAAAGAAATACAACAAGGGATGACAATGGACGTTTAATGCCACGCACAGCAAAAAAAACGATAAAAGAAATAATACGAATTGTGTCCGAATCTGGATTCGTTCAGGTAGATCAGTCCACAATCGTCAATATAGATTTTATAGCGTCCTTTTCTAAGGATACAATATACATGATCGAAGGACCGCAGTATAAATTCAAGGTAACACGTAATTATGTGAAGGAATTGCGAAGCAAGCTCCACGTCTTTGACTGAACCCTTGGCCAGTTGATATCCCGAGCAAAATATTCCAAAGCATTTTGACCGAATAATCAAATTATGAACTAAATAAATGAAACATGGAGAAATTTTTTGAAGAAGTAAAATCTGAGCTGCGGGCATTAGTGCAGGCTGTTCAGATCATTGCCTCACAGGCACAGCAATTAACTCAGAATTATGGCAGCACCGTTACCGAACTAATGGACAATACCGACATCAAATCCTTCTTGAAGATTAGGGATACCAAGCTCGGTGAATTAAAAGCACATTTGCCCATTTACAGTCTAGATGGTAAAGATTTTTACTTCAAAAATGAGATTATCGCCCACATCAAGGCGAATCCAAAAAAGAGAAAATAATTCACCAATTACACTTGCCCAGCTTCACTGTCCCTGATCTGGGCAAACTTTTAATCCTTGCTAGCTCCGCACAACAACCTTACTTCCCCGACACAATAATCTTACTGCCTTAGTACTTGTTAAGCACAAGCTTCAGACAAGTGCAATAGAATAAGAGGAGACGAGCCTATTTTTATAATATCATTTTTCAACGTTTTTCGCCGCCAATAACCGCAATTCAACGCTACCCTGCTTACTGCTTGACAACGGCTCTTTCGGATAGCATATTTGTATTGTCATGCAATGAAGGGCGCCCATTGTGTGGATTATAAACAGATTTTTAAATAGAAAAAACAACAAAAATGGCAAAATCAAGAGATAATATCGTTATGCAGGGTGCATCGGGCACCGTAGGAAAGATGCTGGTATTCCGCCAGCGCGGTGATCAGACAGTGATTGCTCGAAGGCCCAAAAAAGGGGCAAACGCAAAACCTCCAACAACCAAGCAGCTCGAAGTACAAAGTAGGTTTATGGATGCTTCACTGTATGCACGCACTGCAATTCAGGATCCCGATATGAAGGCAGCTTATCAGGCAAAGGCCAATATCAATCAGACTGCTTATAACGTCGCATTTAAGGATTTCTTTACAGCACCGGTAATCCGTCGCTGGGACGATAGTGGCTACAAAGGAAATGCGGTGGATCAGATCACATTGATGGTCAAAGATGTAATGGCTGTGGTCAAGATCGAAGTACAGATACTAGATCAGAACGATGCGGTCATCGAAACAGGGCTTGCGCAGGATATGGATGGGATCGGCGTGTCTTGGATGTATCAGATCCAGCAGGACAATCCGGATTTTCTACAGGCCAAATACCTGGTCACACTGACTGATACGCCGGGGCATCAATATGCTTACGAACTCAAATACGGAGATAAATAGCAGGCCGATGCAACTCACACTCAAACGTGTTCGACAGGGGAAGGAGAGTACCCTGTCTGAACTTTATCGCGATGGGATCTTTCAATGTTACGTACTCGAAGATAGTATCCGGGACAGCAAAGTGAAAGGGCAAACCTGCATCCCGATCGGTAGTTACAAGCTTGGACTCAATTACTGGGGTGGGATGAACACCGCCTATAAAAGACGGTTTCCGGATAGGCATCAGGGCATGATTGAAATAAAAGATATCCCCAATTTTAGCATGGTGTATATTCATATCGGTAATACACATGCCGATACATCCGGTTGCCTTTTGGTAGGGACTTACTTCCATAAAAGTAACGATGGCACCGATTATGAAGTATATCAATCCACGCAAGCTTATTGTGAACTCTATAAGGCGATCATCGAAAAGGTAAAAAAAGGAGAAGTGACTTTACATATCGAACATGCTTTTACGAGCAAATCTTAAGCTTACAAAAGTAAATACGAGATCTCAAAACCACTTAAATGCCCTAGGCTTACCCAAATAGAGTCTCAATACTCAATACTAATATCTCAATACTAAATAAAAATGAATAGAATCATAAGTAAAATAGGAAATGTGCTGCAGCTCATACTGGCGGCACCGATAAAGCTGCCCGGAAAGACACTAAATATAGTCCGGTATATTGCACTGGGACTGGGAATTATCGAATCGGTTATAAACGAGAAAGATGACGAAACCACAGCTTCGGAAAAAATAAAGCATCAAAGCCAATTGGATAATACCAACAGGTCCGCAGCGATGACTAATAATAAAGTAAAGATGGATCTGCCTCGGGAGGAAGGAGGAGCAGATGAAAATCAGTGATGTACGGCTGTCTGCTATTGGTGGCACCCTCTGTGGTATCTGGGCGTCATTTTCGGTGGGCGATTTGCTCTATGGTGCCCTCACGGCTCTCATCGGCACCTTGGTTAGTTTCCTGCTGAGCAGGCTGTTGAACAGGATATTCCGACGAAAATAGTAGTGGGGCATCTGCAGGAGTAGATGCCCCGATTTCGACCATAAAAAGTATTTATACGCTTGATCTGTATTAGTACTTTTTATATTTCGATTGATACGGGTCTTGTTTTATGTAGGCTGCGATGGCATAAAGTTTGGATTTAACCTACCGATTTTAATAAAATTTTGACTTACATATACACACGAACGATGAGAAAATTTATTCAAACTTTGGGATTAGGTATGCTTATTTTGACAGCAGTAATGAGCTTTACATCATGCAGCAAGGAGGATGATCCTGCGGACAACAATCTTTTTATCGGTAAATACGAAGGGAAGATCGCATTTGACGACCTGAAGGATAACAGTAAGGATGTCGCTTCTGCAGATGGTACCATTACAGTAACAAAAACCGGTAATACCTATAACTTTGCTTTTGGTAATAGTATTCCCAATCTAAATGGTGTTGACTTCGAAGAGAAAGAAAATGTGTTGATTAATATTGGCTCGGCGGGGACAGGAGTGATCCGCATTGATGCCGGCAAACTTACGATCGGCTATACCAAAGATGACAAGGTCTGGACAGCCGATTGCCAGCGTAAATAACGGTAATAGATTGAATTCTTTTTTGAGCCATTGCCATTTTGGAAATGGCTCTTTCTATGTACATATCCCTTCACTTAATTTCTTTTAGCAAAAAGAGGCTTCTTCAAGATACTGCACAATTCCTCCTCAGTAGACCGCTTATTGCCGCGTTGGAGCAGATTGAACCCACGGACAAACCATAGTCCTTTCCTCAAAAATGCATTTCGGTCTAACGGCGATGAATTCAGTTCTTTCTATAGGAGTGGATTTTTGTAAAAAAAGCCTTCTCCAACAAAGGAGAAGGCCTCATATATAAATGTAGGGGTGATTTTTCTAATTTGCTGTCAATGCCACAGCATTGAGCTGTC
>PJTS01000503.1_pt1 | contig 23627 bp, 20 predicted proteins | sample 1512251 | NCBI WGS metagenome assembly PJTS01 (sample SAMN08177686, study PRJNA422409) | Soil metagenome, whole genome shotgun sequencing project. | isolation source: Soil (2) enriched on wood chips: alkali lignin treatment | place: USA: Madison | collected 2015-01-15 | reverse complement strand
TTCCCAATTTGCTGCATCAGTGATTTTCAAAATCGCTCTAGCCAAATCTTTTGCATAGGTTGGGCTGCCAATTTGATCATTAATTACATTTACTTCCGCTCGTTCTGCCATTAGTCGGCACATTGTCTTCACAAAATTCTTTCCATAGGAAGAATATACCCAGGAGGTCCGGATAATAATCGCTTCGGAGCACCATTTTTGAATCGCGTTCTCGCCAGCAAGTTTGGTCTGGCCATAAACATTGATTGGTGCTGTTGGCGCGTCTTCGGTTAACGGAATAGCAGAACCACCGTCAAATACATAATCTGTCGAAATCGCAATCAATTTTGTACCATGTAGATGACAGTATTGCGCTATCTCCTCACAAGCTAGGTGGTTGACCAAATCTGCCAGCTCAGGCTCTTCCTCCGCCTTATCAACAGCAGTATAAGCGCCGGCATGAATAATTAAATCTGGCTGATACATCGCCAAAATATCCTGAATCAAGAGCACTTGATCCAGCGGTAACTGCTTCCGATCCAAAAAGTAGCACTCTTTTTCGGTATCATTCGCCAATAGTTCGTTTAATTCGGAACCTAGCTGTCCAGAAGCGCCTGTAATGACAATTCTCATCAAATCTTTTTTATGGTATAAGCCTGATGTGTCTATTTCTCCCAAACAGAGGCATTAAAGCACATCGGCGTTCTATTTTATTATTTCAATTTATCATATAATGCTGTAAAATTTTGCGCCTCTCTGTCCTTTTGCGACAAGATCATCTGATCGACTGGAATCCGCCAATCAATCGCCAATTGCGGATCTAATGGATATACACCATCCTCAGCTTCTTTGCGATAGGTATTGTCACATTTGTAGGAGAATACCGCTTGCTCAGATAATACGGAGAAGCCGTGTAAAAATCCCCGCGGCACAAATAGTTGCTTTTTGTTTTCGGCTGAGAGTTCCACAGCAACATGTTGTCCATAGGTGGGCGAATTGGGCCGAACATCAACTGCCACATCCAATACGCGACCTTCTAACACACGGACCAGTTTTGCCTGCGCATGCTCACCTGCTTGCATATGCAATCCCCTCACCACGCCAAATTGAGATTTCGATTGGTTATCCTGTACAAAATGGGGATTATGTCCCAATATTTCGGCCAATTTATTTTCATTATACGATTCAAAGAAATAACCTCGCTCATCTTCGAAAACGGTCGGCTCCAAGATAAAGCAACCCGATAGTTTAGTTTCAGTATATTTCATGTTTAAGCGCCGTGATATTGGTTGTTGTAATACTTCTGATAGTCACCGGAAGTCACATGATCCAGCCATTCCTGATTGGACAGAAACCAATCTATCGTCAGTGATAAGCCTTGTTCAAATGTCACCGATGGACTCCAGCCCAATTCCATATTTATTTTATTTGCATCAATCGCGTAACGCAGATCATGGCCAGGCCGATCTTTCACAAAAGTAATTAGAGAAGCAGCTACCCCCTCTTCACGGCCTAACTTGGCATCCATTTGTCGGCATAGTTCTTTGATCAGGTCTATATTCTGCCATTCATTAAAACCACCTACATTGTAAGAATCGCCATTTTTACCTTGATGGAAAACCAAGTCTATCGCTTTCGCATGGTCAATGACAAAGAGCCAGTCCCGCGTATACTTTCCATCCCCATATACGGGCAGTGGTTTGTTATTTAAGATATTATGAATACACAGTGGGATTAGCTTTTCAGGAAAATGATTGGGACCATAATTATTTGAACAATTGGTTAGGACAATCGGTAATCCATAGGTATCATGATAGGCTCGCACAAAATGATCCGAACTTGCTTTGGAGGCAGAGTAAGGTGAATGTGGATCATATTTGGTATCCTCTGTAAAAAAACCTGTTTCGCCCAAAGCGCCAAACACCTCATCTGTTGAGACATGATGAAAACGTTTTCCCTCAAAATTATCCTTCCAAATTGCTCGAGCAGCGTTCAACAAATTTACGGTGCCGATCACATTGGTCATCACAAACGCTGTAGGATCTGCAATTGAACGGTCAACATGTGATTCTGCGGCCAAATGAATGACACCATCCGGCTGATATTGTTCGAAGATTGAGGTTATCGTAGCCTGATCCGTAATATCGGCTTTCACAAAAGTGTAATTCGGGTGATCCTCTATATCTTTCAGATTTTCCAGATTACCGGCATAAGTTAGCGCATCCAGATTAATAATTTGATAGTCAGGATACTTTGTAACAAACTCACGGACGACATGGGATCCAATAAATCCTGCACCTCCGGTGATTAAAATTTTTTTATTCATATACGTTGCTTATCGACGGAATACCGCACGAGCTAATCTGTCAAAATTATTACTCTAGTTAAATCGTTCGCTAAAATTAGGTTGATTTTTGCGAATTGGCAAGTTTTAATCGATTGAGAAAGCATAATAAATACAAAAGTCCCATTACTGGGACTTTTGTATTTAGATCAGGCTATATTCTTTTGTGTTACTTTTAAATCTTTTTTATAAGCGAATATACCGGAACCTCGTCCACGAGCTCATTGTTATCCAAGGCCTCGTATTCGGAATTTTGAGATTTAAACTCAGGAACAATTCGTTTCATCGCTGCGACCAAGCCCATAAAGTCTGGTAAATGTTGATCCGCATCCACAATCTGCTGGCAAACAGCGTTGATCCGTTCCGCTTTCAAGATCAATTCATCATGTTTTACTTTTGCAATCATAATCTTCGGATGATGGGTTTTTACCGTATTTTCATTATTGGCCAAAAGTTCCTCATAGATTTTTTCACCCGGACGAAGGCCAACTATTTTGATATCGATATCTTCCGGATAGCGATAGCCCTTCAGCTTGATCATCCGTTTGGCCAGATCCATTATTTTAACAGATTTGCCCATATCGAAGACAAATATCTCCCCTCCTTTTCCCATCACACCAGCTTCTTGTACCAACTGACAGGCTTCAGGAATAGTCATAAAGAAACGCGTTATTTCAGGATGGGTCAGCGTCAATGGTCCTCCACTCGCCATTTGTTTCTCAAACAGCGGGATTACCGAACCGTTAGAACCGAGCACATTTCCAAATCGGGTGATAATAAAACTAGTGTTGGATCTGCCACTACAGCTGCTCACATAGATTTCAGCCATCCGTTTGGTCGCCCCCATGACATTTGTCGGATTGACGGCTTTGTCTGTGGACACCATCACCATTTTCTTTGTCCCATACTGCATACAGAGATCAGCAACATTCTTACTTCCGATTACATTTGTCTGAATGGATTCATAAGGATTTGCCTCCATCAATGGTACATGTTTATATGCTGCCGCATGAAATACAAGATCCGGTTTGTACTGCGCAAATATATTTTGCATAAAAGCGTAGTTACGCACATCGCCAACAATACAGTGCAGATGTTCGGGCTGTGTTGCCTTTATCGACTGCTGGATATCATACAAAGCAGATTCAGCCTGATCCAATAGAATCAATTTGTTATAGTGTCGTCTGGCAATCTGACGAGCCAACTCCGAACCAATGGAACCTGCGGCACCAGTGACGAGAATCACCTTTCCCTTCATCTCTTCTTCAATCTCCGGATGATCTAATTTAATAGGCTTACGCCCAAGCAAATCTTCGATTTTTAAAGGACGGATCTCCCGTTTTGCTCCAGAATTGAGCAGGATGCGGGCCGATGGCATAATTTTGAGTTCAAGCCCGATGTTTTGGAACCAGTCTGACACATATTCCAACCGCTCTGGATCATTGTTCTCCACTGCGATAATCACCTGCGTGATTTCATGTTTGCTGATATACTCCTTGGTAATTTCGGTAATATCTTTGATCTTCAGACCAGCAAGGCGTTTTCCGATGCGCGAGACTTTATCTTCTACAAAGGCGACAACTTGGTACTTGATTCTAGGATCCTCTTTCAAGAGCGAGAAAGAGACTAGTCCTGGGCGTGAAGCGCCAAAAATCAGCACATTTTCACCTTTTCGCGCAGGTAGGAACAAATACTCAAAAATCGTTCTATAGACTACGCGCGCGCCAACCATTGTTACAATCAAAATACAAGCCTGCATAGTCAATACACCATACGATAAGCGGAAAAAATCACCCATCGCCGTTCCTTTTTCCACAGTCATCTTGATACCAAAGGTTAATATCATAAGCACCAGGTAGGCTGATGCAACCGTTTTAAAGATCTTAATGGTATCCCTTATTCCTGTCTGCCGGACAATCCCCTTAAACGTATTGTAAAATAGAAACATTAACAAGTATACTGGCAAGACCAATACAAGCTTTTTTAGCATCAAAGCGACATCAAAGACGCCCTTGAAATTATTTACTACGTAATTTGAAAACACATAACTTGCAAATACAAACCACATATCGATCAGCAAAATGACCCATCGAGGATTATCCTTCCGCAACCGTTTTCTTAAATCCCATAGAGATCCCATCATAGCTTTCTTCCCGTTTTAGTTTATTTCTTTACCGTCGTATTCTCCAATGAAGTTGGTACAACGCATATGGCTTATTTCAATTTTGTAAAGGACGACCAAGATACTTAAAATTTAACAATCATTGAACCCTTTTACTAAAAAATCGATAATGAAAGGCGCCATATACCCATCTTCATATCATCGTGGACTAAGCAACTATTATACCGAAAATATTACAAACAATGATAAAAGTTAAAAAATCACCAACAAAAGGTAGTTGAAATTTATTATTATTCAACAAAACCTTTCCCTTCTTATATTTTACATCTCTTTGATAAACGTCAAAACTGGCATATTGTTTGTAAAACATCCTGTAAGACAGACAAAACCATATACTTGAATCAGTTATTATGAATTTTTTAACCAATTTATTTAAAAATAAAAAGCCATCATCGGTCCGGCCCTTGGCGCAACTGGAGTTTTTGGAAGTGGATATGCACAACCATCTGCTACCCGGGATAGATGACGGCAGTACCTCGGTAAAAAATTCTATCGCTTATATTCAAGAGTTGCAACGGTTGGGATTAAAGAAATTTATCTGTACACCCCATATTATGGCAGGTGTGCATCCAAACAATAAGTCAACGATCGAGGAAGCACAGACGGCCCTTGTTCAAGGATTGAAAGAGAATGGCAACGGAGCTGATATTTTTGCTGCTGCCGAACACATGATCGATGATGGCTTGACATCACTTATTCAACAAGATGAACTCTGTGTGATACCCGGTGGTTATGTCCTGATCGAGATGTCCTACCTATCCGAATCCAAAGCACTTTTTCACATTATTTTAGACATCCAGAAACTTGGTTATAAACCTATTCTTGCACATCCTGAGCGATACAACTATTATCATGGAAATTTTAATATTTACAAACAGATTAAGGATGCAGGCTGTCTATTGCAATTGAACTTATTATCGCTCAGTCGCTATTACGGTGTAGATAGTAAAGCGATTGCCATGACATTGCTCAAGTCGGGCATGTATGATTTTGTCGGCACAGACTTACACCATGAGCGACATCTTGAGGCGATCAAGAATATAGCTGAAAAATATCCCGTTCGCGACATGCTAAAAACCTCTCCAATTTTAAATCAGACTTTATTGGATCACCTGGACAGTAATAAATCCCAGGGAATAGCAGGCTAAATAATCGGACTGTCCTATTTTCTATTCAAGACGGGTCAAATGATCTTGCAAACAAAAAATAATACAAAATAAAGAAAATTGCATAAAAAAACGCATTCCCCAACTTGGGGAATGCGCCTCCATTAAACTTATTATCCAAATAAATTATCTTTACGATGTATCGGTGAAGAACTATTTTCTTACACAACGCACTTGATATGCATAATTTGCCTCCGCGGGGCCTACATTAATAGACCAGCCACTGTCTCCCTTTGCACCAGTCATTTGCAGACGCTGATTACCGGCCAATAAATATAAACCTTGTGTTCCCATTCCATCACCAGAGTTATTATCATTATAGGATCCACCGTAAGGTAAGTAAAGGAATTTATAGCGATCAGCCCCGGGGTTACCTTGTTTACCAAAGAACATCCCCAAATTGGTAGCAGCAGTGCCATCGTACGTATCTACATAACGAGCCGGTGCCCAAGCGTTGACATCCTGCGGATTATCCTTACCGCCACTATTTGTATTGTTGATCAATTGGTTAATTTCCGCAGCAGTTGGAAGTCTCCAGGTATTCGCTGGCAACACCAATGCACAAGGATCACCATCAACACCATTGACATCTCTGCTCGGGCGTTGATTATTGACATTGAAAACCTTCGGTTTTACATAGCTATTGAACCAATAGTTACCATAAGTATCATTTGTTTTGGCAAAACCGTATACTGGATTTCCATTACCATCCGTCGTATAGGTCAAGTTTCCTAAAGCCCAGACCTCATCACCGATATTCACTTCAATCGGTTTCTTCAAGGTAATGTCCAGTTGATATTTTACACCCGGTTTAAGATTCCAGCCCGCTTTTGTCAAGTTCTTTGCAGCACTTCCAGCGATCGAAACACCAGACAGTACAATTGTACCGTTTGCTGTAGCAGCCGTTGTGATAAAAGTAGAATCTGAATTGATTACTTTTCCGGTTGTATTTTTCAGATTGAAGGCTACGGGATTTGCAGCCCCGGTAAAGGTCAATGCACCGTTTGTAAGTGCAACATCAACAGCTGCATTGGAAGGAGCAATTGTTGCGCCCGCAATACTGCTTACCGAGCCCAATTGGGAAGCATCAAATTTCAATGTTACCTGTGTAAACAAATGCGCCAGATCAGCATTCAATAGATTCTGTCCGTCTTTTACCTCAAAATCAACCTGATCCAACATAAAGTCCTTATCTGCAGTTAGACCTGCGAAATTTACAGTGCTTAACTTTGCTCCATTGGCAATTGAAGGCAATGTCTTATTGGTCCCGGACGCATAAATTACGAAAGTATATTTTCCTTTGTCAATCGCAAAATCCTGCGCACTGTTTCCCTGTGTAAAAGTTTTTGTTTCCTTATAGTCACCGGCTGCATCAAAAATGGCAACATAATAGACCGTTCCTTGTTTCAATGCTTTCTGATCGGTACCAGTTGAAACGGTAGCCGCCCGGTTAGATGCTTTTAAGCCCGGTGCCGTTGTTGTTTCAGCGGTCAAGGTCGCCACCAATGTATATTGATTGTCAAACGGGATTTCTACGGTTTGTTTTGCCGAAGCATAGGTACGGCCAACTGAAGCCGCTTTTACCGGATCAGCTGCTGCAAAGGCCTGTCCTATATTTAAACGTATGGTTGGTCCATCTGGAATGATCACGTTATTATTATCTTTACTACATGAAGAGATAAATAATGCGCATGCTAAGATCGTAGCAAAACCAAATTTTATTGTAAACTTATTCATGAAAATGATTGTTTATATCACCAATTAATTAACTCGTCTTATTACCAATCGATTTCTTGACTTTGCGTCTCAGTCTGCCAAGATTCGGTTACCGAACTGTTTACAGAGCCAGCGGCAACACTATATTCCAATTCTACATTTTGAGCATTTACACGAGGAGCTTCATAAGGAAGACGGCCATTTAGGTTAGCCAAGTTTTCTTTGTTCGTTTTCATTTCTTATATTTTTAAAATGTTCTAAAGCAATTTACATTTGTGTAACTTATACACACTACAAAAAAGACGTTATCTAATTAATAATAAGACCTTTAGTATAGAATAATATGACACTTCCAAATCAGAAGTTGCACGAAAGTAGAGAATATTCAAAAGGAGCCAAAGGAATTCGGACGATGTTTATTTTCCTGTAGCTAAAGCACTACAAACCAACTCAAAACGAGTTATTTCCATGACATTTCCATGAGAATTAGGGTCAGATTCACGAAAAATTCGTCCTTAAAAAAAGCTGGGCACTAATTTTTAGAAAGAACTAAAGGGTGAGGCCTACGATTGTGTTGAAATCGGAAGTCAAAAATTCATTAATTGCTTAAACACTTTAATTATTATGAAATCAAAAACACATAAACAACATTAAAAAACAATAAACCTAAATAGATATTTATTTTTCCAAAACAACAAATACAAATCATTATAATTGTTTTTCAATAAAAATAAAAAGAACTTCATGGAAAATATTTTATTTCAAAAATAAGTGAGTATTATTAGGAAATTGATTATCGATATTAAAAACACACAATATATTCCAGAAATAAATCAAACCCGACATACACGTATAAATACGGACTATTAAGAAAATGACTGTTCAAACACGTTAATTATAAAACAAAAATTTACCAAAAAATTTTATTCAATTTTAAAACAAAAGGCAAACAACTTTGTTCAAGCAGAGTATTACAGTCATATAATACAATAAAAAAGTATTAAAAAACACTTCTATTCTACATTAAATAACAGTTATGCAAAAAAAACAGGCAAACAATAAAACGATGAAAAGAAAACATCTTCAAAAATCAAATGAATTTTATTAGAGAAAATAATTTACAATATTTTTTTGCACAAGTTGATATTTAGTCGTAATATTACAATTCGAAAATGAATAGTGTGTTAGCCAAGCTATAAAAGAAGAGTAGACATATATAAATTTATAATAAAATTATAACATTAAAATTGACGCAGCGATAACAACAATACTTGTCTGTACGCAGAGACAAGCAGCTTATTAAAACGTTAGTTTTCTAAATTTTTAACAATGAGGTATTAAATTGTCCATTAAATTTTAAAACCCATGCTAGCAATAGCATGGAATTATCCAAATAATATTATCATGAATAAGAACGCAAAAAAAATGTACGTTGCTCCGTCCATTAAGGAGAACGTTATCGAACTTGAGCAAGGCATTGCTGCAGGTTCTGCACAACCAGGCGCGACTCCACAATCGAGCGGCTGGGGAGCTGGGGCAGATGAAACCAATAACGGTGAAGGATCTTAGGAAGTATTGTAATTATTAACAACAGAAAAGCACAAAAATGAAATTTCTACAAAAAAAAGGAGCTCACTGGGTTGTTGCAATGGCAATACTTGCAATACCAGGTACGTTAATAACGAGCTGCTCCAAAGATTCAAAAACAGCGATTGTTGACACAAAAAGCAACAAATTAACCATCGCAGTAGGTGGTATTAAAACCAATAACGACGCAGGCGTAAAGCGTGCAGGAGTTTCTTCCTCTAACAACACAGCCGAGAGCAAAATTTATTCCTTCTCCGATGTTGATATGGCAGTTTCTATGGATAATACTGTTCCTGTAAAAACTACCACTGCTCATGCAGCGCGATCAAATGGCACAGCTGCCGACGTTGCACCTGGTGTTACAGAGAATATGGAACAAGACACTAAATATGTGGTGTACATCTACTCTGGAAGTACATTGGTTGCAGCTAAAGAATTGCAGTCTGGCACCGCAGGCACTATTGATGGGCTTGATCCAGCTGGATCTTACACTTGGGTCGCACTCTCTTACAACTCAAAAGTTGACGCACCATCATTAACGCCAGCGAGCGGAGCAATTGCACTTCCTCAAAATAAGGATGTCTTGTATGCTTCTGGTACGGTTAATTTAGCAACTAGTTCGAATATTAATATCCTTTTCAATCACTCATTTTCTCGTGTTGGCATAGAACTAAATACCATCGGTGTATTCGGTAATATTACTGGAAATCCAAGTGTATCTGTATCAGGCCTGAATTTGGCAACTGGTAGTATTGACCTACTGACAGGTGCGGTTACTGCAGGCTCAACATTTACGCCGACCCTTAGCTATGCTGATTTCAAAAATGTTGATCCTTTATACAACGATGCTAAAATCGCATATGTCTATACAGCCTCAACTGCTGCACAAAGTGCGATCTCCGTACAGTTGCAAAATTTAACTGTTAATCATGTGGATGGCGGATTGGCACGTACCTACTTTACGACTGCATCTAATTTTAATTTCTCTGTTACACCCGAATTGGGAAAAAGTCACCACTTATTGTTAAATGTCGTTGAATCGCCTTTAACCACTGGTTCTGGAGCAGCAGCCGTAAAATGGAGTCGTTCAAACCTATATGACAGAAATAATGCTGATCCTCTTCGTAATTTTGCATTCTACGCGACAAATGCGCAAAGAAGTAGAGCGGACGGTTACTTCTCTTATGGATCATTAGTAGCAGCAAGATTCCCATCCGCTTTGGCACAAAAGGGAGACCCTTGTACTAAAATATATCCTCAAGGACTTTGGAAACAGCCTACTGGCGCTCAAGTATCAACATTAACTTCTTCGACTGGGGTACTAAATAATGTATTGAACCTAGTAGGAACGTTATTAGGAGCTGCAGATCCTGCACCAGGATCTGCCGTTGGAACAACTGGTGGCAACCATGCACAATATGCGTTCACTGCTGGAGGTACTGCTGGAACAAATGCGTTTGGAGATGCTACTTCAAACTCAAACAATATGCGCATTTTCTACAATGGACAGATTGTTAATACAGCTTTACTCACACAGATTGGCTCGAGCGGGCAAGGGTTATTGGGGCTGGGATTATCAACACTTAATGCAGATCTATTAGGTTTCAGAATTATTGGAACGAATGTAGATATTCTAGGCGATAGCTATAATACTGCAGCCGCATTCTGGACAGATTCTCCAGTATTAGCAGGTCCTCTTTTAGATCTTTTAGGCACAAGAGTTGGTTACTATGGCTACCATGCTTTCACAACCAGACGTGCAGTTTTAGGCTTACCATTTGGAGATCCATTTATAAAAGCATCTACTACTGCTGAGGCTCTAAACGTTGAGCTACTGGGTCTAGATCTACTAAGAACTACATTCAAAAACGTACGTTGTGTACGCGCAAACTAAAATAAACTGATATTGAACAATATCACGTACCAAGAATGCGGCTAGATAATATCTAGCCGCATTTTTTTGTAGCCTACTCCCTACAAAATATTTTTTTTACATTTTTTAACACGATTAACGTCAATTTTCACACGAAAAGTTCCAATTATATTTTCTACTTTTGAACCATCAAGTCATTTTTTTTGCGTTCGACTTGATAATATTAATGGATAAAATGGAACGAAGGCGTTCGTTCCATTATTTTTTTTACACCTGATAGCCAACCTGTTACATCAAAATCCACATCACCTATTGCCAGTCTCTGCAACATAAGAAGCTGACGATTTAACCCTGAAACTTCTTAACATATCGGCAGCCTGACATTTGATCCAGGTGACACGATGGACAATTGATCCGCTGCGCTACAGGATATCATTTCAGAAAATAAAATGGGAAAAGTTACAGACAATGCATTGGCCACATTAATTTCATCACGAATTACGGAGATTATGAATCAGACAGGGCTCTCTCTCAACGGTCTCGCCAGCTTCGCCGGTTTAACGGCAGGGCCACTGCGCAGTCATTACAATAAAACGCTCACCATCACCGTCGAACATGTCGCAAAAATATGCAGTCCGTTTTCCATTCCACTTGCAGATTTTTTCAATCCAAAAATAGCACTGGTCATAGATACCGACAATCTTCCCGGCTTAAGCGTCTTTAAAGAAACAACATCCGCTCAGGAGCAAAACTTCCTGCTGAAACAGAAAATTGACCCCACTAATGAAACGGTCAATGAGGATCTGAGACGACAACGCGAACTGATCGCTTATGTTGTTTATGCCTCGGATTATTTTACCGAACCCCGGACACTCGAACAGATGGTCGATGATTTTCATGAAAATTATAAAATCAATTTTAGCACCGAAAGGATCTATAGCTTGTTACGAAAATATGTGGGGCATGAAGTATTGCAACGAAAACCTTTACCCAAACCCAAATGTAAAGGTAGCATCAGCAAAAGACCTTTTTTGTATTTTAAGTCCGCGACCGAAACTCAAGGGCTATAATGCAGTTATTGAAACACAAGTATTTGTCTGAGGTTGAAGCGGAAACCTTATCTGCCCCTGCCCATTTATTCCCTTAACACCCTTATCCTGTGCTATAGGTGGTCTGTTCCCAAATATAAAACTTTTATGCCCAGTTGTTTCGCTACCAACCTCCTTCCCAATATCAACGCGTTCGCTAATTACCTGCAACTCAAATGGTCCAGGAATTTTAAAAACCAAAGAATCCAAAGAAATTTTACCGCTGTCACCCGACGGCAAATAAACATGATTGGTAACACAGCTTACCGAGATAAAAGTACCCAATCGAATTGTCAATGAAGCTTGTTGCGCCATAGCATTCCTGCTATTGAACAGCTCAAAAAGCAACATAACCACGATCAAGATGAAACGGTCAACTTTCATACGATATCATTTTCCTTGACTTTCATTTGAACTAACTTTCCCGAAGCGCACGTGGAATATGACCTGTCTGCTTTTTTACAAAATTTCGGAAGTTGGATTCATCATTAAAACCCATTTCATAGGATATCTGTGAAATGGACAGATTGGTATGCTTGATATACCTTACAGCCTGCTGCACCAAAACCGACAAAATCATCGATTTGGCAGTTTTTCCAGTCATCGACAAACATATATCCGTCAGTTTACGCGCAGTAACATGAAGCTGGTCAGCATAAAATTGTACAGCGGTATATTCTCGGCAATGTTTATGAATCAACATCGAAAAATGGTTTACCAGTCCGATATCGGTTGTGTGCTTTGGCTGCGGTATCTGATCGCCGGCCGATACCTCATGATACACATCCAACAAAAGTGATTCCACACAGTGATGTGCAACAAGATCAAATATATAATCACCCTGCATACGCGCCCTACCGAGACGGATCGTAATCTGCTGATTAAAAACTTGTTCACCAAAGCAGGAATCATGGTACAGTACCGGGCGTTCCCCAAAAAATACTGGTGAATGAAGAGTCGCGCTATCCTCCACCGAACGTTCATAAAATGCTGCCGTGAAACAGAGCAAATAACCTCTGCCCACGCGCAGATTTGACAAGTCAATGAACCTACCCGGACCAACAAATATCATCTGGTTTGCTCTTAGATGATATTTTTCTTTCTCAACGACGATATCAATCGGCTCGAAGGTCTTGAATATCCTAAAAAAATCCCCCCAATTTTGTTCGATGTCCTGATCGGGAATGTTCCGAAAACCAAAGAACCGGAAGCCGGCAGTCGTGATATTGCTCAATTTATCAGGAGTTGTCATGCGAAATGATTAAACTATTTTTTCTAACAACTAGGGGACTTTCATATCGTGTTCCCATCTTTCCATAACCGCAAATCACCTCCAACATCTGTTTCGGATTGCGTTTTGAAAAAACCTGCAGCACTCCATTCCGTCTGAAATCACTTATTTCGATCAGACTATCTGTAGCTGTATACCCGAATACTTTAATGGATGGAAATCGTCGGCTCATTTCGCGCACGGTGTCTATCCCATTCATAACAGGCATATGCAGATCCAAAATACAGATCTGGGGCAGTACTTTGCAAGACCCAAGATACCGTAGCAATTCACTCCCATTATCTGCCATAAATTGCAGGTCGAACAGATCAAGTTGCGTTAAAAGCAGCTCAATAATTTTTTGCTGGAGCCTGCAGTCATCCGCAAAGATCAACTTAATCTTGTTTTCCATGTGTGCTTATTTTTTGCATTAAACTATAGGACATTCCCTCCAAACCACCAAAAGATTAATATGGAAGTATTTTCATTTCCACCAGTTTAACATTTGACATTTTGTTACAATTCCTTTGTCTTTTTTTTTCGCGGTGGTAAGGAGAATTTTTATTAAAACATTTCTCCAATTCGACAAGTATTATTCAGACTTTGGGCCGGATATAATTCAGTTTGGCTTTCATTTTTTTTGTGTTTATTGATTTCTAAACGTTTTTTTAATAAGGGCTTGACTTTACATTATTAGTCTAATTCAGACTAGAAAAAAAATATTTTTCATTGATTATGAGGCAGATAAATTTTGCAATTTTTTTGTGGCGTTGGTTTAGGCTGGCAACTACAATTTTTTTTTAATCTCACAGTTATTTTAACGCAATCTATTGCACGTCTTTAAAATAAAAATGGTATATTTGAGTAAGTGAAATTGTAGTCTGAATTAGACTAATTCGTATATACTATTATCTTTATGCTCAGATAATACTAAAAAGTGTACGCGATGATTTTCAATTTTACCCTGTTGAGAACAGGTTCAACTTCTATAATTGCCCTAAAATTTATTGATGAACAACAAAATGAGTTCATTGTAAAAACGACTTTAAAGATCAATCCTACCCGATGGAATACCGACAAACAACGCCCGGAAAACATTTATCTAAAAATTTACAAAAAGCTTAATGTAAAATTAGACGCGATCAAAATCGCCGTATCAAATTACCTGAAGGAGGTAGCATCTAAACAACGTAAATTCTCGCTCAATGTTGTCACCCGCCTTATAAAAAAGTCCTGCGTTCTGAACGAAAGTTCGTTTGCAAAAGGGAGTCTGCTGGAGGCGACTGAAAATTTTATCCAGAGCCGTTTGCATCTCATATCTGGCAATACACATCGAAGATACAAGGTCTTTTTCAGTATGCTAAAGCGCTTCGAAGGCTTCCAGCAAAAACACCTGATGCTCAACGAAGTAAACAGTAATTTTGTCAAAGAATTTATTAAGTTCGGTGAACTGGAAACCTATAGTTCAAGCACCATTTATCGCACCATATATTTTGTTCGTACGGTGCTCAATTTTTTAGAAAAAAGAGGAATACGGACCTTCGTTTACGAATTGGAACTCCCAAAAATCAAAAAATACAACCGGGTCATCAGTCTCACCGAAGATGAGCTCATTCGTATCAAAGAAACTGTTGTCCCGCCAGAATTGAAGGCAGCTAAAGACTGGTTGGTCATTAGCTGTTATACAGGCCAGCGCGTTTCGGATTTTATGAATTTTAACCTGGATATGATGGAAATCCTCGACGGAAAACCCTGTCTTTCCTTTACGCAGCAGAAAACACAAAAGACAATTCTGTTACCGCTGCATCCGACGGCCATACATATTATGTCCGACAATGGAAACAACTTCCCCTCAAAACTTTCCGCTCAGAAATACAATGAACAGATTAAGGAAATCGCACGCCTTGCCGGCATAAATAGCCTAATCAAAGTTCGCACCAGAACTGGTTTCAGGTCGACTGAAAAGCTGATACAAAAGTGGGAAGCCATTACCAGCCACATCGGCCGACGCAGCTTTGCCTCAAATTTTTACGGAAAGATACCCACACCGTTGCTTATGCAAGCAACAGGACATAGTACCGAGCTGATGTTTCAGCGTTATATCAGCAATACGGACACCGAAAGAACCCGCTCATTGGGAGCTTATCTGGATGAAGCTTATAAGAGCAAATTTTTAGTCTAAAGATTGCAAGTAGACCGAAGAAATTTTTGGCAAAAGCAGTTCATTTACTTTCATTACACCAGGATTCGATGATAATTATCGACGGCGATTGTCCCAAAGAGTTTCGGAGATCTTAAAGCTGATAAATCAAACGGAAAAATGAGCTAATTGCGTTTTCCTTTCCTCCTATCGGAAAGCCGACCGCCATACCGATAGCTAATTTATCATTCAGCCCTAATTTCACCTGCGGCCGAAGTGTCGTTTCCAAGCTCCCTGAGGCGACTTCTTGGTTGATCTCCAATCCAATAAAATGGTCTGTTTGGGGTAGCGTGTAATGCAAGGAAGTATTGATCTGCCAGTTCATTTCGGTTGTATGTGATTTATAATGATAAGCAATTTCTGGTCCTGTATAGATCAATGTATGCCAATTGCTATACCAGCTCTTAGCAGCTACAAAAAAAGGATTAAATGCGGTTCCCCCGTCTACAAAATTAAAAATCTGGGTATAACCTACGGCTAATGTTGTTGCTTGCTTCTTAGCAACATAAAAGGAATATTGTGATGACAATCTTAATCTTTCGAGTTTATTGCTTGAGGATACATTGGTCATTTTGCTTTTTGTATAGGCAAAGTCGGTCTCTACTTCCAGCCCCAATCGATCTATGGGCGCAAACTCATATTCGGCCAAATAGCCATACTCATCTGCTTTACCCATTTTTTTGATATCTGCGCCAACATTAAACTCCTTTTCTCCCTTCCTTGCGCCCAAATCACGTACAAGATCATTATATAGCGGTTCGGCATGATGTACTTTATCGGGTATAGATTGGCCTTGTTGCGCTTGAGCACACGTTGAAAATAATAGCATCCAAGCCATAAGAAGGGTTCCTGAGAATTGTATGATTGTGTTGTTGTTTTTCATACAACAAACCTCCCATTGAATTATGGAAACAATTGGGAATTACAACAACATCTGCAGCTTTTTTGCAATATTTATATTCCTGTCAAACTAATTTTAGATAACAATGCAGGATTGAGGGCATTTTTATGCAACATCAGTGTAATCGTTTTATATTTCACAAATTCCTTGGTGACATACATATAGCCTTTAAAATCGTTAGCTTTACCCCAGGAATTCTTAACAAGATAGTATTCTTTACCATGTTGATCCTTGGCAAGCCCAACAATATGCATGGCATGATCGTCTGTGGTACCATAATTATCGAACGCTTGTTGCCGCTCTTGGGCTGTGACCTTTTTCTCAGCCATTGGTTTTACAAACATTCTCTTCTTTTCCTCATTAGACATATTGTCAAAGGACTTTTCGGGCACATAAGCAATCCCATATTGCCAGGAGAAACCCTTCTCTGATACATCCGTTGTCCAAGCAACCGTATAGCCCTGTTGCAGTGCATTGTCAATAATATCCACCAGATCTTGCATTGGTACATTATAAAACCGATCAAAGGACCAGTTATCGGGTACCAGCAGCACAAAAGGTTTATAATTCGGATGATCTGTCACAGACGCAAACCCTATGTAATCGTCCGGATTAATTCCAATCACCTGATCTGCGAATGCGCGTGCGGTATAAGCCTTCCCTTTATAGTCAAATTTTTCGGGCACTTCCCCAAGATGCGCATCCAGTGTAGCGCTATAGGCTTTCTCCCAATTCGGTGTCAAGGGCTTACTCTTGACCAATACTTTGAGCATTGAATTTAATAATGGGGTCATTTCCCTGAAATCATTATAGGTATGATTACCACGCAGTCCAGCATAAGCCGATCGAGGCATCGCGCCATATTTACGGAATACATTCAATACATCATGTAATTGCCCACCTTCACCCATTGTCAAGCCACCATGGAGGCGTACAAAATTATGCGCCTTATCCAAATAGGCCTGTCTAGCGGTAAAAACCTGAGAAATTTCAACAGGCTCTTTCCTCATCCGAATCATCTCCGACTCCAAAAACGAATTACCGGTGTAGGACCAGCAGGTATTTGATGCTCCTTGTTGTTTGACCGAAGTGCAGCCTAGGTTGATGACATCCGTAAAAACATACTCGGTTTTGATTCTTTTGTATTTATTTTTGTTGAGCATCTTTCGGCCATACTTGACGGACAATGCACCTACAAATAGCACCAGTACAACAACAATTATCCATTTATACTTCTTCATATTGATCGTATTAACGTCCACCACTGATTATCGCCGTGAATCGGGGCAACCGTTGCCTAAGTAGGCTGTAGATAAGCAGCCCCAGCAGGATGACGATAGCCGGACAAGCTAAGTACAACAATAACAATGCTCCATCCGACCGCGGATGGAGCCACTTAAATAAAATTTTGATCACAAATACCAATGGCAAACGATGGTAGGCATAAATAAAAAAGCTGCCATTGGTTAAAAAAGGGTTCAAATGCCATTTTCCGCTTTCGATAAAATAGGCGGATACCGTTATTGTGAGGGGAAGACCCACTACAACCCCTGCACAATAGAGATAGGACCACCATCCAGCACCCGCGAAATAGAGCGCCATAACCACTATCAAAATATACAAGGGGGCGAGCGCGCGCAACATTGGTTTTAGGACTTCAACAAAATTCATTTTATGAATGCTGAAATAAGCTCCCGCTGTAAAGAAAAAGAAAGAAACGATGCTCAGTCCCGGCAAATAAAAGAAAGGATTAAAAATCCAGAGCAATCCCAATATAATCACAGCATAAGCCTTCAACTTTTTAATGAGTATATAAACTATCGGAGAAAAAACTATCACGACCATCAAATCACGAATAAACCAAAATGGCGAGTTGATCGGTAAGGTTTTCTTCATATGTGGATTTACTTGAGAAGTATCCCAAAAGGACCAGAGCCAATCCAATAAACTATAATCTGTTATTAATTTGTTCCTACCAGAAACCAAGCTGCCCGATAAAAACGTTTGCGCAAGCATAAGGAATAGGATGATCAACAGGTTCCAGAAAATATATGGAACCAAAAGTGATCGAATACGATTTTTTAATTTCTGAAGGTAAATCTCCCTTGAAAAACCCACTGTTTTATAGAAGAATAAAAAACCTGAAATAAAAAAGAAAAGCGGCACACAGGCCTCGAAAATAACCCTGGAGAATAAGAAAAAGATCCGTGAGAAAACAGGATAATTAACAAAACTAATCTGCTTTACACCCGTCATCACAATATCTGAAAAATCGGTATGAATAAATACCACCCCGACGATCAAGGGGAAGCGCAAAAAATCGATGACCTTCGACTGCAGCTCCTCGGCAGACATTTTAAAATGATAATCTTTACCCATTAGTTAGATTTACAACATTGTTTAGCAGCTGTTAAATTACACATTTTAAATAAATATCCATCATATCGTTTCTTGCCCTGTAAATCAATATGCTGACCTAAAGCAAATCTGCCGCTTAAATAACAGGTTTAGAACAATATTCAATGTACCAAAAGCGTTACATAATTACTAAACCGAACAAAAATAGGAGACATTATGTCGTGAGTTCTACTTAAACTATCAAAACAAATATTAATAAAGGGTTAATACATCGTTTCATTTTTTATTGTATACATCAATTCAGATAAGAGCCACAAATGCGTCCAATAATTCAGTACCTTCTGCCCATTTCTCTTGTACTATCCCCTTTTATTGTCTCAGCACAAGAAGCTGTAATAAGTGGTATCATTCGAGATGCAAACACCGGAAAACCTCTTAAAGGAGCAATTATTTCCAGCGTCAATGACAGCATAGGCGCCAGCTCAGACCTACTGGGGCATTACAGTATAACAGTACCTCAGCGAACACATCGGTTTGCGATCAGTTACATCGGCTATCAGCAACAGGTCGTTACGATTGAACTATTCCAATCCCGTGAAAGAAATTTTGACCTAAAGCCCGTCGCCAATCGAATAGCTGAAGTTGTTGTATCGGCAAAAGAGAAGGGTGAAGCGCTTGATGACCCACAGATGAGCACGGTCCATCTCAGTATGAAAGATATTAAGGATGTTCCCGTACTCTTTGGCGAGAAAGACCTCGTTAAAACCATACAGTTGTTACCCGGTGTACAAGCTGGTGGAGAAGGCTCGACCAGTTTCAATGTACGTGGCGGAGATGGTGGACAAAACCTCATCCTGCTCGACCAAGCTACAGTCTATAATGCTTCGCACCTGCTGGGATTCTTTTCCACTTTTAATTCGGACGCGATCAAGGATGTTCAGCTCTACAAGGGGGGAATACCCGCCCAATTTGGTGGACGGATTTCCTCTGTATTGGACATTTCCATGTTGGATGGCAACAAAAAGCAATTTTCCGGCGAAGGTGGTCTAGGGATTATCGCTTCCCGGTTAAAATTAGAGGGGCCAATTGTCCGTGACAAGAGTTCTTTTCTATTCAGTGCCCGTCGCTCCTACGCGGACTCCTTTTTAAAACTGGCCAAAAGTAAAGATATGGCCAATAATAGCTTGTATTTTTATGATTTAAATGCCAAACTCAGTTTTAACCTTGGGAAGAAGACCAGCCTATACCTATCAGGCTATCATGGCAAAGACAAATTAAAGTACAGCGACCTCTTTAATATTGCTTGGGGGAACAGCACTGCAACAGCACGATTGATCCACCGATTCAATGATAAAATATCCAGCAGCACTTCCCTTATTTACAGTGGCTTCGACTATCAGGCAGGCGTTTCCAGCGAGCAGATCGATTTTCAGGTCGCCTCCAAAATTCGGAATATCAATGCGAAGCAGGATTTTTCCTTTTATGCGAATACCAATAATACCATCCGACTTGGGGTAGCCGCATTGGCCCAATCCATTCGGCCAGCCAATCTCGCTACCGGTAAGAGCCAATCTGTCAATCCGACCGCTATCGAAAGCCAGCGCGGGATCGATCTGGGGGGCTATATCTCCCATGAATGGAAACCTACAACAAATCTATCTATACACTATGGCATCCATCTCCATGATTTTATGGTCTTAGGCAAACGGACTTTCTATCAATTTGACGAAAACGGAAAGCCTATTTCTGAAAAACGGGATAACAGCCGGATTGCTAAACACTATATCAATCTGGAACCACGCCTGTCTGCCAGCCTGCTGCTCGATGAACAGAGCAGTTTAAAAGCCTCCTATAACCGCGTCGTGCAAAACCTCCATCAACTGACCAATACCACGGCAAGCCTACCTACTGACCAATATGTCCTCAGCAGTCTAAATATCAAACCACAACGTGTGGACCAGGCCGTCTTGGGATACTTTCGTACTTTTGCGAACAAGCAATATGATTTTTCGGTCGAGGCTTATTATAAACGTCTGGGCGATCAGATTGAGATACGCAATGGGGCAACACTACAGGCTAATGCTTATTTTGAAGGGGAGCTACTCTTTGGTGTAGGCCGGGCCTATGGATTGGAAGGCTACCTCCGTAAGAACAGCGGCCGGCTAAAGGGCTGGATTAGTTATACACTTTCCAAGAGCCGTCGTAAATTTAATGGGATCAATGGCGGAAATTGGTTCAATGCGCGTCAGGATCGTACACATGATCTCTCGGTTGTGGCGAATTACGCACTTTCAAATACCTGGACACTTAGCGGAACATTTGTCTTCAATACCGGAAATGCCGTTACCTTTCCCAGTGGGAAGTACCTTGTCAACGGCAAATCCTTATTCTACTATACAGAGCGGAATGGCTACCGTATGCCGGACTATCATCGCCTGGACCTATCCGCGACTTACGATCCACATCATACGGATAAACGTTTTCATTCCAGCTGGACAATTGGCATATATAACGCCTACAACCGCAAAAACGCTTATACTATTGACTTTCGGGAGAACAAAACCAACCCCAACCTGACAGAAGCTTATAAAATAATTTTATTTGGCATCGTCCCTTCAGTTACCTGGAATTTTAAATTTTAAACGCCATGAATGTTAGACAATCTTTTATCTTATCCTGTCTATTATTACTCATTTCGTCCTGTGAGGAAAAAATGGATCTTGATCTCCATAAAGCTGCGGCCCGTGTTGTTATTGACGCCCAGCTGTCTGACGCCAGTTTAGTACAACGGATACGCGTCTCGCGATCCGTTGGATTTAATGATCTCGTCAATACTTCGGGTGTCAAAGATGCCACGGTATCGGTAAAAGACAATGAAAATAGAATCTACTCCTTTCAATATGAAAAAGATGGTTATTATATCCATCGCAGCTTTAAACCCGTTGCCGGAAGGACTTATGCACTGAATGTTACCGTACAAAAACAACAATACAGCTCGAGCTGTCAGATGCCAGGCTATGTCGCCGTGGACTCCACTGGCATTTCAGAGAAAAGTCTCACTGGAAAAACCTATTTTTTTGCAACACTGACTTTTAAAGATCCCGCCAAGATTTCCAATTATTATATCTACACATTATCTATCAATAATGGTCCATTTCGCTTTGCCGATGCGCAATCTGACCAATTCAATGATGGGTTAAAAGTGACACATTACATCTCCGATCTAGAAACAGATTTATCCCCCGGTGACGAGGTCATCGTTCGTCGTTACTGTGTGGATGAAAAAGCATATCGATACTGGAACGAATACCAAAATAATAATGTGAGTAATGCAGCCCCAGGTAATCCCAGATCCAATATATCCAACAATGCGCTGGGTTATTTCTCAGTTGCTTCTTTAAAGGAATATACACTAAAGATAGGGCGATAGTTTATGCCCTACTTTCGATTATCACTTTCCTCCTCACGGCCTTCGATGATAAGCTCGTTTACTTCGGACATTTCTCCCTGTTCAAGATGTTCGATATCTTCAGCCTGTTCATCCGAATACCGGTCGATAAAAAAGGTACAGCCTATGGGGAAATGATCCGAACCGACCGAAGGATAAATAAATAACTTATCAATAAATACATTTGGACTGTGAAACAGCAAATCTAAGGGCACCCGAAAAAACCAATAATTAGCATGGAACGTAGATAAGATTCCACGTCCTATACGCGCATCGATCAGCTTGCTGGTTTTCTTAAACAGGATGGAGGATCTGGCCCAAGCCACATTGTTAAAATCCCCCGTAACCACTACGGGCATTTTATAATCGCGGACCTTTTTTGCCACGCTGAGCAGATCGCCATCCCGTTCTTTGGAATTCTCTTCCTCCGTAGGGCTCGGCGGCGGTGGATGTACCGCAAAAAAGACAAAACGATGGCCATCTTCCGTTTCCAATTCGACTTCGATACTTGGAATATCATCTGCAACAAAATAGTGAATCTGGCTTTTATTGACTTTCAGCTTGGTATAAAAATGCATCCCATAGGTATTGTCCAAAGTAACTTTAACAACATTTGGATAGTCCGATTCCAATACCCGTAAAGCCTTTTCCCATACCGCATCACTTTCCATGGTCAGGAAGATCTTGGGTTGTTCTTTGCGGATCAAAACGATAAAACGCTCATGTTCTTCATTAAACTGCAGCACATTGCAAGATATAATTTTAATGCTATCCGAGGCATCTTTTCCTTTTTCGTATTTATCCTTACGCCAGAATTTAGTATAACGCACCAGGATAAATACATGATAAGCAATCAGCAGGGCCTGAACAATCTGTATTACCCAAATCCATGGTGATTCAGCAAGCAGATAAAATCCCCAGGCCAGCACTGGCACCTGAAAAACCAGCAACTGCAATTTCACAAACTCGGCCACACGAAAGATCCAGTGCTGGCAACGTATAAAAGGCAGTAAACTAAGAAGGATCAAGACCCCTGATAAAACAAGAAATAAAATCTGCATATTGATTTCAAATTTACTTTACAAAGATATTGCTTGAGCAAGATATTTTTATATCAGTGACAGGCTTTCTATCTTTCTACATCACTTTACGATCAATATAACTATTGAGAGCAACGAACGTTTATTTTATTTAAAAAAAGTCTATTTCAAATCCCAAATGGATTGAATAAAAACGTAGAGTTTAGACTTACATGGATCTTTGGTATATTTTTTGAAACAAGCAGATCTATCAAATAATCAACACTAAATGAAGTACTATCGGCATAATGCTATACTATTAAATAGACAAATCCGTTTTATACAGATGAAGTCAAACGAAAATAAAACTTTCAAAAAAAATTAGACCAAATACACACATAAAAACTATGAGCAAGAAAAAAGACAATTCAAGATGGCTAAATGTGGCCATATCCTGGGGAGCAAGTATCGTCATCATCGGGGTACTCTTCAAGAT
>PJTS01000500.1_pt1 | contig 23660 bp, 16 predicted proteins | sample 1512251 | NCBI WGS metagenome assembly PJTS01 (sample SAMN08177686, study PRJNA422409) | Soil metagenome, whole genome shotgun sequencing project. | isolation source: Soil (2) enriched on wood chips: alkali lignin treatment | place: USA: Madison | collected 2015-01-15 | reverse complement strand
TGCCCCCGCGTGAAGTAATGGAATTCGACGTGGTGATCGTCGGCGCCGGTCCTGCCGGCCTGGCCACCGCCATCCGCCTGCGCCAGCGCGCGGTGGAAGCCGGCCGCGAGCTGTCGGTATGCGTGCTGGAAAAGGGCTCCGAGCCGGGCGCGCACGTGCTGTCCGGCGCGGTGATGGACCCGCGCGCCCTGACCGAACTTTTCCCTGACTGGGCCGAGCGCGGCGCGCCGCTGAAGCAGAAGGTCACCCGCGATGAATTCCTGTTCCTCAGCGAGACCGGCGCGCGCAGCACGCCCAACGCGCTGCTGCCCGAATGCTTCCACAACGAAGGCAACTACATCATCAGCCTGGGCGAAGTGACGCGCTGGCTGGCGCAGCAGGCCGAAGCGCTGGAAGTGGCGATCTTCCCCGGCTTCGCCGCCGCCGAGGTGCTGTACGGAGACAACGGTGAAGTGATCGGCGTGGCCACCGGCGACATGGGCATCGAAAAGGACGGCAGCATCGGTCCGGCCTTCGAGCGCGGCATGGCCCTGCATGCCAGGTACACGATCTTCGGTGAAGGCGCGCGCGGCCACCTCGGCCGCCAGCTGATCGCCCGCTACAAGCTGGATGAAGGCAAGGATCCGCAGGCCTACGGCATCGGCATCAAGGAACTGTGGCAGATCGACCCGGCCAAGCATGAGCCGGGCCTGGTGGTGCACGCGGCCGGCTGGCCGCTGGACAACGACACCTACGGCGGCGCGTTCCTGTACCACGCCGACGGCGGCAAGGTCGCCATCGGCTATGTGGTCGGCCTGGACTACAAGAATCCGTGGCTGAGCCCGTTCGAGGAATTCCAGCGCTTCAAGACCCATCCGTCCATCCGCAAGCACCTGGAAGGTGGCACCCGCATCGGCTACGGCGCCCGCGCCATCACCGCCGGTGGCCTGATGTCGCTGCCGAAGACGGTGTTCCCCGGTGGCGCGCTGGTCGGCTGCGAAGCCGGCTACCTCAATGTCAGCCGCATCAAGGGCAGCCACGCCGCGATCAAGACCGGCATGCTGTGCGCCGATGCGGCTTTCGACGCGCTGGCCGCCGACCGCCAGCACGATGAACTGGCCGCCTACCCGCAGGCCTTTGAAGCCAGCTGGCTGTTCACCGAGCTGCAGCAGGCCAAGAACTTCAAGCAGTGGTTCAAGAAGGGCCAGACCGTGGCCACGCTGATGACCGGCATCGAGCAGTGGCTGCTGCCCAAGCTGGGCGTACGCAACCCGCCGTGGACCCTGCGCCACAGCACCCCGGACCACGCCTGCCTGGAACCGGCGGCCAAGCACACCCGCATCGCCTATCCCAAGCCCGATGGCGTGCTGACCTTCGACCGCCTCAGCTCGGTGTTCCTGAGCAGCACCAACCACGAAGAAAACCAGCCCAGCCACCTGACCCTGAAGGACGCCAGCATTCCGGTGCAGGTGAACCTGGCCGAGTATGCCGGCCCGGAAGCACGCTACTGCCCGGCCGGTGTGTACGAGTTCGTTGGCGAGGCCGACAACGCACGGCTGCAGATCAACGCGCAGAACTGCGTGCACTGCAAGACCTGCGATATCAAGGACCCCACCCAGAACATCGTCTGGGTAACTCCGCAGGGCGGCGGTGGCCCGAACTACTCGGGCATGTAAGCAGATGGCTGCGACGCCCTGTCGCAGTCCACTGCCGTGGGCAGACCGTTATTCTGCCCGCCCATGCGTGCCTGCCTGCCCCTGCTGCTGACCCTCACGCTGGCCGCTGCGGGCTGCCAGCGCACGCCATCGGTACCGCTGGCGCCTGGGCAGGCCCGCCTGCAGGCGCAGCAGCAGGCGTTCGAGATCTGCGCCGGCTGCCACACGGTGAACGCCGGCGGCATCCATCGCTTCGGTCCCAACCTGCATGGGGTGCTGGGCCGGCGTGCCGGCAGCCTGCCCGACTACGGCTATTCCGACGCCATGCGCCGCGCCGATTTCGTATGGAGCGCGCAGACCCTGGACACCTTCCTGCAGTCACCCAGCCACATGGTGCCCGGCACGCGCATGTACAACGCGTTTCCCAGCCCTGAACGGCGGGCGCTGGTGATCGCCTATCTGCAGGAGCATGCTCAGTCGAAGCATGCGGCTCACTGAGCCAGCCGTTGCAACTGCAGCTGCAGCTGCGCCACGAACTCACCCACCTGCTGCAGCAGTGGGCCCGGTGCTGTCCCTCCGTCCTGCTGCAGCTGCGCTTCCAGCGCCGCGGCGCGTGCCGCCAGCCCCTGTGCACCCACCGCCCCCAGGGCCCCGCCCATGCGGTGCAGGTGCTGCACCAGCTGGGCGCGGTCGCCTTCGCGCAGTGCGGCGTGCAGGTTGGCCATATCGGTGGCGCTGGCCGCCAGCAGACTGTCACGCAGCTGGGTGGCCACCTGCAACGAACCGAAGCGCTGCTGCAGCGCGGCCAGATCCGGCAGGGTCAGCGTTGCGTCGGCCGGATCACCCGGCACCTGCGTGGCTGCAGCCAGCGCCGCGACATCCAGCTCGGCAGCCTGCGGCAGCCAACGCAGCAGCGCCTGCCGCAGTGTCGCCAGCGACAAGGGCTTGGCCAGAACATCATCCATGCCCGCCTCGCGGCAACGTCGCGCGTCATCGTCCAGCACGCTGGCGGTCAGGGCCAGCACCGGCAGGCGGGGCCGCTCGCTCTCGCCACGGCTTTCGCGCTCCCGCAGCAGACGGGCGAAGGCGAACCCATCCATCACCGGCATGCGGCAATCGGTGATGACCAGGTCGAACGTCTCTTCAGCGAGCCGGTCCAGCGCCTGCTGCCCGTCACCCACCAGCACGTGTGGCACCCCCAACTGCTGCAGGCGCCAGGCCATCATGGCCTGGTTGGTCGGGTGGTCTTCCACCACCAGCACGCGCGCCTCGCGCAGTGCGGGCGGCAGCAGGGCCGTCTGTTCCTGCTCGGCCATCAACGCAGCCACGTCTTCGGCACGCGCCTCCACCAGCGCAACACGTACTTCCATCCGGGTACCCTCGCCCAGCACGCTGTGCAGGCTCAGCTCGCCGCCCATCTTTTGCACCAGTCGCCTGCAGATGCTCAGCCCCAACCCGGTGCCGCCATGCTCACGCTGGATGTAGGCACCGGCCTGGGTGAACGGCGCGAACAGGTGCGGAATCTGGTCTTCGGCAATGCCGATACCGGTATCGGACACGGTCAGCCGCAGCGGCTGGCTGCCGTCTTCGGCGGTGGCACCCAGCACGTCCACCTGCAGGCGCACACTGCCCTGGGGCGTGAACTTGATCGCGTTGCTGAGCAGGTTGAAGACGATCTGGCGCAGGCGCACGCCGTCGACCTCGTGCGCCTGCGCCAGGCGTGGATCAATCTCCACCTGCAGATCCAGGCCGCGCGCAGTGGCCTGCGGCGACAGCAGCCGGCAGACACTTTCCAGCAGCGGGCGCAATGGCATCGGCACCGGCGCCAGGCGCAACGCGCCCGCCTCCATGCGCGAGTAATCCAGGATGTCGTCCAGGATCTGCCGCAGCATCTGCGCCGAATCCTCGATCACCGTGATGATGCGCTGCTGTTCCTGGTCCAGCGGCGAATGAGACAGCACTTCCAGCATGCCCAGCACACCGCTCATGGGCGTACGGATCTCGTGGCTCATGGTGGCCAGGAAGCGCGATTTGGCATCAGCGGCCTGTTCGGCCTCGACCTTGGCCGCGGCCAGTGCGTCGGCCTGCGCGCGTGCCTCGCTCACATCCACCCAGTAACCGCTCCAGATCACCGCCCCGGCTTCGGCGGAATAGGGGTGGGCCTGGCTGCGCACCCAGCGCGGCGTTTCGTCGTCGGTGTGCACGCGGAACTCGAACGACAGGGGCGCGAAGTGGCGTGCGGCCAGCGCCGTGGCCTGCAGGATCGCAGCGCGGTCTTCGGCGTCGATACGCTCCAGCAGTGCCACCGCGTTGTCCACGGCCAGCTGCCGCGGAATGCCGAACAGTGCCTGCACGTCGCCGGCGATGAAGGGGAAGGTGAGCGTGCCGTCGGGCGCGCGGCGAGCCTGGTAGACGATGGCCGGCAGATTGTCGGTCACCTCGGCCAGACGCTGTTCCACATGGCGGCGCCCGGCCACTTCGCGGCGCAGCCGCCAATGGCCCAGCCCATGCACCGTGGCACCGGTCAACAGAACCAGCAGCAGGGGAATGAGCCAGCGCAGCACCCCCCGCCACTGCAGCCCCTGGCGGTACTCCACCGCCAGCCAGTCGCCGCGCAGGGCCTCGCGCTCGCGCGGGGTCATCTGCAGCAGCAGGCGGTCGAAGGTCGTGGCCAGGGCGGCATGGCGATGGTTCACGGCCAGCGCCAGCTGATCGTTGAAGCCCGCCGGTGCGGCAATCTGCAGGCCGGCAGGGAAGCGGTTGCGCAGCATGTGGTCGATCAGCGCCAGGTTGCCCACGTAGGCATCGGCCTCACCGTCTGCCAACCGCTGCAGGGCCTGTTCGGCGCTTCGCGCCGGAATGATGCGGGCGCGCGGCGCCTGCTGCAGCACATAGCCACGCACGCGTTCGGGATCGGACAACAGCACGCGCTTTCCCTGCAGGTCCGACAGACCCAGCAGCACCGGGCTGCCTTGTGCGGTGACGATGACGTTGGGCACGCTGATGAAGGGCTGGCTGAACACCCAGTCCGGGCCCAGGTACTGCGAATCCACCGGAATGCCGATCACTGCCTGCAGGTCGCCGCGCTTGGCCTTGGCCCGCACGTCGAACCAGTCGTGGCTGGGCTCGACCTGAAGATTGGCCCCGGCCTGTACCAGCAGGCGCAGGTATTCGGCGGCCAACCCGGTGGGCTGCTCATGCGCATCGGCGAAGGACAACGGTGGCGCGTTGGGCGGGAAACCGATCTTCAAGGGCTCCTGCAGCACGCGCTTCTCGGCCTGGCTGAGTGCCAGCTGGGCCGACGCCGACCATTGCAGTGGCGGCAGCCAACGCTGCATCAGCGCGTCCTGCTGCGAGGGGCTGCTGGCGGCCAGCGCCGTATCCAGCGCTTCCGCAAGCGGCTGCTTGCTGTTGGTCACGCCGAAATGCAGTCGCTCGGGAGGAAGGTCGCTGGGGCGCAGCAGCACCACCCCCTTCAGCTGCTCCATCGCGATCAGCTCGGTAGCGACATAGGCATTACCGATGAACACGTCCGCTTTGTCGTCTCTGACCATTTCCAACGCAGTTTGCGTGTTGATTGCGACAAGCTGCCGCGCACGCGGGAACCGTGCCCGCACGTGCGGACCGGTCATGAAATCCTGCTCGATCACCACACGAAGACCGTCAAGATCTGGCGCCTGCGACGCGCGCAGATCGCCCGGCCGACCCACCATCGCCAGCGGTGCCTCTGCATAGGCACGGGTGTAGACCATGCAGCGGGTCCGCTCGGCGGCCAGGGCGATGTTCATCACCACATCAATCTCGCCACGGCACGCCGCATCCAGCACGGAATTCCAGTCCGGATAACGCCGGAACTGCAGCGTTACGCCCAGTTGACGGGCCAGAAGCGACAGGTAATCTGGGCCCAGCCCGACCAGCTCCCCGTTCTGCTGGAACTCGTAGGGCGGCCAGCCACTGTCATACTGGCCGACCACCACCACCGGATGCGCGGCCAGAAACTGGCGCTGCAACGGGGTGATCGGCATGGGTCCGGAACCGGCCTGGGCGGCCAGCGACAGACCCAGCAGCCCCAGCAACAGGACCCACCCACGAACAGTGCCGTTCCGCATCTGCGACCCTCTCCCTTGAACCCGCCAGGTCCCGCGCTGCTCGCGGCCTGCACTGCCCGAAGGCCATACTAGAGCATGACCTTGCGCATCATCATCGCAGACGACCACCCGGTGGTCCGCATCGGAACCCGCGCCGTCATTGAATCCAGCGGTGTGGGCCGGGTGGTTGGCGAAGCCGACAATGCCCAGGCGCTGATTGCCCTGCTGGCCAACCAACCCTGCGACCTGCTGGTGACCGACTACTCGATGCCCGGCAGCGCGCAGGCCGATGGCTTTGCCATGATCGGCATGATCCGCCGCCGCTATCCCGACCTGCCCGTGCTGCTGCTCAGCGTGTCCAACAACCTGGCCATCCTGCGCATGGTGCTCGACAGCGGCGTACTGGGCCTGGTAGACAAGAGCTCCTCCATGGAAGAACTGCCGCAGGCGATCCAGGCGGTCTATCGCGGCCAGGCCTACATCAGCCGCAGTCTGCGCGAGCGCGTGGAAGAAGCCGGCAGCTGGCGCATGCGCGAAGGCGACGGAAAACCACTGTCGCCGCGTGAAGTGGAAGTGTTGCGCCTGCTGGGCACCGGCATGACCGTGAAGGAAATCTCGCTGCAGCTGCACAAGAGCGTCAGCACCATCAGCCGGCAGAAAGGTGACGCCATGCTGAAGCTGGGACTGAAGGGTGATGCGGAACTGTTCGACTACCTGCGCGACGGCAAAATTTGAGAACCAAATCACGGTTTCGCCGTGAAGGTCGCCGGCCGACCCTGTGATCGCCGGCACACCTGTGCCATGATCCGCGCCACTGGGCTTTCCCATGCGAGGTCGAAGGAATCGACCGGCCCGACACCACGCTGCCCGGCTTTCGGGTGGCTGGCATTCTGCGTTGGCCATCCGGCCCGACGCCCGCACACCATGGAGAGGCGCATGACCCATTTCCCCCGATTCCGTCCGGCCCCTGCCCGCCCGCGATTGCGCCTGGCGTTGGCTGGCCTGGCCGTTTCGCTGCTGGCCAGCGCTTGCACTCCCTCGACCTCGACCGCGTCACCCCAGGGCGCCGCCGCGCCACGACAGGAAGTTGCCCCCATGCAGAACTCCGCTACCGCCGCCGCGACCCCCGCTGCCGTCGCCACCCCGCCCGACGCGGGCAGCGTGCTGTATTTCATCTACCAGGTGGACGGCGATGGCGCCGTGTCCTACGAAGTGGCCAACGGCGCCGTGGCGACCTTCTGGTTCGGCCACAGCTATGAAGTGGCCGGTACCCGCTACTACACCGGTTTCGCCTGGAACACGCCGCAGAAGTTCGGCAAGCCCGGCGAAGACGACGTGGGCCCGGAAAGCCGTGTAACGCTGTCCGAAGCCACCTTCACCCTGAGCGGTGAAAAGCCCGACCGCCCCTGGGTGTTGAAGGGTGTGGAGCCGTGGATCGGTGCAATCGGCGCCTATGGCACGGCCCCGGATGTGGACGGCAAGCGCAAGCCGCTGGAACACCGCACCGCCGCCGGCAAGCTGGTGCTGGCCGTGCCCACCCGCAGCTTCAGCAACGGCACCAGCGTGGAAGGCTACGAGATCCTGGTCTTCAACCCGGACTACGAGAATTCCGAAGATGGCCAGGTCTGGGCCAGCGCCGGCACCGTCCACACCGGCGAAGACAATTCGGCCGCCTGCGACGACGGCGCGGTCATGCCCTGCATCAGCAGCCAGGGCACGCTCAGCTTCAGCGCCGTGCCAGGCAGCGATCTGCCGGCCATCACCGTGGCCGCCACCGGCACCACCATCGACGCGCCAGGGCAGACCCGTGCACTGGGCGCCGCTGACGCGCGCCGCTATCAGTACGACGCTGCCCGCAAGGCCTACGCCGCTCCGTAATCGATTCACGCAGTACCTGTTGACCGACATGTTGATGACTCATGGATGAGTCCGGTTGGCGAAACGCGGCAGTGGCCGCTCCATCAACCCAAGAGGTAAACGTCATGGCACAACGTGACTACAGCAGACAGGAAGTTCTCGACATCATCGAACAGGTGGCGCAGCGCAAGGGCATTCCCAGCGAGGACTTCCTGCGCTTTGCCCATATCGAAACCGGCGGCCAGTTCGACGAACGCGCCCACAACAGCCGCACCGATGCCAAGGGCCTGTTCCAGTTCCTGCCGTCGTCGGCGCGCCAGTACGGCCTGAGCGGGCACGAGTACGACCCGACCCGCAACACCGAAGCGGCCGCGGACATGTTCCAGCGCAACCTGGCCGACATGGAAAAGCGCCACGCGCGCACCGGCCACCCGTACCTGTCCGGTGAAGCATCGCCCACCGGCCTGGACCTGTACCTGGCGCACCAGCAGGGTGCGGCCGGTTACGGTTCCATCCAGACCGCCATCGCCACCGGCACCTTCGGCGTGGTGCGTGATGGCCACGGCAACCCGATCAACATGCGCCCGCGCATCATGGGCCAGATCGGCAGCGACATCGAAACGCTGACCGGCCACACCCGTGCGGAAATGCGCACGATGAACGACAAGGACCTGGCCAGCACCTTCGCCCAGTACTACGACCGCAAGTACGACGGCATCAGCATTCCGGAAAAGAACATCGCCGCGATCAGCGCCGATGCGCCGGCGCGCAGTGCACCGGTGCAGGCGGCTGCGGGCCCGACCCAGAGCGTGTCGGCGCCCACCGCCGCAACCGTCTCGGCCGCCGCTGCCGCCAACCAGGACAAGCCGGGCATCGCCCTGACCGCCGCCTACGACGCCGGCGTGAAGTACGACGATGTGAAGTACGCGATCAACATCGCCTCCAGCCAGTACTACCGTGGCAACGGCATCACCGGCAAGAACGTGGACCAGGGCTACGTGGACTGCTCCGGCTGGGTCGGCACGATGCTGAACAAGACCCAGGACGAGATCAACCAGAAGGCCGGCCACGCCGTCTATGGCGATGCCGACAAGATCAAGCTCGGCTTCGCCGGTTCCGGCGGCATCGTGCAGCAGGCCTACAAGGATTCGGGCGTGCTGCTGCAGCGCGACGACATCCTGAAGCCGGGCGCGCTGCAGGAAGGCATGGTGATCGGCCTGGATACGGCCAAGACCAAGCACGAGCACTGGAACGGCATCGACCACATCGTGATGGTGGTGCGCGATCCCAACACCGACAAGCTGCTGATCAGCCAGTCCACCGGCAAGCTGGGCGTGCACACCATGCCGGTTGAGGATTACCTGAAGCAGGTGGAAAACCACCCGAACTGGAAGCTGTTCGCCTCAGACCCGCTGCACAAGGCGCGCGACCTGCTGGAAAACCGCAGCCACACCCAGCAGCACGAACAGGGCAAGGACGCACCTGCGCAGTCCGCCGCCAGTGCGCCGCGCAGCGAGATCCATCGCAATGGCGACCACAGCGAAGGCGTGCGCAAGGCGCAGGAACAGCTGGGCCACCTGGGCTACGTGGGCGCCGACGGCAAGCCGCTGTTCGAGGACGGCAAGTTCGGCCGCAACACCGAAGCGGCCGTGCGCGAATTCCAGAAGGACAACGGCCTGGCCGTGGACGGCATCATCGGCCCGAAGACGCTCGATGCCATCAACGATGCGCGCGAACGTCCGCTGCTGAATGACGAACGCCACCCGCGCAACCCGATGTACAACCAGGCCGTGCACGGTCTGGAGCAGTTGCCGCCGGGTACGTTCAAGGATCGCCACGCGCTGGAAGCCACCGCCGCCACGCTCACCCGCGATGCGCACGCCGCCGGACTGCAGCGCATCGATTCGGTGGTGCCCAGCATGAACGGTGAGCGTCTGTTCGCCGTGCAGGGCGCGATGGGCGACCCGGCCGCGGTGCGCGCCTCTGTCGATGCCAAGGCTGCAAGCGAACAGAGCGTGGCCCTGAGCAGCGGCGCGGTGCAGGGCGCACCGAACGTGCTGCAGCAGCAGGACGAACCGCAACACGAGCAGGTGCGCCAGGCCCAGCGCGCGATGGGGCACTGAGGCCGGTGTTGCCGGCTTCGGGTCAGAGCCCTTTCCTGCGGAAAGGGATCTGACCCTGGGGTCGGATCCCGTTCGCCGGACGGGCTCCGACCCGCGGTTCAGCTTTCTGCTTTCAGGCGGGCTTCATGGCGCATGACGCTAGATGAATGCGCACGCCGACCGGGTGGCCCACGCAATGTTCCGGCAATGTCCGAAGCCCAGCGTGGTACCTGCGGCAGCCGCGGCGCCCTGGCGCCTTCCCTGCCCCGCGTGGCATGCCCCCAACTGGAGACCCGAACATGATCAATACGTCCTCACTCAGCTTCCGCAGCCTCGGCCTCGCCCTGGCGCTGCTGGCCGGCTTGGCCGTGGTCGGTGATGCCAGCGCCCTGTCACGCAAGGACAAGCGCACCGTGGTCGGTGCCGTGGTGGGCGGCGTGGCCGGTCACCTGATCTCCAACGGCGATCCCACCGCCACCGTGGGCGGTGCCGTGGCCGGTGGTGCCATCGGCAACCTGACCACCAAGGACCGTCACGACGACCGTCGCTACGATCGCCGCTATGACCGCCGTCATGGCTACGACCGCGGCCACGACCGCCGTTACTACCGCCACGATGATCGCCGCTACCGCCACGACCGCGGTCGCCACCGCGGCTGGTAAGCCCTCCCGGCAACACCCCGAACGCCGGCCGCACTGACGGCCGGCGTTCTGCTGTTCAGCGCACGTGGTCCAGGAACTGCCGGTGGCGCGCGTACTGGTCCAGCACGTCATGGATCAGCTGCACCCGGGTCCAGCCCATCACGTCGTAGTCCTGGCCGCCCTCGCGCAGGTAGACCTCGGCACGGAAGTAACGCCCGGCTTTCGCCGCACGGCGCGGGTCCTGCAGGGTGAAGCTGGGCGGCTCGTACGGCTGCGGCCGCACCGAGTAGAAGAAGTCCATTTCCTGGCCATGGCCGACCTGCAGCCAGGCGCGGCCGTCCTCGCCCAGGGTCACCTCGACCTCCAGCTCCTGCCGGCGCAGTTCACCGGCCACGTCCTGCAGGGCCGGCATCACCTGCTGGTCGATGAAGCGCAACACTTCGGCCTGCACCGGGTTGTGCGCCAGCAGCCGCAGGCGTGCCCGCCAGTCGTCACTGGTGCCCGGCAGGATGCGTGCGTCGCGGATGATCGAGCGCTTGGTGGCATCCAGACGCATCGCCTTCAGCAGCCCCCAGCACATCAGAATCATCACCAGGGTGAAGGGGAACGCGCTGGCGATCGTCGCCGCCTGCAGCGATTCCAGGCCACCGGCAAACAGCAGCGCCACCGCCAGCGCACCCACCAGCAATGCCCAGAAGATGCGCTGCCACAGCGGTGATTCTTCCTCGCCCTTGGAGGTGAGCATGTCGATCACCAATGCCCCCGAATCGGCCGAGGTGACGAAGAACAACCCCACCAGCAGCACCGCCAGGCACGAGGTCGCCAGCGTCCACGGCAGGTGGCGCAGGAACTCGAACAGGGCCATCGAACTGTCTGCCGATACCGTCTGCACCAGTTCCTGTACACCTTCGGTGCGCACCATGAACAACGCGGTGTTGCCGTAGATGGTCATCCACAGGAAGGTGAAGCCCAGCGGCACCAGCAGCACGCCCACCACGAATTCGCGCACGGTACGGCCGCGCGAGATGCGTGCGATGAACATGCCCACGAACGGCGACCACGCGATCCACCAGCCCCAATAGAAGAGAGTCCAGCCACCCAGCCAGCCGGTGGGCTCATACGCGTACAGGTTGAAGGTCATCGAGAACAGCTGCGACACGTACATGCCGGTGTTCTGCACCAGCACCTGCAACAGGTGCACGGTGGGCCCGCAAACCAGCACGAAGGCCAGCAGTGCCGCGGCCAGGATCATGTTCAATTCCGACAATCTGCGCACGCCGCTGTCCAGGCCCGCCACCACCGAGCCGGTGGCCACCAGGGTGATGACGGCGATCAGCACCACCTGCACCAGCGTGCTCACTTCCAGCCCGAACAGGTAGTTCAGGCCGGAGTTGATCTGCATCACGCCCAGCCCCAGCGAGGTGGCCAGGCCGAAGATGGTACCCAGCGCGGCGAAGGTATCCACGGTGTGGCCGATCGGCCCGTGGATGCGTTCACCGATGAGCGGATACAGCGCCGAGCGCACGCGCAGCGGCAGGTTGTGGCGGAAGCCGAAGTACGCCAGGGCCAGCGCCACCACCGCGTAGATCGCCCAGGCATGCACGCCCCAGTGGAAGAACGTGATGCGCATGGCCTGGCGCGCCGCTGCCGCCGATTCCGGCGTGCCGGTGGGCGGCGTGGCGTAGTGCATGATGGGTTCGGCCACGCCGAAGAACATCAGGCCGATGCCCATGCCCGCAGCAAACAGCATCGCGAACCACGAGGCATAGCTGTAATCGGGGCGGCTGTGGTCCGGGCCCAGCTTGATGCGGCCATAGCCGCTGACGGCCACGCCCACCACAAACACCAGGAAGCCGGCCACGGCCAGGATGGTGAACCAGCCTGCATCGTTGGCGGTCCAGTTCTTGGCGGCGGTGAACCAGCGTGTGGCCAGGTCCGGCGCGAAGATGGCCAGGGCCAGCAGGGCGATGACGATCGCCGCAGTGGGAATGAATACCTGCGGCAGGATGCGCTGCCTGACGGGGGTGGGGTGCGGAGCGGAGCTCGGCATGTCGTCCTCCGTGAACGGAAATGCGTGAAGGGAATACGCGGCGGACCGCGATGAAGGGCGTCCTAGAAGTAGAAACCGATATTGAGGTTCAGGCGTGAGTGCCAGCGTGAGGGCCCTTGCGGGTCCAGGCCGATGCCATCGCCGCCGGCGAACCACATGTTCTTTCCGGCGATCCAGTCGATGTAGGTCAGCATGCTGCCCTTGCCCAGGCTGCAGCCGGTGACGTTCTGCCACGACGAGCGCATGCCGGGCTGGCGCTGCAGCGGGCGGGTCATGCTCAGGTTGTTGTAGCAGGTGATGTCATCCAGCCAACGCTGTTCGCCGAACGAATAGGCCACATTCACGCTGGGCACATCGGCCTTGCGTGCAATCTCGAACGGCGCCTGGAAGGCCGACAAGGCGATGGTCGCGCCCGGCACACCATAGTGGTAGCGCGCCCACTGCAGCTGCGTGGTCCAGCCATCGCGCGCCCACTGCGCATGCACGGCCATGCCGTGGTGTTCATGATGGTGGCGCGTTTCCACGTTCTGCACCGAACCGCTGAACGCCGACGCACCCAGCAGCAGGGTTCCACCGTGCCAGTCACGGTCATGCTCGTAACGCAGGTTTATCCGGTCGCGCTCGCGATAGGGCAGCTCCGGCGTACGCGCCACATCGAACGAATAGCGGTCGTAGCGCGCCGCGTCGCCGTACTCATCGCCGGCAAACCAGCCGAGGTGCCACAGGTGGTGGCCGCTGCGATGCTGCAGCACCAGGCCCGGATCGTAGTCATCCTCGATGCCCAGGTAGTAGCCGGAGCCGAACCAGAAACTCTGCGAAGCCGTGGGCAGCAGGCCGAACGGCACCTGCTGGATACCCGCACGCAGATCGGTGTCTTCGTTGAACTGCCAGCCTGCATAGGCGTGGTGGACCGCATTGAAGCCGTCATACCAGCGGTACTGCGCCGAGAAGAACAGCGGCCCGGCACCGGCATCGATGTCGGCACGCAGCAGCTCCAGCTGCAGGCCGCTGGTGGGGCCGTAGTCCAGCCACCCATAGTTGAAGCGGACGGCGCCGCCTGCGTCGAACCACGGTTCCGCATTGGGATCGTGGGGCTGTGCCAGCGCCGGGCCGGCCGAGGCGCACGCCAGCACGCCGATAAAAATGGGGAAATAACATCGCACGGGTGTGTTCCGGTGCCTCCCTGTTTTCAGAACGTAAGCCTGCCAGTGTAACCGGCGCGTGCAGGCGCCTTCTTCACTGGGCCAGCGCAGGAACGCAATGCGGGCGCTACCATGGGCGCGCTGTGCTGCTGCCCACCCGATCTGCGAACGCACCACCATGACCGATACCTCCCACCGCGTGCAGGGCCTGAACAACGATGAGGTCGCGGCCGACTGGCCGGCGATTTCCGCGCAGGACCTGGCCTGGCTGGGGCAGCGCTACACGCAGCTCGGCCACACTGCCACGCTGCAATGGCACAGTCCGCGCCCGCTCTCGGCCGCAGCGATCGCGCGCGGCGAACACGGCGCCGTTTTCATCAAGCGCCACCACCACAGCGTGCGCAGTGCCGCCGTGCTGCAGGAAGAACACCGCTTCATTGCCCACCTGGCGGCGCGCGAGGTACCAGTGGTGCAGGTGCTTGCTGCCGACAACGGGCAGACCGCGCTGGAGCACGGGCCCTGGACCTATGAACTGCACGCGGTGGGCGCCGGCGCGGACCTGTATCGCGATGCACCCTCGTGGACCCTGCTGACCGACATCGCGCAGGCGCAGGAAGCCGGCCGCGTGCTGGCCCGGCTGCACCGCGCCGCGGCCGATTACCACGCGCCGCAGCGCGATACCCATATCCTGGTGGCGCGCGATGATCTGATCCGCGCGCACGATCCCATCGTCGCGCTGCAGTCCAGCCTGGCCGACCGCCCCGGCCTGGCCCGCTACCTGGCGCGCATTCCCTGGCAGGCGCAGCTGCGCGAGCACGTGCTGCCCTGGCACGCCGGCCTGGCCGAGCGGCTGCAGCACGAGCCACGGCTGTGGGCGCACAACGATTGGCACGTCTCCAACCTGTTGTGGAACAGCGACGGGCAGATCGCCACCGTGCTGGATTTCGGCCTGGCCTCGCCCACCAGTGCACTGTTCGACCTGGCCACGGCGATCGAACGCAATGCGGTGGCCTGGCTGGAACTGCAGCGCGGCGCCGACGCGGTGCGCAGCGATATCGCCCTGGCCCTGCTGGTCGGCTACCGCGACGTGCTGCCGCTGTCGGCCGAGCGCGTGCACCTGCTGGCCGACCTGCTGCCGATGGTGCATTTCGACTTCGCACTGTCCGAAGTGGAGTACTTCGAAGGCATCACCGGCTCCACCGCCAATGCCGATGTGGCCTGGCAGCCGTTCATGCTGGGCCACCCGGCCTGGTTCCATACCGAGGCCGGGCAAGGCCTGCTGCAGGCGCTGCACGCCGCTGCATAGCGGCCTACAGCCCTGGGGTCAGAGCCCTTTCCGGTGGAAAGGGATCTGACCCCACCATACGCCGCCCCGGGGTCAGATTCCTTTCCTCGCGAAAAGGCTCTGACCCCCTGCCCATGCCCGGGCTCGCAAATCCGTACGGTTTGTAGTGAAATGGTCACCTGAAGCGGGGGTGCCTGGATCTGCTAGGCTGAGAGAGTCCCTTGGAACCTGATCCGGTTTGCACCGGCGTAGGGAGCTTTGAGCAGCTGTCGCACCCCCGTTCCCTGGGCAGGTGCGTCCGTGCGCCGTCGCTTCGTCTCCCTTGCTGTCAGAAGACGAACCGAATGAACCGCTGCCTGCGCCCCACCCTGCTCGCCCTGGCCCTGTGTGCCGCCCTGCCGCTGCATGCCAGCGAGGCTGCCACCGATTCCGCCGACATCTCCGATCATTCGCCCACCGATCTGGCCGCCGTGCGCGTGCAGGCCGGCAAGCCCGCCTCTGCCAGTTCGCGTGCCAATGCCTTCGGCGGCGGCAGCTGGAAGGACACCCCGGCATCGGTGAACGTGCTCGACCGCAGCTACCTGGAACAGCGCCAGGTGCGTTCGCTGTCCGAACTGGCCAGCAACGACGCTTCGCTGGGCGATGCCTATGCCCCGGTGGGCTACTACCAGAACGTAGCCATTCGCGGCTTCGCGCTGGACGCCGCCACCGGCTACCGCTTCAACGGCCTGTCGATGGCTGGCGAACAGCGGCTGGCGCTGGAGAACGTGGAATCGGTGGAAATCCTGAAGGGTGAAGCCGGTCTGGCTGCGGGCGTGATGGCCCCGGGCGGCATCATCAACTACGTGGGCAAGCGCCCGGCCGAAGTGCGCACGGTCACCCTGGGCACCGATTGGGAAGGCTCGCGCTACACCGCCGTGGACGTGGGCCACTGGCTGACCCCGCGCTTCGGCGTGCGCTTCAACGCCGCCTGGGATGCCAGCGACTCGTATATCGAACACCTCGATGGCCGCCGCAATTTCTATTCGCTGGCCGCCGACTGGCTGATCGGCGAACGCGGCAAGCTGGAAGTGGACGCCAACTACCAGACCAGTTCGCAGCGCTCGGCGTCGGGCTACCAGCTGCTGGGTGCCAGCGAGCTGCCGCGCGGCGTGGACCGTGACCACCTTCTGGGCTACCAGCCGTGGCAAATGCCGGTGGGTATCGCCAGCACCAACATCACGGTGCAGCACACCTACGATTTCAGCAGCAGCTGGCAGTCGCGCGTGGCGCTGGGCCACAGCCGCACGGTGATCGATGACAACGTGGCCTTCGCCTACGGCTGCTACTACGCCGCGCAGTGCGCCGACGGCAGCGTGCCGGGCAACTACTTCGCCCCCAACGGCGACTACGATGTCTACGATTACCGCAGCCCCGACGACACCCGCCGCAACCAGCAGGCCCGTGCCGAACTGCGCGGCCGCTTCAGCACCGGCAACGTGGGCCATGAACTGACCCTGGGCGGCGAGACCTACCGCCGCACCGTGGATCGCCGCCCCAGCGTTAACGAGTACGTGGGCACCACCAACTACCACGACGGCCAGGTGCCGGTGTTCGATCCGTCGCCGTTGCAGCCGGGCCCGTCCGCCCGCCGCCTGGACAGCCGCCAGAATGCGTTCTTCGCGCTGGACCGGCTCAGCTTCGGCGACGACTGGCAGTGGCTGGCCGGTGGCCGCTACGTGCGTCTGGACGAGCGCGCCTATGACAAGCGCGGCAACCCGCAGCGGCACAGCCGCCTGTCGCGCTTCCTGCCGCAGACCGCCCTGGTGTGGAAGGCCACCGACCAGCTGAATGCCTATGCCAGCTACGTACGCGGCATTTCGCTGGGGCAGGAAGCGCCGTTCTGGACCAGCAACGCCGACACCTTCCTGCCGGCGGTGGAATCGCGGCAGCTGGAAGCGGGCGTGAAGTACGCGCCGAGCGAGGCGCTGAGCGTGGGCGCCGCGGTCTTCCGCATCAGCCAGCCCTACCAGTACGCCAAGCCGGACGACAGCGACGTCGGCTTCACCTTCGTGCAGGAAGGCCAGCAGACCCACACCGGCCTGGAGCTGACCGCCAACGGCCAGCTGACCGATGCACTGCAGGTGGTGGCCAGCGCCAGCGCGCTGCGCGCACGCGCGCGGGATGCCGGTACCCCGGCCTACGAAGGCCACCAGCTGGTGAACGTGCCCAAGGTGCGCGCCAGCGTGCACCTGGCCTACGCACTGCCGTTCGTGCAGGGCCTGCAGGTGACCGGCGGCTGGCGCTATGCATCGGCCAACGTGGCGCGTGCCGATGGCGCGGTGCGTGCGCCGGACTATTCGGTGTTCGACGCTGGCCTGCGCTTCCAGCACCTCCTGCTCGATCGTGCGGTCACGTGGAACCTGTCGGTGGACAACGTATTCAACCGCTTCTACTGGCGTGACACCGGCAGCAGCGCCGGTGACTACTACCTGTTCCCCGGTGCGCCGCGACAGGCGCGCCTGTCGGTGACGTTCGCGCTGTGAACGGGCCCCTGCTCGAGTGGACCGCCGCGCTGTGCAGCGTGCTGGGCGTCTGGCTGATGGCCCGGCGCCGGCTGTCGGCCTGGCCGGTGGGGCTGCTGTCGGTGGCGCTGTACGGGCTGGTGTTCGCCGAAGCCAAGCTGTATTCGGACACCCTGCTGCAGGTAATCTTCGGCGGCTTCCTGGTCTACGGCTGGTTGAACTGGCGCCAGCATGCCGCCGATGAAGGCAGCATCCGCATCGTGCCGCTGGCGCGCGGCAAGCTGCTGCGCGACCTGGCCATCGGCGTATGCGGCGGCGTGGCGCTGGGTGCGGTCATGCACAGCTTCACCGACGCCGCACTGCCGTGGCTGGATGCGCTGCTGACCGGGCTCAGCCTGGTCGGCCAATGGTGGCAGGCGCGCCGGCATGCGGCGTGCTGGTGGGTGTGGATCGGCGTGGACGTGGTGTACGTGGGCACGTACCTGTTCAAGTCGCTGCACGTGACCGCGGCGCTGTACGTGTTCTTCCTGGGCCTGGCGCTGTTCGGCCTGCGCGCGTGGCAGGCCGCCGCGCGCGCGCCGCAGGTGGCCTCGGCCCGGTAGAGTCGAGCTTGCTCGACTGCGCGGGTGCGCCGGGCCGCGCAGGTTCATCCACGCATGGCGTGGATCTACTCGGCCAGGTCGGCCAGCACCTTGCGTGAGGGCGCGAAGAAGGTGACGCCGGTGACCGCCGTGGAGAAATCCAGGATGCGGTCGTGCAGCGGCGCCGGATTGCCGATGAACATGCGTTCCAGCATCTGCTCGATCACCCACAGCCGGCGCGTGTAGCCGATGAAGTAGGTGCCGTACTCGTTGTGGCCCGGGCGCGCGAACGGCATGTTGTCGCGCAGGATCTCGTGCTCGCCGTCGGCATCCTCGATGGTGCACAGCGTCTTGTGCGACTTCTGCGCATCGGCCGGTGCATCGTCCAGTTCCCTGTTGTCGTGCTTGGTGCGGCCGATGATGGCTTCCTGTGCTTCGGTCTTCTGCGCGCGCCAGGCCGCCAGGTTGTGCAGGTACTTCTGCACCACCACGTAGCTGCCACCGGCATGTTCGGGGTCTTCGTCGCCCACGATGGTGGCCTCCGGCAGCGACAGCCCTTCCGGGTTGGCCGTGCCATCGACGAAGTCGAGCAGGTCGCGGCCGTCGAAGTAACGGAAGCCGGCCACTTCATCCACCGTTTCCACCGCATCGCCGAAAGCCAGCAGCAGGTTGCGCTCGAAGGCCACGATCAGGTCCTGGGTGCGCGCGCGGATGTGGTACAGCAGGTCGCCCGGGGTGGACACCGCGGTGTGGGTGGCGCCCTGGATTTCACGGAACGGCTTCAACTCGCGCGGCGGCGTGCTGCCCACCAGCGGCGCCCACACGCGGTGGCCGATGGCCACGTTGCAGGTGAACGTGCGCTCGATCTCGCGGATGGCGGTGTTCTTGATCAGATCGTCGGTGCTGCCCAGCACCTGCCGCACCGTGGCGATGGACTCGGCATCGTCCTTCACCTTCAGTACCAGGAAAGCCGCGCAGTGGGTCAATGGCGCGGTGATCTGCTGCGGCTCGTTGTCCAGCGTGTGGTTCAAGGCGGTGATCGGGGCGGGCTGGGAATTCATGGAACATCCTGCTGGCTTGAGGCGGCGATCATAGCCGAACCAACACCACCACGATGCCAGCCCGGGTAGAGTCGAGCTGGCTCGACTGCCGTTCGTGCGGCGCGGCCCCTATTTCATCTGGCAAGATGTCTGGACCACGCTTCAGGGAGGACAGCACGATGGCATCCATCCGCACACGCAGACACGCTCCGGTACTGTTCGCACTGCTGCTCGGCGCGACCTGCACCGGCCATTCGGCAGAGACCGGTACGTTCTTCAGCGCGCTGCAGCAGTACCAGGACGACAACTTCAAAGGCTGCGCCGCTACGCTCGGCGCGATGTATCAGCACGGCACCCGCTTTCCTGATGCGGGCGAACTGCTGCTGGTCGAGTGCACCGCGGCCGCTGGCGACCACGCCGCTGCGATGGCCTACGTCGTTTCGCTGGCTGAGCGGGACCGGCTTCCCGTCGATGATCTACTGCACAAGGACCGTCCTGGCCTGAACGCGCTGCGCGCTGATCCGGGTTGGGAGCGGGTGTTGGCGCGTGTGGAAGCGACGCGGACGCAGCGGGACGCGCAGTTGGACGTAGCGTTGCGCAACGAACTGCTGGAGCGCGAGGCCCGCGACCAGGCTGAGCAGCACGCCGCCATTGCGACCGGGGGCGACGAGGCCTTCAAGCGCATCGGCCCGTTGGCCAAGGCCAATGCGGAGTGGCTGAAATCGGTGATCGCCGAGAAGGGATGGCCGACACGATCAAAGGTGGGCCGCGATGGCGCCAAGGCGGCATGGCTGCTGGTACAGCACGCTGACCAAGACCCTGCCTTCCAGGCAGACGTACTGCCGCTGATCGAACAGGCCGCCATGGCGGGCGAGGCCGATCGGGCTGACGTGGCACTGCTGACCGACCGCGTGTTGGTGGCGCAGGGCAAACCGCAACGCTACGGCAGCCAGTTCGTGCGGGGCGAGGACGGCGCGATGCGGCTGCGCCCCACCGAAGACATGCCCGGCCTGGATGCACGGCGCAGCGCCATGGGCCTGCCCACGCTGGCCGAGTACAAAGCCATCCTGGCCGACAGTTACGGCGCGCCAGTGCGTTGATCGCCTGAGCGGGCCTACGCACCGCCGCGAGCAGTGAAAAAAAGAAGCCCGGCACAAGGCCGGGCTTCGGATGGCATGCGGGAGAGAGAGAGAGAGTCACATGCCACTTACACGCACTAACGACAGGGCGATGTCTTACCAGCTGAAGCGCGGACCCACGAACCACTCGCGGTCGCCGGCCTTGGCCAGCTTCACTTCGCCGCTCAGGCCCCAGTTCTGGTTGAACTTGGCGGTGGCGCCGACGCGGCCGTAGAACTCGCCTTCCGGATTGATGCCGTGCTTCTTGCTGTAATCCTCGTAACCGGCCAGCGCATAGCCTTCCAGGTACGGGTTGAACGCGGTACGCAGACCCACTTCGGTGGAGTAGCCGTTGAAGTCCAGGCCGTGCTTCAGGTCGAACTTCTGGTACGCAACACGAGCCACCAGGTCGGTGTTCGGTGCGATGCCATAGTTGTAGCCGGCACCGATGCGCCACTGGGCCACATCGTTCTTGAAGGTGTCGGTTTCCTGCTTGCTGTAGTCACCGAAGACCGAGAAGTTCGGGTGCACTGCAACCGAGCCCTTCACGCCCCAGCCGTCGGCGTCGCCGCCCTTGGCATCGGTGTTCACGTAACCGCCTTCAACGTAGTTGTACGACAGGCCATCGGCAGCCGAGGCAGCGAACGGCAGGGCAGCCAGCAGACCCAGGGCAAGCAGCGAATTCTTGATCATCGGGACACACCTTTAATTATTTTTGATTTCGTCGGCCGCCTCCCGGGAGAGGGAGAGAGGAGGCGGTCGACAGGTGTGAATTATCCGTTTGCTGGTGAAATCGCTCCTGAATATTGTACTGACCAGTACATGAATGAAGTTTCCATTCAGGGAACTTGCAGCGGTTTGGTAGCCACGTCCCCATAGTTCCTGCTGATTGCACAAACTATGGGAGCAACCACCTACACAAACTATGGGGACGAACGCGAGTCTAGATCAGAGTCAGCTGCTCACTGGTCCCCAGCGCTCCCAACTTCGCGCGCCAACTGGCACCGACTGATGGTCATGCACCGATTGTACGCCGCCACTGATCGGATGGCCGAGTCACCATGGGTACCTGAAAAGTGATCCCTCCAGCTGGGCCAAGCTCGATCCATGACGTCCAGTTGAGGATGCCCGCAATGCAGCTACGCTGCCCGCACGTTGCATCTATAGAGCCCGCAGAAGCCTTCCTGTTGTACCGCAAACAGATCATCCCAGGTGCACATTCCTGCCCGCTCAAGAGCTAAGATTTACCTGATGACCTTGCGGAGATGGCTGAAATCGAGCCCTTTTTCACTTGAGCGCTACCTCTTGATCAGGATGCCGCGATGGGCCCCTTCGAGTCTTGGACTACTTTTCAGCAAATGAGCCTCTTTGCGGGCGTCGTTATTTTCTGCTGCATCGGCCTGACGGCTCTTGCTGTTTGGGTTGCCCACCGTCAGAACTCTAGATATGAGGCAGAGCGCCTCCATAGGCGGCGACCAAAACGCAGAGGAAAGGCGAAGCGATAGCTCTTGAGGCGCTGGCTTCGGTTCTACCCCGCTATTGGATCTACCTGGCCGAGTGAGGAGCAAATCTGCTTGATCGAGCAGACGGCATTACTGCCCTTCGCAACCAGCTGCTGCACTTGGCCGAAATGCTGACATCCTTCCACACCGAATCCAACGTTCCTACGAAGAGAGCTATTCGGACCCGTAGCGCCGATTCGGAGACCACGAAGGACGACAGATCTCCTTAGTCGGCTGAAGTCGGCTGATCCGCAGGAGCCACAAGAGATGAAGTCCGGGCGTATGCCGCGTCCTCCAAAAGGCATCTTGATGCGATCACTTCGAGTCCCTGCCATTGCTAATGGCACAAGCCCCCATCAATCCATCCCCTCAATTGTGCGTATGCCCGACATACAGGAGCCTTGCTGATGTCTACGGTCAATGAACCCTGGGATGTGGCGATTGCGCTTCGAGATCTATCCGCCGATCTGGCAAGACATGTGCACGCCGAGACAGTCCCAACACATCGTGAGTTGAACGAGTGGCTTCACTACATTAACCGAGCGGCTCCGGTGTATTGGGCACTTGAAAGCGCCTGCGAAGACATTGTTGAGGATGGCGTTACGGAGTCCCGAGTTCAGGCGCTAAAGCAAGCCCTGACCTATGCTCAAGGACAGGTTGAGTACTGGCATAGGAGGGATCGATGGTAGATCAACTCAACCTTGTTTCGCGCGCGCAATGTCGCCCTAAAGAGCGTGCCGGGCGGGTGATAGGAATGCTGCGGCGCTCTCGCTCACGCTCCGCACAGCAACGATACTTTGATGAAGGAATACCCGCCTGCCTGAGAACACGCGAAGCTTCAAGGTTGGCGACTTCCCAGCTGTTTTTAATGAACGGCTGCTCTTGGCCGGAAGCGGACGCTTATGAAATTGTCGATGATGGTCGCTGGCACCCTGCGAAGCGGTAGTCGTGGTTGAATGCCAAGTCTCACTCAAACCTTGTGATTAGGCCGAACCACCACCCCGCAACCGCCAAAGCAACGCCTGCCTCGCATGCGCCACCCGCGGCTGCCTCAACCCTGCCGCCGTCCACATCAAGTAGTAATCCAGCGTGGCCCGCCCCACAGGCCCTTCAATCTCCACCAGCGTCCGGCGCGTCAGCGCGTCCGCGCACAAATAGTGCGGCAGCACCGTCCAGCCCACGCCCAACTGCAACGGCCGCTGCAGCCCGCGCAGGTCCTGTCCCAGTAACGCAGGCAGCGGCGGGCGAACGTTCAGCTGGTTGAACTGCAACCACGCATCCACCAGCGGCCGGTCCAGGCTGTAAGCCAGCAACGGCTCCTCGCACAGCGCGGCAACGCAATCCGCCCGCGCGGCAATGCGCCGGGCGACCTCCGGTGCGGCCACGGCCAGTAGCGGTTCCTGCCGCACCGTTTCGCAGCGCAGCCGATCATCTTCGGGCGGGTAGACCGTTATGCCCAGGTCGCACGAGCCATCCAGCAGCATCTGGCTGACCACGCTGGTGCTGCCGGTCTGCAGCCGCACGCGCATGCCCACCTTGATAAGCGGCACCAGTTCGGCGGCCACCACTTCGGCCAGGAAATCCGCATGCCCCACGATATGCAGCGCGCCGGCTACTTCATCAGAGCGGGTGCGGGCGGCGGACAGGGCGGCTTCGGCCTGGTCCAGCTTGTCGCCCACATCGGCGGCCAGTTCGTCGGCGGCTGGCGTGGGGTCCACGCCGCTGGGCAGGCGGTGGAACAGGGTGCGGCCAATGGACGCCTCCAGCCCGGCAATGTGCTGGGACACCGCAGGCTGGGTCAGGTTGAGCCGGCGCGCGGCGCCGCTGATCGACCGCTGGCGGTAGACCTCGATGAAGGTGCGCAGGCGGGAAAGCGACATGGGCGGACCATAACATTATTTATGGCCATTCATCGAAAGCCTCGTTGGCCGGGGCCGGGCAGGGGGCGTAGCCTTTCCTCCATGGCGAAAGCCCTTGTGCTGCAAGGGGTTTCGCAACCTCCCCCACGTCTTTCACGAGGCTGCACAGATGGATATCAGCACCCATGCCACTGAACTGAATACGATCCTGCGGGCCATGCGCGCCCATCAGATTGCCCAGGGCCCGGCCACGCTTG
>PJTS01000497.1_pt1 | contig 23769 bp, 23 predicted proteins | sample 1512251 | NCBI WGS metagenome assembly PJTS01 (sample SAMN08177686, study PRJNA422409) | Soil metagenome, whole genome shotgun sequencing project. | isolation source: Soil (2) enriched on wood chips: alkali lignin treatment | place: USA: Madison | collected 2015-01-15 | reverse complement strand
TTCGAAGGTGCCGCGGGGGGTCTGCAGGAACTTGCCGGTGGTGATGCGGGACACCGTGGATTCGTGCATGCCGATCGCTTCGGCCACTTCCTTCAGGGTCAGCGGTGCCATGGCTTCCTCGCCACGCACCAGGAACGCGGCCTGGCGCTCGACGATCACCCGCGCGGTGCGCAGCAGGGTGTCGTAGCGCATCGACAGGCCGCGGCTGAACCAGCGTGCTTCCTGCAGCATTTCGCGCAGGGCCGGGGCGGCGTCGCTGGTTTCGGCCAGCGCCTGTTCGTACTGGCTGTTGATCGACACGCGGCGGCTGGTGGCCGGGTTCAGGGCCACCTTCCACTGCTCATCGGCGTGCCAGGCGACCACGTCGGGCACCACCACCGCATTGCGCTCGGGCAGCAGGCTGTCGCCGGGGCGCGGCTGCAGTGACAGGATCAGGCGCACAGCCTCGCGCACGTCGTCCACTTCGGCGTCGTGCTGGCGGGCCAGGGCGGGGTAGTCGTGCGCGGCCAGGGCTTCCAGCGCGCCTTCCAGGATGCGTGCGGCCAGGTGCCGGGCCGGTACCACGCCGTGCAGGCTGTACAGCTGCGCCAGAAGGCCTTCGCGCAGGTCCTGCGCGGCCATGCCGGCCGGTTCGCCGTGCAGCAGCTGCTGGCGGATGGCTTCCACGCCAGCGCCATCGATATCGAACTGCGCACTGGCCAGCAGCTGCAGTTGGTCCAGCGGGGCCTGCAGGTAGCCGGCTTCGTCGCAGTGCTCCAGCCAGAAAGCCGCCACGGCCAGCTCGCGCTCGTCCAGGTCCAGGGCCAGGCGCTGCAGCACGCGCAGCTGCGGGTCGCTGGACTCGCCCGCGGCGATGCGCGCCATGCGGTCGTCGTCGCCGTCCTGCCAGCTGCTGCCGGCCACGTCCCACATGGACGACTCGGGCAGCTCATCGAAGGCTGCCGTTTCCAGGGTGGTGGTGCTGGCGTCGGTGGCGTCGGCCGCCGGTGCTTCAGCGTCCTCGATTTCCAGCAGCGGGTTGGAATCCAGCAGGCGCTGGATCTCCTGTTCCAGGTGCAGGCCGTCCAGTTGCAGCAGTCGGATCGACTGCAGCAGTTGCGGCGTGAGGTGAAGCGTCTGGCCCAGCTGGGTCGAAAGTGCAGCCTTCATTTCAGTTCCCCGGCGCCGCTCCCCGACGCCTTGTGGAACACATCTTGCTTTTGATCCCGGGCAGGCGGAATCGGGGGGTTCCTGAGTGCGCTGGTGGTATTCCCGACAGGTTGTAGGGGTATCCCCTACAGCGTCGCGGGAAGTTGACGAAGTCCTGCGCCAAGTTGTTGATTTGTGGTGGCCGGGCTGCGTGTCCGGGGCGCCTGTGTGTACGGAATTCCGTCAGGGTGTGTCGGGGTGACGGAATCCTGTCGTCGCCGCGCGGGCCGGGACGGGGGGTAGAGTCGACTGTCAGTCGACTCCCGCGCAAAGTGCAGTCGACCAACGGTCGACTCTACCGACGAGGCAGAGCACAGTCGACCAACGGTCGACTCTACCGACGAGGCAGAGCACAGTCGACCAACGGTCGACTCTACTCGAGCTCGTGCTGGTGCCGTGCTGCCAGCAGCAGCAGGTCGTTGGCGCGGCGGCAGCCGAGCGACTCCATCATGCGGGCGCGGTGGGTCTCCACCGTTTTCACGCTGATACCGAGGTCGGCGGCGATTTCCTTGTTGCTCTCACCCTTGCCGATGCGGCGCAGGATCTCGCGCTGGCGCGGCGACAGGGCGGCGATGCCGGTGGGCTTCTCGCGGCCCAGCATCGGCGCCAGCATCTTGGCCGAGATCTGCGGACTGAGGAACACCTGGCCGGCGTGCGCGGCGCGCAGCGCCAGTTCCAGCTCCTGCGGGGCGGCATCCTTCACCACGAAACCCACGGCGCCACGGTCCAGTGCATCGCGCACGTGGGCGGCGTCGTCGTGCATGGTCATCATCACGATGCGCGTACCGGGCGAGCGCAGGCGGATGTCGCTCAGCGCTTCCAGGCCGGTACGGCCGGGCAGGGACAGATCCATCAGGACCACGTCGGGGGCGTGTTGCAGGGCCATCTGCAGGGCCTGTTCGGCGTTGCTCGCCTCGGCCACCAGCTGCACATCGGCAAACCCCTGCAGCAGCCGCGCCAGGCCGGCCCGAACCAGGGTGTGATCGTCGACGATGAGAACTCGCACAGGCACGTTGCTGGTCCGTGAGGGGAGACCACCTTAACTTAGCTGAACGGGCACGCCAAGGGCCGTCCGTCCCGCTTCCGGGTGGCAGGTTTCAGCGCGCTCGCCGCGCTTCGGCAACCTGACGCCGATGCAAACGGAACAAGTGCCGTTCCATGGCCATTTCCAGGCCATCGCCAAGGCGGTTGAAGCGCAGCCACAGGAAGTGGCCGCCGCTGCCATCGGCTGCTTCGGCGATCACGTCCACCGGCAGGTCGATGTTGTCGGGCAGCCAGTCGCTGGGCTGCAGGCGTACCACCCCGGCCTGGCCGGGCAGGGCGCCGCTGCGCGGGCCCAGCTGCAGGCGGATGCCGCGGCGCGACCAGCGCACCGGGCGCAGGGGCAGGTCCTGGCCCTGCTGGCGCACCAGGCGGCCCAGCAGCACCATGGTCAGGTCCAGCTTGGCTTCCAGGCGCTGGATCTGCAGGCTGGCTTCGCTGCGTTCGTCATGCTCGTCCCCGCGGCTGTCTTCCACCAGCGCCAGGCTGCGCAGCAGGCCTTCGGCACTGCTGGTGCGGCCCGCCGCACTGCCGGCCTGGAACTCGGCCGGCAGGGCCAGTTCGCAGCTGAGCGTTTCATCGAACAGCTCGCTCTCGGCAGGGTGGTGCAGCGACGTGGTCGGCAGCAGGGTCATGCCAGCGATTCTGCCTTCAGGTACGCATGGGCGGCGCGAAGGGAGCGGCCCGTGTGCTTGAGGTGTGCGGCGGCTTCGTCGCGCAGGCCGATCATGCGGGCCAGCACGCGCTGCTGGTGGTCGCGCAGGGCGAGGATGGCCTCGTTGCTGGGGCGCTCGACCACCATCGACAGTGCGGCCACGGCCTGCAGGTGCTCGGCCATCAGGCGCTCGCTGGTGTCGTAGTCATCGCCCGGCAGGCTGGCGTCGAGCGTGTCCAGCGAATCGTGCAGTGATTGCAGGTTCACGGTGCCACCGCCTTGATGTGGCGCTGGTCGGCCGGAATGGCGTTCCAGGCCGAGTCGATTTCGACCATCAGGCCCAGCGCTTCCTGCAGTGCGGTGGAATCGTTGTGCAGGTTGCCTTCGGTCAGGCGCATGATGACGAAGTCGTAGAGCGCCGACAGGTTGCCGGCGATCTCGCCACCAGCTTCGTGGTCGAGCGAGCCATGCAGGTGGCCGACGATCGCACAGGCTTCGCCGATGGCCTTGCCCTTGCGCGCCTGGTCATTCTGCTGCAGCGAGGCTTCAGCGGTGCGGATGCGCTCGCATGCACCGGCCAGCAGCAGGGCCACCAGCTTGTGCGGATCTGCGTCCACGACCGAGGTGGTCACACCGACCTTGCGGTACTGCTCGGCGAACTGCCGATTGGAACCGTACATATATGGAATCTCCTGGAATGCCTGCCCATCCGCGCGGGTAGGGGCATGGGTTCGGCACGGGGTCTAACGTGTTATCGGCGCAGGTGGCGTGCTACTTGAGTGCCACCTGCACGGGAAAAGCGCATGGATCAGCCGAGCTGGTCGATCAGCGAGCCGCTGGCGGACTGCATCTGCGAGACCATCTTCTCCATCGCGGTGAACTGCTTGGTGTAGCGGTCGGACACTTTTTCCATGCTCTTGTCGAGATCGTCCAGCTGCTTTTCCAGCGCCTTGATCTGCTTGTTCAAGGTGGCCTGGCGCTGGGTAATCGTGCCGCTGGTGGTATCCAGGGTGCTCTTCATCAGCTCGGTCATCGGCTTGGCCAGCGCACCTTCGGCACCGAAGAGCTTGTTGGCCGCTTCCGGGTTCTTTGACAGCGCGGTGTCCAGCTTGGCCGCATCCAGGCTCAGGGTGCCATCGGCGGCGATGGTCAGGCCCAGGTCCTTCAGATCGTTGACGTTGCTGCTCAGCTGCGTGCGCAGCTGCTGCTGCAGGCCGCGCACCATGGCATCGCCGGTCATCGTCGAGGCGGTGTTGGTTTCGGCGTTGTAAGCGCTGGAGCTCTTCAGCGTCGACTGGATCGAGTTGTAGGCGGTGATGAACGCGTTGAGGTTGGTTTTCAGCGTGCTGTTGTCGGGGGCGATGGTCAGCGTCTGCGGCTCGCCTTCCTTGGCCTTGGTCAAGGTCAGGCTGACACCGGGCACCAGGTCGGTGATGGTGTTGGAGCTGCTGGTACGGGTGAAGCCATCGACCACGACCACGGCATCCTTGGCCGGCACCATTTCGCTCATTTTCGAGGCGTCGGTGCCGTCATAGACCAGGCTGGACAGCCCGCCATTGCCGCCGCTGGCGCTGACCTTCAGCGCGCCCTTGGTACCCGAATCGACGGCGGTGAGCACCAGGTGCTGGCCATCGTCGGCGGTGACCACGGCCGCGGTGACGCCCTTGCTCTGCGCGGCCGAGTTGATTTCCGCAGCGATCTTCTCCAGCGTCGCGCCGGCTTCGATCTCCACGTTGATGGTCTTGTCGCCGTAGGCAATGGACAGCGTACCGTCACCCACGACGGCATCCTTGGTGTAGGCCTGCGAGCTCAGCTTCTGGTTCTGCGCCAGCGATTTGACTTCCACCTGGTGGGTACCCGCCGCGGCCTTGCCGGCCGTGGTGCTGGTATCCAGCGCGGCGGTGAAGTTCGACTCGGTGGGCGTGGTCAGCTTCATGCCGGGCTTGGCCATGCCCGTCACCAGCGTCTTCAGCGCCGTCTGCAGGGTGGTCATGCCGCTCTTGATGGTGCCCAGCGCCGACAGTTTGGCGCTGGCCGCAACACCGGCCGAGTTGATCTGGTTTTCGCGGGGCTCGCGTTCCTTGGCGGTCAGCTGGGCAACCAGCGAGGGAATGTCGAGACCTGTACCAATCGTGCCGATGGCCATGCGGGGAATCCTTGTTCTTGGACGGGCCGTTCAGGTGTCCTGCACCTGCTATCGGCCGGGGATGGGCGAGCTTGAGCGTTGAAACGCTTCCCCACCCGGTGCAAGGCGCGTGCCAACCGGCCGCCGGGCACGAAGAAGGGGGCTTTCGCCCCCTTCCTGTTACTGCAAGGTACTACCGCTGGATCAGCGCAGCAGGCTCAGCACGTTCTGGCTGGACTGGTTGGCCTGGGCCAGCATGGCGGTACCGGCCTGCTGCAGGATCTGGTTGCGGGTCAGCTCGGCGGTTTCCGAAGCGTAGTCCACGTCGCGGATGCGGCTGCGGGCTGCGGACATGTTCTCCGACGAGGTGTTCAGGTTGGCAACCACCGAGGTGAAGCGGTTCTGGATGGCGCCCAGGTCGGCACGGGCCGAGTTGATCGAGTTCAGGGCTGCGTCCATCGCCAGGATGGCGTTGTCTGCACCGCCGACCGAGGAGATGTCCAAATCGGCGAAGCCGGTCTTGGCACCGCCAGCGGCGTAGTTGGTGGTGGCAGCGGCGGTCAGGCCGGTCTGCTCCAGCAGGTCGGCAGCGTCGGTCGAGCCAGCAACGCCCACGGTGAAGTCGCCTTCCTTGCCGGTCAGCTGCACCTTGCCCTCGACCAGCGCTGCGCTGACGCCGGTTTCGTGCGTCTTGGCGTTCACAGCGTTGACCAGCTGGGTGGCGCGATCGCCAGCCGAGCCGACCGCGGTCAGGTCGATCTGCACCGCCGAGGTGGCAGCGCCATCCAGCGTGCCGGTGATGGTGAAGCTGGCGGCGCCGAACTTCGACGGGATGGCAGCTTCGCCAGCCACACCGTCGGTGCTGATGGCAGTGGTGCCGGCGAAGGCCGGGGCGGTGCCGTAGGCAGTGCCGGCGACGGTCTGGGCGCGGGTGAAGTTGGCACCGTCAGCGCGGGAAACCGTCAGGGTGCCTGCGCCGATGGCGCCAGCAAGGGTGGTCTGCGCACCCAGGTCCAGGCTGAAGCCGTTGACGGTGCCGGAACCGTCGGCACCGAAGCCAGCGGCGACGAAGGCAGCGGCGTTGCTTGCTGCATCCGAAGTGCCCGTCACGGTGATCGCCAGGGTGGTGCTGCCTGCAGCGAAGGTCTGGGTAACGCTGCTGGTCGCATCGCCGCCGACGGATGCAGTGATCGCACCCAGGGCCTTGGTGGCGGCAACAGCCGGGACCGCGGCGACGGCATCACCGTTCGGCACAACGCCGGTGGCGCTTGCCGAGGTAGTGGCGCTGGTCCAGTTGCCGAGCTTGCTGATGTTGGCGTTGGCAACCTGCGAGATGTTGATCGTCTCGCCCTGGTTGGCGCCGATCTGGAAGGCCTGGTTGGTGAAGCTGCCGTCCAGCAGGCTGGTGCCGTTGAAGTTGGTCTGCTCGGCGACGCGCTGGATTTCCTGCTTCAGCAGCTGCACTTCGGCGTTCAGCGCCTGGCGGTCGGAAGCGGAGTTGGTGGCGCTGCGCGACTGCACGGCCAGTTCACGGACGCGCTGCAGGTTGTTGCCGATTTCACCCAGGGCGCCTTCAGCGGTCTGGGCCAGCGAGATACCGTCGTTGGCATTACGGGCAGCCTGGTTGGCGCCGCGGATCTGGGTGCTGAAACGCTCGGAGATGGCCAGGCCGGCGGCATCGTCCTTGGCGCTGTTGATGCGCAGGCCCGAGGACAGGCGCTGAATGGTGGTGGCCAGGTTGGTGCCGCTGGTGCTCAGGTTGCGCTGGGCGTTCAGCGACATGGTGTTGGTGTTGATGACTTGTGCCATGGTGCGGTTTCCTTGTTGGCAGTGTGTCCGGCAGAGCAGCCTGACCGGTTTCGGGGGGCAGTGGCTGGCTTCCCCCCAAGGGGTGTGCTACCGCTGCTGAAATCAATAACGGCACTACCCCTCCGGCCTTTAGGAAAGTTTCGGTGCTTTTTTCCCGGGGCAAATGAAAAGGCCCCGCCATCTGCATGGCGGGGCCTCGGTACAGCTCAGGGTGCGGCGTCGATTACGACTGCAGCAGACGCAGCACGTTCTGCGGCACCTGGTTGGCCTGGGCCAGCATGGCCGTGCCGGCCTGCTGCAGGATCTGGCCACGGGTCAGCTCGGCGGTTTCCTGCGCGTAATCCACGTCGCGGATGCGGCTGCGGGCGGCGGACAGGTTTTCCGAGTTGGTGTTCAGGTTGGCGATGGTCGAGGTGAAGCGGTTCTGGATCGCACCCAGGTCGGCACGCGCCGAGTTGATCGACTGCAGCGCGGCATCCATGGCCAGGATGGCGTTGTCAGCGTTGGCCTGGTTGGAGATGTCCAGCTCGGCAAAGCCGGTCTGCGTGGTGCCTGCGGCGAACGAGGTACCGGTGGTGGCGCTGCTGCCGGCAGTCAGGCCGGTGGCATTGGCCAGCTCGGTCGCGCTCAGGGTGCCGCCGATGGTGAAGTTGCCTTCCTTGTTTTCCAGCTGCACCTTGCCGTCGATCAGCGATGCCGTCACGCCGGTTTCGTGGGTCTTGGCGTTGATGGCATTGACCAGCAGGGTGTTGCGCTCCGTTGCGGTCTTGGCGGCGCCGACGGTGATGTCGACCACGCCGCTGCCATCGGCCTTGGTCATCGTCAGCTGGCCGGCGGTGACGGCCGGGTAATCAGCGGCGACGGCAGGCGTGCCGTCCTGGTGGTTGGCGACGAAACCTGCAGTTCCGAAGCCTTCCGTGCCCGTGGTGCCGGTCACGGTGATCGCCATGTCGTTGCCATCGGCACGCGAGAACGCCAGCGTGCCTGCAGCCACGGTGCCGGTCATGGTGATGCCGGCGGCAGCGAGCGCGTCGGACTTGTTGGCCAGGGCGGTGGTGAGGTCGGCCACGCTGACCGCATCACCCGCAGCAGCGGTATGGATTTCAACGCCGCCCACCGAGAAGGCGAACCCACCCGCAGCAGCAGAGACAACCGGAGTGAAGGTGCCCGACACGCCGGAGGTGGTCGGCGTTGCAGCTGCCGCACCGCCGGTTGCGGCCTGGCCGGTCACGCTGGCCGGGGTCGAGGCGCTGGTCCAGTCGCCCAGCTTGTGCACGTTCGCATTGGCGATCTGCGAAATGTTGATGGTCTGGCCCTGGTCGGCGCCGATCTGGAAGGCCTGGTTGGTGAAGCTGCCATCCAGCAGGCTGGTGCCGTTGAAGTTGGTCTGCTCGGCGACGCGCTGGATTTCCTGCTTCAGCAGCTGCACTTCGGCGTTCAGCGCCTGGCGGTCCGATGCGGAGTTGGTGGCGCTGCGGGCCTGCACGGCCAGTTCGCGGATGCGCTGCAGGTTGTTGCCCACTTCACCCAGTGCGCCTTCGGCGGTCTGGGCCAGCGAGATGCCGTCGTTGGCGTTGCGGGCGGCCTGGTTGATGCCACGGATCTGGGTGGTGAAACGCTCGGAAATGGCCAGGCCGGCGGCATCGTCCTTGGCGCTGTTGATGCGCAGGCCCGAGGACAGGCGCTGGATCGAGGTGGCCAGCGAGCTGCTGCTGGTGGTCAGGTTGCGCTGAGCGTTCAGCGACATGGTGTTGGTGTTGATGATCTGTGCCATGGTGCTTCTCCGTGGTTGCTCGGTTCGTTTCGGTGAGGAAAGGCGCGGGACGCGCCGTGCTGGAAGTCAGGTGGAACGGGAAGGGGTCAGCCGATCCTGTTGAACAGGGACATCGCCTGCATCTGGCTGAAGATGGTCTGGGCGGCTTGAAGGGCAGCGTTCTCCAGCTTGTATTGGCCGATCGCATCGGCGTAGTCGAGATCGCGCATCGTCGAGAGCGTGCTCTTGACGGTGACGGCAGTGGCTTCGCGGGCGCTGGCCGCGGTATCGATGGCGGCCAGCTGCGCACCGCCCTTGGCACGGGCGTCGATCATCGTTTCCGAGGCCCGGTTGAGGTCGCGGATACTCGACTGCAGGGTGTTCTGCAGTGCGGTGCGCTGGCTTTCGGTGGACGGGTCGGTTTCCAGTGCCGCGACCAGGCTGTCCAGGGTGGAGAAGATGTCGCGGGTACCCGCGTCGCTGATGTTGAATTCGTCCCCGGCCGCCGGCGCACCTTCGATGCGCATGCTGACGCCGGCCACGACGATGTCTTCGCCGGGCTTGTGGGTGCCGCTGCCCACCACCGTGCCGCTGCCGTCCACGACCTCGTAGGCCCCTTCGGCCGTGCCGGTGAAGCGCACGTTGAGCGTGCCGCCGGCCCAGCTGCCGCTGCCATCGCGGCTGATGGAGGTGAGCAGGCCGCTGCCGCTGTTGCCGGCCGCAGCGCTGGCATCCACGCGGCCATCGCCGGTGGGGATGCGCATGAAGATCTCGCTGCCGGGCAGGGCATCGGACACCAGCTGGCCGGGTGCAACCTCCACCTGGCGCTGGTTCTGGTCGCCGTTGTAGGTGATGGTGCCGCCGGACAGCTTGAACGGCGCATCGGCGTCGTTGCTGCCGCCGAACAGGTAGCGGCCGCTGCCGTCGCGCGAGTTGGCCAGCGACAGCAGGCTGTCCTGGATGGTCTTCAGTTCGCTGACGATGGCCTTGAGGTCACTGGACTTGGGCACCGGGCTGTTGGCCTGGATGCTCAGTTCAACGGCGCGCGACATCAGTTCATTGACCTGCGCCAGCGCGTTTTCCTGCAGGCCAAGACGGTTCTGCACGCTGTTGGCGTTCTTGCCGAGCTGCTCGAGGCCGGCCACGACGCGGTCCAGTCCAACAGCGGTGCCGGCACCGACCGGATCGTCCTTGGCCGAGCTGATCTTGCTGCCGGTGGCGATCTGCTGCTCGAGGTGGCTGATCTTGGACTGCTTGGCCAGCATCAGCGATACCGACTGGTTGAACATCATCCCGGTGGAAATGCGGCTGCTCATCGGCGGATTGCTCCCAGGATGGTCTGGAACATGTTGTCGGCGGTGGAGATCAGCTGCGAGGCGGCCTGGTAGGCCTGTTGCAGGCGCAGCATGTCGGCGGCTTCTTCATCCAGGTTCACGCCGGAAATCTCGTCGCGGGCGGACTGCGCCTTGTCCGAGATGACCTGCTGCGCATCGAGCGAATACTCGGCCGAGCGTGCGGCGGCGCCGACCTGGGTGGTCAGGCCACCGAGCGCGCCGTTGAGGGTGACCGTGCCGGCGTTGAATGCCTTGGCATCCTCGACCTTGGCCAGCAGCGCGGCGTTGCTGTTGTCGGACGAGCCTGCCGGGGTGGGAGTGATGTTGAAGGTGTCGCCGGTCTTGGGCGCGCCATCCAGCACGAAGCTCCAGCCGTTGGCGCTGATGGTCTGGCCGGGCGTATAGGTCTGCGGCGTCCCGCCATTGATGGTGTAGGTCGTGGCCGAGGTGAACACGATCGCGGCAGGGTCGCGCAGGTTGGCGTTGCCGACGTCGGTCACCGCAACGCCGGTCAGCTTGCCGGTACCGGTGTTGGCCAGTGCTGCCGTGCCCTTCACGGCGGCGGCGGCCGCGATGCGCGAGGGATCGGTGATGGCCGTTTCCAGGCTGCCGGCCACGCCGGCGGTCGGCTGCAGCAGGAACCGGTCGTTGGTGGCCGGCGTGCCGCTCACCACCAGTTCGACGCCGTTGATCACCAGCGGATCGGTGGCGCTGCCGGTGCCGGTCAGGGCAACGCTGGCGCCGGTGTCGGCGCGGCTGGCCTGCCACTGCGTGCCGTCGAACTTGAGCACGATGTTCTGTGCATCCAGCTTGGACAGGTCGCCGTAAGTCGCCGTGATGCTGCCGGTGCCGGCGTTGCTGGTGTTGGGGGTGACGCGCGGGTTGCCGATGTTGAAGAAGTCGCCACCCATCTGGCCATACAGGTCCACGCCCTGGCGGTGGGCCTGGTTGAAGCTCTCGGCCAGGCCGACCGCGAGCTTGCCCAGTTCGGCCTGGGCCGGGGTCAGCACGGTGTCGCGGAACTCGAGCATGCCGCCGATCTTCCCGCCCACGGCCTTCGGGTCCAGGGTGATCGTGCCGCCCTGGGTCTGCAGGGCGAGCTGCAGGCGCTCGGGCTGGTAGGGGTCGGTCACCGTGGTGACCTTGGAGGCCGTCGTGCCCACCACCAGCGCATTGCCGCCAGCGGTGTAGACGTTCATCACGCCGCCATCCTGCACGACCGCGGTGCCGCCGGTGTAGCCGACCAGCTGCGAAATCAACTGGTCGCGGCGGTCCAGCAGGTCCGGCGCGGCGTCGGTCACGTTGCTGCCGATGGCACCGTTGATCTGGGCGATTTCCTGGGCCAGCCGGTTGATCTCGGTGGCACCGGCGATGAGCCCGTTGTTGACCTCGCTGCTGAGGTTGTTCATCTGCGTGTTGAGCTGGCCGAAGCGGCTGGCCAGGGCCTTGCCGCCATCGAGCAGGCTCTGCCGGTCGGCCGTGCCTGCGGCATTGGACGACAGGCCGCTGACCGCATCGAAGAAGTTGGACCAGGAGCCGGCGACGTTCGTGGCCGAATCGGAGAACAGGGCGTTGACCCGGTCGGCCATGGTCGACAGCTGCTTCAGGCGCGCGAGTTCGCCGCTGCTGTCGAGCAGCCGCGAGATCGCCAGCTGGTCAGCAGCGCGGCGGATGTCGGTGATCCGGGTGCCGCTGCCCACCTCGCCAAACCCGTAGTTCTGCGGATCGGCGGTGGCGAAGTCGACCTTCTGCCGGCTGTAGCCGGGCGTGTTGATGTTGGCGACGTTATGGCTGGTGGTCGCCAACGCACGCTGGAAGGCGAGCAGGGCACTGGTACCGGTGGAAAGGACGCTGGACATGGGGTTCCTCAACGACGGGTGATACCCAGCGCCGCTGTCGCGGTGCTGGCGAAGGTCTGGCCAAGGCGCGTGCCGGCGTCGGTCACGGCGGCCACGGCGCGCTCGATGGTCGGGCCACCGGCGATCGCGGCGATCTTGGCCGCGTAGCGCGGATCGGTGGCGTAGCCGGCGCGCTGCAGGCCACGGGCGAAGCCCTGCACGTCGGTGCCGGCCTGCAGTGCCTGCTGGTAGCGCGGGCTGGTCTTCAGCAGGCGCACGTAGTCGGCGAAGCTCTCGGCGGGCGTGCTGTAGGCGCGGAAGCTGGCCGTTTCGTTACGGCGCACGCCGTCGACATATTCGTGGGTACCGGCGACGGCGCTCTGGCCCTTCCAGCCGGTGGCCTTGATGCCGAACAGGTTGTGCGAGGTGCTGCCATCGGCGTGCTTGATCTGGCGCTTGCCCCAGCCGGTTTCCAGCGCGGCCTGGGCCACCAGGGCGCGGGCATCCACGCCCAGTTCCTTGGCCGCGCTCTGTGCGTGGCCCCAGATGCTGGCCACGAATCCTTCGGGCGTGTTCGCGCCCAGCTGGGCCACCGCGGTGCGGGTGGCCAGGGCATCGGCCGGCGTGCCCATGCTGCCGCGGTTGCTGGCGGTGGCCGCCCACTGGTCGTTGCTGGCCGCCCAATCGTCGCCGTCGATGCTGCTGGCATACGGATCGCTGGTGCCCAGCGAACGGTGCATGCTGCTGCTGTCACGGCCGGCAATCAGGTCCAGTGCCTGCTCCATCGGTGCCAGTGCGGGGCTGGTCGCGGCCTGCGCGCCCTCCTGGGTGCCTGCCGCCATCTGCTGCAGCATGCGCACGGCCTGGCTGGCATCGTCCAGCGACAGCGAGGGCGCCGCCTTGGCCGGTGCATTGAGCTGGTAGGCGCGGCTGGCCTTGGCGGGGTCCACGCGGGTATCCAGCGCCGGGCCGTCGGCCTGCTGGCCGGACAGCTGGCGGCTGATGATGGACGACAGGCCCAGGCCTTTGCCCCGGGTCATCGCCTCGGCGATCTTCTGGTCGTACATCTCCCGGAACATCTTGTTTTCACCGGGGAACAGCGAATCACCGAAGCTGGCATCACGCATGCTCTTGACCAGCATCTGCGCGAACTGGCCTTCCAGCTGGCGCGCGACCTTGTCGACCCTGGCCGGGTCGGTCTGCTGTGCAGGATTCAGGTCGAAGGCGGGATTGATGCGCATGTCAGATCACCTCGAGTTCGGCGCTCAGCGCACCGGCCTGCTTCAGCGCTTCCAGGATCGCGATCAGGTCGCCCGGGGCAGCGCCCACGGCGTTCACGGCATGCACGATTTCATCCAGCGTGGTACCGCCGTTGAACTTGAACATGCGGCTGCCATCGTTGGTGGCCGTCACCGTCGACTGCGGGGTGACCACGGTCTGCCCGCCACCGAAGGCATTGGGCTGGCTGACGTTGGCGTTCTCCTGGATGGTCACCGTCAGCGAGCCATGCGAGATCGCGGCCGGGCCGACGCGCACCTGCTGGCCGATGACCACGGTGCCGGTACGCGAGTTGACCACCACCTTGGCCGGCGCGCTGCCCGGGGTCAGTTCCAGGTTTTCGATGCGGGCCAGCAGGCCGATGCGCGCACCCGGGTCGGTCGGTGCGGCCACGGCCACGGTCACGCCATCGACGGCACGCGCAGCGCCCTCGCCGAAGGCGTTGTTGAGCGCAGCGACCATGCGCGAGACCGTGGTGAAATCGTTCTGGTGCAGGTTCAGGGTGATGTCGCCACCGTTGGCCAGCGGATCGGGCAGGGCGCGTTCGACGGTGGCGCCGTTGGGAATGCGGCCCACGCTGGGCACGTTCACCGAGACGCGCGAACCATCCTTGCCCTGTGCGCCGAAGCCGCCGACGATCAGGTTGCCCTGGGCGATGGCATAGATCTGCCCATCGGCGCCGCGCAGCGGGGCCATCAGCAGCGAACCACCGCGCAGCGACACCGCGTTGCCGATGGAGGACACGGTGATGTCGATCGGCTGGCCCGGCTTGGCAAACGGCGGCAGCTCGGCGTGGATCGCCACGGCGGCCACGTTCTTCAGCTGCGGGTTGACGTTGGCCGGCACGTTCACGCCCAGCTCGCCGAGCAGGTTCTTCAGGCTCTGCACGGTGAAGGGCGCCTGGCTGGTGCGGTCACCGCTGCCATCCAGGCCCACCACCAGGCCGTAGCCCACCAGTGCATTGCCACGCACGCCGCCCACCTGGGCGAGGTCCTTGATGCGCTCGGCGCTGGCCGGGAAAGCAACAGCGAGCATCAGGAACAGCGAACCGTAGAGCGACGCCGCGCGTCGCTGCAGCAAATATCGGAATGAAAGCTTCATGGCCATACTCAGAACGGCGTCAGGCCGGAATTGAAGAAGCGGCTCAGCCAGCCCATCGCGTTGGACTGCGCGACCGGGCCGCGGCCGCCGTAGACGATGCGGGCTTCCGCCACGCGGCTGGAGGGAATGCTGTTGTCCGGCGCGATGTCGCCCGGGCGCACGATGCCCTGCACCTGCACCAGTTCGTCGCCCTGGTTCAGGCGCAGGTTCTTCTGTCCCTGCACCACCAGGTTGCCGTTGGGCAGGCGCTGCACCACGGTCACCGTCACGCTGCCCTGCAGGCGGTTGCTCTGCGCGCTGTTGCCCTTGCCGGTGAAATCACGCTTGCCCGACGCAGTGGCGCTGAGCACGTCCTTGCCACCCAGGGTCACCGGCGCACCGAAGATCGACGGCGTGCCGATGCTCAGGTTCGATTCCTTGTTGGTGGCGGTGTTGGCGCTGGTCGTGGCGGTGGTGTTCTCAAGCAGCGTGATGGTCAGCAGGTCGCCGACATCGCGTGCGCGGCGGTCCGAGTACAGCTGCAGCGTGGGGCCGGCGGCGTAGATCGCGCCCGCGGTCGGTGCGGCCTGCGGCGGCATGATCGGCTGGATAGGCGCCATGGCGGGGTACGGGCGCACGTCGCCGGCGATCACGCAGCCGCCAAGCAGGGCGGCCACGGCGCAGGGCAGGGCGATTCGGGCAAGGGTGGAGAAGGACGACATGGCGGTATCCCGTTGGCGACGGTCAGACGTTCTGGTTCAGGTAGCCGAGCATCGCGTCGGTGGTCGAAATGGCCTTGGCGTTCATTTCGTAGGCGCGCTGCGTTTCGATCATCGAAACCAGCTCCTCCACCACGTTGACGTTGCTGCCTTCCAGCGCACCCTGCACCACGTTGCCCAGGCCGTTGAGGCCGGGGTTGCCGTTCTGCGCCGGGCCGGAGGCAGTGGTTTCCAGGAACAGGTTTTCGCCGCGGGCCTGCAGGCCGGCCGGATTGACAAAGTCGGTCAGGGTCAGCGCGCCGATTTCCACGGTGGCGGCGTCGTCGGCCATCTTCACGCTGATGGTGCCGTCGCTGCCGATGGTCACCGACTGCGCGCCTTCGGGAATCTGGATGCCCGGCTGCACCGGGTAGCCGCTGTTGGTGACCAGCTCGCTGTCCTGGTTGATCTTGAACGAGCCGTCACGGGTGTAGGCCGAGCTGCCATCGGGCATCTGCACTTCGAAGAAACCGCGGCCGTTGACCATCACGTCCAGTGCGCGGCCGGTCTGCTGCTGGCTGCCCTGCTCGAAATTCTTGGCGGTGGCCACCACGCGTACGCCGGTGCCGATCTGCAGGCCGGTCGGCAGCTGCGTCTGCGCCGACGATGCGCCGCCAGGCTGGCGCACCTGCTGGTACAGCAGATCCTCGAAGCTGGCGCGGTCCTGCTTGAAGCCGGTGGTGTTGGTGTTGGCGAGGTTGTTGGAAACCACCGACATGCGCATCTGCTGCGCATCCAGTCCGGTTTTCGCGATCCACAGTGCCTGGTTCATCTTCGAAGTCCTGTCTGGGTGAAGCCGGCCGCGCGGTGCGGCCCTTGGGTGAAGTAGTGCAAGCGGCGTGCCAGCAACGGCGCGTGCCGGTGCCGGAATTCCGTCAGCCGCCCAAGCGCAGCAGGCTGTTGGCGCTGCGTGCGTTCTCGTCGCCGTGCTTGATCACCTGCACCTGCATGTCGTACTGGCGCTGCAGCTGGATCATCTGCACCAGCGCACCGGCGGCATCGACGTTGCTGCCTTCCAGCTGGCCGCTGTGCACCGTCGGTCCCTGTGCCTGCGCGAACGGCTGCTGCGGATCGGTGTTGGCGAACAGGCCGTCAAGGCGGCGCTCCAGGCGTTCGTCGGCGGCCTGCACGATCTTGATGCGGCCGATCATCGCCATCGTCTGCGGGCCTTCGCCCTGCGGGATGATCGAGATCGTGCCGTCGTTGCCCACTTCCATCGCCTGGTAGGGCGGGATGGCGATCGGGTTGTTGTTGTCGTCCAGCACCGGATGGCCGCTGGAGGTCACCAGCTGGCCGTTCGGGGTGACTGACAGCGCGGCGCCACGGGTGTAGGCCTCGCTGCCGTCGGTGGCCTGCACGGCCAGCCAGGTACCGGTCTGCAGCGACAGGTCCAGCGGCTTGCCGGTGATGTGCTGCGCGCCGGCGGTGCGGTTGAAGCCGGCGTCGACATGCAGCGCATCCACCCGCGAGGCAAAGCCCTGGCCACGGATCGGGAAGGCTTCGGTGTTGGCCAGCGCTTCCTTGAAGCCGGGGGTGTCCGAGTTGGCGAGGTTGTGGCTGAGCGTTCCCTGTGCCTGCAGGGAGGCGCGGGCGCCGGTCATCGCAACGTAAAGGGCTTTATCCATGGGGGGCGTTCCGTGACAGGTTCAGCAGGTCATCAACGGATGTTGATGACGGTCTGGGTGATCTGGTCCTGCGTGGTGATCATCTGCGCGTTGGCCTGGAAGTTGCGCTGCGCGGTGATCATGTTCACCAGCTGCTCGGTCAGGTCCACGGTCGATGCTTCCAGCGCGCCGGCCTGGATCTTGCCGAGGTTGGAGCTGTCAGGCGCGGCGGTGCGCGGGGTACCCGACTCGAAGGTTTCCACCCACAGGTTGTTGCCCTTCTGCGCCAGGCCCTGGGTGTTGTTGAAGCTGGTCAGTGCCACCTGGCCCAGCGGCTTGTCATCGCCATTGGAGTAGCGCGCGTAGACCACGCCGCTGTCGGACACGGTGATCTCGTTGAGCTTGCCGGCCGCATAACCGTCCTGCTGCGTGTTGCGCAGGGCGAACTTCTCGCCGTACTGGGTCGAACCGCTGATATCCAGCGTCATGTTCAGTTCGCCCGCACCGGTGGTGGGGGTGAACGTGCCGAGGCTGATCTTGGCATCGGCCGGGGTGGTGAGCTTGCCGCTGTTGTCGAACGCGATCGCGGTCGGAGTACCGGCCGGTTCGCCATCGACGTAGTTGTGCACGGTCCAGCCGTTGGTCGCGGCGTCCTTGACGAAGTAGGACACCTGGATGTGGCTCACGCCCAGCGAGTCATAGACGGTGATGCCGCCGCTGGACTGGTTGTAGCTGTTGGAATCGGTCGGATCGAAATCGGCGACCGTCGGCTGCTTGGCGTTGGCGGGGAGGGTGAAGCCCACCTTCACTTCGCTGGTCTGCTTGGGCGGGCTGTCGGTGGTCAGCAGCTGCAGGTCGACCAGGCGGCCGGCGTCGAAGCTGGTGCCATCGGCATTGGGTGCGAAGACCTGCAGGCGTGCGCCCTGCGGGTTGACCACGTAGCCGGCCGAGTCGGTCTGGAAGTTGCCGGCGCGCGAATAGACGCGCGCGCCGTTCATGTTCATGGTGAAGAAGCCCTCACCGGAAATGGCCATGTCCAGGCTGCGGCCGGTCTGGTCGTTGTTGCCCTGGATGAACTGCTGGGCCACGTTGGTGACGCGCGCGCCCGAGCCGGTCTGGTTGTTGGACAGGCCATAGCTGGTGGCGGCGAACAGGTCGGCGAATTCCGCGCGCGACTGCTTGAAGCCGACCGTGTTGACGTTGGCAACGTTGTTGGCGGTGACGCTCAGGTCGGTATTGGCGGCGTTGATGCCGGACAGCGAGACGTTGAAGCCCATGGGATTGCTCCTGGTAGATGCGGGGGTGCGGCTCAGCTGACGCGGAGCACGTAATCGATCGGGGCCGTGCCCAGGCCCTTGAGGTTCAGGTACAGGCCGTCGGAGCCGACGGTCACGCTTTCCACCGGTGCCTGCACGTAGGTGGACAGCTTGGTGCTGGTGCCTGCGGTGTCGACGTGGTTGGCGACGATGGAGTACTTGCCCGGCGCCATGCGGTTGCCGTTGGCGTCCTTGCCGTCCCACTTGAACGCCACTTCGCCGGCGGCAGCGGCTTCGACGCTGATCGAGGTGACCTTGCTGCCGTTGGCATCGGTGACATCGACGGTGACGATGCCGGCGGCGGGTGCTGCAACGGTGCCGCTGACATCACCTTCCGCTTCGAGCACCAGCTTTTCCGAGGGCACCAGCACTTCATGGCCAACCAGTGCCGCGCCACGCAGCACCTGGTCGCTGGCCATCGATTCCTGGAAGCCCTTCACCGAGGTGTTGAGGTCGGTGATGCCCTGCACGGTGGACATCTGCGCCATCTGCGCGACCATCTGCGTGTTGTCCATCGGCTTCAGCGGATCCTGGTGCTGCAGCTGCTCGGTCATCAGGCGCAGGAAGTCGGCCTGGTCGAGCGTGTTCTTCTTCTTGGTGCTGTTGCTGTTGGGGGCGTTCAGGCCGAGGGCGGCGTAGACGTCCTGGTTGGTCTGGGTGGTGACGGTGGTCATGCGGTAGTCCTCGCGGGCGCGCCTCAGCGGCCCATGGTCAGGGTGGCCAGGGCCAGTTCCTTGGCGGTGGTCAACATCTCCACGCCGGCCTGGTAATTGCGCGAGGTCGAGATCAGGTTGACCATCTGCGCGACCGGATCGACGTCGGGCTGGTAGATGTAGCCATCGGCGTCGGCCAGCGGATGGCCGGGCTCGTAGCGCTTGATCGGCGCGGCATCGCTCTGGGTGATTTCCTTGACCTTGACCGAGGTGATGTTCGGATCGGTCTTGCTGGTCACGGCCTGGAAGATCGGCTCCAGCGGCTTGTAGACCGCGTCGGCCGAGCCGGCGATGCTGTCGGCGTTGGACAGGTTGGAGGCGATGGTGCTCATGCGCACCGACTGCGCCTGCAGTGCGGAGCCGGCGATGTCGAAGATCGGCAGGTTGCTCATGGCTTACTGCCCCGTGATCGCGGTGAGCATGGAACGGACCTTGCTCTCGACGAAGCTGAGCGAGGCACGGTATTCCAGCGCGGCGCGGCCATAGGCAGCGCGCTCGGCATCAGGGTCGACGGTGTTGCCGTCAAGGCTGGGCTGTACGCCTTCGCGGGCCACCTGGAACGGGTTCAGGTCACTACTGATCTCGTAGTGCCGTTCGCTCGTGGTGGTCATCAGGCCGTTGGCATCCAGGCCCTGCGCGTTGCGCAGGGCGGCGTCGAAGTCCAGGTCCTGGGCCTTGTAGCCGGGGGTATCGGCGTTGCCAAGGTTGCTGGCGATCAGCTTCATCCGCTGTTCGCGCAACGGCATGGCCTGGGCATGCACGCCCAGGTAGTCGGTAATCAGGTTGCGCACGGTGCACTCCCACGGGAACGATGCCCGGGAAGCTGCAAGCGGTGTGCCAAAGCGTGCGCGCCGCCGGGCATGGCCCGGCGCTACCCATGGGGTGCGGGAGGTCCCGGTAGCGCCGGGCCATGCCCGGCGGAGTCGCGTGGGGCGGCCTTACGCCGCCATCGCCACCTTGCGCAGGCGGTCCAGCACGAAGTCGGCCAGCTCGTGCGGCGAGTACTTGGCCACGAAGGCGTTGGCGCCGACGCGCTCCACCATCGCATTGTTGAATACGCCCGACAGGGAAGTGTGCAGCAGCACATACAGCCCGGACAGGCCGGCGTGGCGCCGGATTTCCGTCGTCAGCGTGTAGCCGTCCATCGCCGGCATCTCGATGTCAGAGATCACCATGGCGTAGCGGTCGGCCGGGTTTTCACCCGAGGCGTGGATCTGCAGCAGGTGGTCCAGCGCCTGCTTGCCATCGGAAAGCAGGGTCGCGCCGACCCCCAGCTGGTCCAGCACGCTGCGGATCTGCTGGCGGGCGACGCGGGAGTCGTCCACCACCAGCACCTGCAGCTGCGGGGCGTCGGCCGGCATGGCCATGGTCGGGTCCAGCACGGCCTCGCCACGGATCTGGGCGATGTCGGCCAGCACGCTTTCCACGTCGATCACCTGGATCAGCTCGCCCTGGAAGCGGGTCACCGCGGTCAGGTAGCTCGACTCGGCGCCCAGCTCCGGCGGCGGGTGGATGTCCTCCACCGCGATGTTGACGATGCGCTCGACCCCGCTCACCAGGAACCCCTGGATGGAGCGGTTGAACTCGGTCACCACCAGGTAGCCGGGGGCGGTGTCCGCGTCCGGCTCACGCTCGGGGTGGCCGATGGCCAGGCCCAGGTCCAGCACCGGCACCGAGCGGCCACGCACGTCGGCCACGCCGGCGAACTGGCCGGGCAGTCCGGGTACCTGGAACAGCTCCGGGCGGCGCAGGACTTCCTGCACCTTGAAGACATTGACGCCAAAAAGCTGACGTCCGCCAAGACGGAACAGCAGCAGCGCCAGGCGATTGTGGCCGGCCAGTCGGGTCCGCTGGTCGATCCGGTTGAGCAGGTCATGGGACATGGCTGCTGTATCGGCGCAGGGGCGGCCGAACTTGAGGGCCCCGTGTCGGTTGCGATGCATCTTGCAGGGTCGACCGTTGGTCGACCGCCCGATTGGTAGGGTCGACTGTTAGTCGACCGCCCGATTGGTAGGGTCGACTGTTAGTCGACCGCTCTACAGGGCCAAGGCTCTGGCACGCCGCTTGCACGCACCCGGCCAGGTCTTTCCGAGCAGGAGGCGCCATGCGCCGGATCACATCTCTATTGGGCATTGCACTGGCGCTCGCCTCGCCGTGGGCGGCCGCTGCCGATTGGCAGCCGGTGGCCAGCATCCGCGCGGCGGCGCTGTCGACCCTGGCGGCCGGCAGCGAGGGCGAGGCCGTGGTGGCCGACGCCCTGCGCCTGCCGCGCTGCGGGGCCGCCCTGCAGGTGCAGCCCACCGCCAACACCACGGTGGAGGTCAGCTGCCCCGACGCCGGGGGCTGGCGCCTGTTCGTGCCGGTGAAGGTGCGCCACAACCAGGCGGTGCTGGTGCTGACCCGTGGCATTGCCACTGGAGAAACCCTGGCGGCGGCCGATATCAGTACTGCCCAGCGTGACGCGGCCCGGATCGCCGGCGCCGTATTGTCCGATCCCGCAAGCGCTGTCGGTCGTATCGCCCGCAGGCCGCTGCAGGCCGGAAGCCTGCTGGCGGCCAACGACCTGGTCACCGAGCGTCTCATCAAGCGAGGAGACAACGTGGCCCTGGTGTCCCGGCGCGGCTCGGTCGAGGTGCGCATCGCGGGCCGGGCGATGGGCGATGCAGGCGAGAACGAGCGCGTTTCCGTTGAAAACCTGTCCTCCCGCCGCATCGTGCAGGGGACAGTGGACGCCCATGGTGACGTAATCGTGGCGCGTTGAAAAAGTAAGAGATTTCCCTAAAGATCACGGCCCTGCGGTCGTTATCCCTTGTGAACGGCAACTCCAGGACACCCCATGAGCCAGAAAATCGACGGCAACCTGCAGGTCCCCCAGGCACTGCGCAGCGTGACGACCCCGGCCACCAAGCCGGGCGTCAGCGGTGATGCACCGGCCCGCCCGGTGGAGGCCGCTGACAGCCTGCGCCTGACCGGCGAGGCGACCAACCTGCAGGCGCTCGAGCGTGAGCTGAGCACCGCCCCGGCCATCGACACCCAGCGTGTCGCCGCCGTGCGCGAGTCGCTGCAGAACGGCAGCTACAAGATCAATCCGGACGCGATTGCATCGCGCATGCTTGAACTGGACCAGCAGCTGCAGGGATGACCGCGGCGATGAGTGAACATCTTCAGCGACTTGCCCAGGCCCTGGATGTCGAACACCAGGCCCTGGTCGAGCACGATGTGCACGCGCTGATCCGCGCTACCGGCGCCAAGCTGGAGGCATTGCGTGCCCTGGATTCGACCCCGCCGCTGGGCGAGGCCGAGCAGCTGCAGGCGCTGGCCGAGCGCAACCGTGCCAATGGCGTGCTGCTGTCGCGCCGCCGCCGCGAGGTGGATTGGGCGTTGCGCCAGCTCGGTCGCACCGAGGCATCGTCCTCGTACGACGCCAAGGGCCAGGCGCACACGGTCAACGCACGCCGGCCACTCGCCGTCGCCTGACCGGCCTGGGGCGCACCCCGGCAGTAGATCCACGCCATGCGTGGATGCGGTCAGGCTGCTGCGCTGCGCGGCAGCGCGTATATTGGGCGCCTGTTCGCAAGCCCCCGAGTCGCCGTGTCTGCCGCCAACGCCCTGGTTACCGCCCCCCTTCCCCCGCAGCCGGTGCTGCAGGCCCTGCTTGAGCGCCTGCGCGATGGGCTGCTGCTGTTCACCGAAGACGGCCAGGTGGCCTTGGCCAACCCGGCCGCGCAGAACCTGCTGGGCAGTGATGAAGCCGCCGCAGCGGCCCCACAGCGCCTGCGCGAGCTGCTGCCGCCAGACGCGCTGGAGCAGGCGCGCCTGCACGGGCAGTGGAACGGCAGCCTGCCGGTAGGCGAGGGGGTAGTCATCGCCCACCTGTACCACCACGGCCAACCCGGCAGTGGCCACTATCTGGCCCTGTTCCGCCCCATCGAAGGGCAGGAAGACTACGAGCGCGAACTGCAGCAGCGCCATGCCGAACTGCGCCAGGCCTACCTGCGCCTCAACGGCACCCAGGAAAAGCTGCTGCAGTCGGAAAAGATGGCCTCCATCGGCCAGCTGGCCGCCGGCGTGGCGCACGAGATCAACAACCCTATCGGCTACGTTCACTCCAACCTCGGCAGCCTGCAGGAATACCTGCGCAGCCTGTTCACCGTCATCGAAGCGTACGAGCGGGCCCTGCGCGCGCCGGACCCGAAGGCGCTGATTCCGGAAATCGACGATATCCGTGACCGCCTCGACATCGATTTCATCAGCCGCGACCTGCCGCAGCTGATGGCCGAATCGCGCGAGGGCATCGAGCGGGTGACCCGCATCGTGCGCGATCTGAAGGATTTCTCCTATTCCGGCCGCGACGAGTCGTGGAAGCTGGTGGACCTGCATTCCGGCCTGGAATCGACCATCAATATCATCTGGAACGAGCTCAAGTACAAGGTCACCCTGCACCGTGAGTTCGGCCAGCTGCCGCTGGTGGAATGCCTGCCGTCGGAGTTGAACCAGGTCTACATGAACCTGCTGCTCAACGCCGGCCACGCCATCGCCGAGCGCGGCACCATCACCGTGCGCACCGGCGTGGACGGCGACACGGTCTGGGTCGAGTTCGAGGATACCGGTGGCGGCATTTCGCCGGAGCTGCGCCAGCGCATCTTCGATCCGTTCTTCACCACCAAGCCGGTCGGCAGCGGCACCGGCCTGGGCCTGTCGATCTCCTACAGCATCATCAACAAGCACCACGGCCGCATCGACCTGGACAGCACGCCCGGCGTCGGCTCGCGCTTCCGCGTGGTGCTGCCGGTGAAGCAGCCGCGCTGACGGCATCGGGTAGTGCCGGCCGCTGGCCGGCAACCCCATGGAATCGGGCACCCTGGGCAGCCGGCCAGCGGCCGGCACTACCGGGGCCTGAACCTCAACGCAGCGGCGTGCGATCCTCGCCGGCGTCTCCCGCTTCCACCGGCGTCGGCCCGGCATTGCTGCGCCGTTGTTCCTCGTACGTGCGGAATGCCTGGTGGATGTGCTTGCGCAGCTCATCATCGTTCCAGGGCTTGGTCAGGAAGCGGTAGATCGCGCCGCGGTTGATCGCATCGGTCACCGTGTTCAGATCGGTGTAGCCGGACAGCACCAGGCGGATCGTGTCCGGGTAGAGCATCTTCACCCGGCCCAGGAACTCGGTACCGCTCATGTCGCTCATGCGCTGGTCGGACAGGATCACCTGCACGTCGTTGATTGCCAGCAGGTCGCACGCATCGCGCACGTTGCAGGCGGCCAGAATGCGATAGCCGT
>PJTS01000496.1_pt1 | contig 23774 bp, 16 predicted proteins | sample 1512251 | NCBI WGS metagenome assembly PJTS01 (sample SAMN08177686, study PRJNA422409) | Soil metagenome, whole genome shotgun sequencing project. | isolation source: Soil (2) enriched on wood chips: alkali lignin treatment | place: USA: Madison | collected 2015-01-15 | reverse complement strand
TGGAGTTCAGCGGTTCGGCCGATGACCTGGCCCGCATCTGCCACGCCCACCCGTCGCTGTCGGAAGTGATCCACGACGCGGCGATGGCGGTCAGCAAGCGCGCCATCCACAAGGCGAACTGATCTGCATCACGGTAGGTGCCGACCGTTGGTCGGCACTCGCCTGCAAACCAAAAACCCCGCTTCGGCGGGGTTTTTCGTTGCCTGCAACAGCGCCGCGTGTCTTGAGCCTGCAATGCTGCGGTTCAATGATCGGGGCATCTGACCAAGGAAGGAAAGTCCATGCGCTCGACTCCCCTCGCCCGCACGTCGCGCACCGCTGCGGTGATGTTGATGGCAACCCTGGTTCCGCTGCTGGCCTGCGCAGCCGAACCGCTGGAAGGCGACTACCGCAAGGCCTCGGTGCAACCGGTTGAAGTGAGCCCGCTCGGCGCCAACCAGATCCGGATCCGCTACAGCATGCCGGGCGAAACCCTGTTCCACTCACCTGGCGTCGATTACCGCTCCGCCGACGGCACCCTGCAGATCGCCATCCGCCGCTGCGGCGTCAAGGACAGCGGCTGTACTGTCACGGCCAAGGCCACCTCGCCCAAGGACGATCCGTGGCGGCCGGTGGTCGTGCTGCCCTACCGCGGCGAGAAGATCATGATGATGTACAGCGATGGCCAGCAGCAGGTCGTGCCTGCACCGCCGGCAACGGGCTCACGCTGACCCGGACGCGCTGGCGGCAGCGGCCGCGCCCAGTACCTGCATGAAGACCTGCGTTGCCCGCGATGCGGGCGCCGCCGGGGAACAGACCAGGCCGAACACGCGGCGGATGACCGGGGCGACGGGCAGCACCCGCAGCCCCTGACGATCCAACGGCAGGGTCGATTCGGGCACCAGCGAAACGCCCAGTCCCTCGCGCACCAGCACGCAGGCGCTGGCCCAGTCGCGCACCGTGATCCGCACGTCGGTCAGTTGCAGGCCCGCGTCCTCCATCAGCCGCTGGCCATTCACCGTGCACCCGCCTGTGGCGAGGATGAAGGGCTCGGCAGCCAGTTCTTCCAGCGCGATTCCGCGCTCGGTGGCGCGCCGTCCCAGCGGATGGGCCTGTGCAAGCACCGCCACCCACACGTCGCTGCCCAGTGCCAGGGGCGACCGCGCGGGCGCCGGGTTCATCACCACGCCCACATCGACCGCCCCCGAAGCCAGCCACTGTTCGACCTCCTCGTCGGTGCCCTCCACCACCACCACTTCGATGGCCGGGTGGCGGCGCTGGAAATCGCGCAGCAGCGTTGGCAGCACGGTCGAAACGATCGAGGGAAACGTTGCCAGGCGGATGCGCGCACCGCTCAGGCCCTGGCTGTCGTCGGCCAGCGCGCGGATGGCCTGCAGGCCGTCCAGCATGCGCCGCGCGTGATCGATCACCTGCTGGCCCAGCGCCGTGACATCCACCTGGCGGCGCTCGCGGACGAACACCGGAAAGCCGAGTGCGGCCTCCAGCTGGCCGATGGCCTGGCTGGCACCGGACTGGGTGATGCCGACGCGGTCAGCCGCGCGCGAGATCGTGCCCTCGTCGGCCACGGCCACCAGCAACCGCCAATGCGCGAGATTCATCATGTGATTCAGTAGCTCAACTTATGGCAATGAAGTCGAACATTAATTTTACCACCGCTCCCCGGCTGGGCAGACTGCCCTGGATCGGAAGGCCACTGCCATTTCCCTGCCACCGGAGGCTCCCCTTGAAGCTGTACTACGCACCCTGGACCTGCTCGCTCTCGCCCCATATCGTGCTGCGCGAACTCGGCCTTCCCTTCGAACTGGTGAAGGTCGACAACGCGACCAAGCGCACCAGCGATGGCCGCGACTTCCGCACCATCAGCCGCACGGGCTATGTCGCGGCACTTGAACTGGATGACGGGCAAGTGCTGGGCGAAGGCCCGGCCATCGTCCAGTACCTGGCCGATCTGCGGCCGGACAGCGGCCTGGCGCCGCCACCTGCAAGCTGGCAGCGCGTGCGGCTGCAGGAATGGCTGAACTTCGTGACCAGCGAGATCCACGCCGGCTCGGCGCCGCTGTTCAATGCGGCGCTGCCGGACGAGGCCAAGGCCATCTTCCGGCAGAAGCTGTTCAAGCGCTTCGACCTGCTGCAGGAGACGCTGGCGGCACAGGACTACCTGATGGGCGCCGCCTTCAGCGTGGTCGACGCCTATCTTTTCACCGTGCTCGGCTGGTGCCGCTTCTTTGCGATCGATCTTGCAGCGTGGCCGGCGCTGGAGGCGTACGTCCGCCGGATCAATGCGCGCCCGGCGGTGCAGGCGGCGCTGCGCGCCGAGGCGGCCTGATGTAGTGCCGAGCCCATGCTCGGCTGGCCGGTGCAAAAAGCAGCCGAGCGCAGGCTCGGCTCTACAGAAGACGGCAGCCCCATCGTAGCGCCGAGCCCATGCTCGGCTGGCCGATGCCCGGCTCTACCCCTGCCGGCCCGGCGCCGCCGGCTTTGGCGGGTCATCACACACGCGATGCTTGACCACGGTGTCCTCCACCTTCCATTGCTTCACGACCCGACAGCGCTCCTTGGCCTCGGGCGCTTTCGCAGACCTGGACCCGGCCGCATCCGCCTCATCGGCAGCGGCCGTCTGCTGGCGCTCCAACCACGCCGAGGACGGTACCGGCGACTGCGCCAGTGCCGGGCCGGCCAGCGCTGCGAGGGCAACCATCAGCAGCGCCTTCATGCCGCCACCGCCCGGCCACCCAGCAGCCGTGCCGGCAGCATGAACAGCGCGCGCAGGAAGGCGAACACGGCGGAGAACGTGATGCCGACCAGGCGGAACGGCAGGCTCAGCAGCCAGACGAACGGCCAGGCAATCAGCGCCAGCAGCGCCAACGGCCAGCACAGCACGAACAGCAGGCACCACACGCCCAGCGCGAACAAAGTCTTCATGACGGTCTCCTTGGGCGGCACCCTGCCGCCTGTGACCACCGTGCCGCGCGCCCGCGGCCGCCGCAAACGGATTGCGACGAAACCGGGCTGGGGGCGATGAAACCCGGTGCAGCGGCGGTCGCCGGGCATGGCCCGGTGCCGCCGCTGGCATTATCGCGCTGGCGGCCTCAGCGGCTGCCGTTGCTCAGGCGCAGGCCGACGCTGCTGGAACGATCACTGCCCCGGGCCTGTTCATGGCCCAGCAGCAGCGACAGGATCCAGCCGCGCGCGATGGACATGTCGACGCCGGCAGACAGCGACAGCAGATCATCGTTGTAGCTGCGCATCGCCAGGCGGTAGTCCTGCGGACGTGCCCACTCGGCGTAGTTCAACGTTGCTTCGCCCCGGTCCTGCAGCGCCTGCCGGTACTCGATGCTCCAGAACGGGCGCAGGCGCGCCTCGGCCGATTCGACCGCGCTGCCTTCCAGGCCGAACGCCAGCGCGCGGCTGTCGACGACGTGGCGGCCATAGGCCAGATCCAGTTCGCCCAGGCCGTGCTCGCGGTAGGCATCCAGCGTGCTGCGGCTGCCATCCAGCCGTGCGTAGCCACTCATGCGCATGCCCGACAGCACCTGCTCATAGCCCAGTGCCAGCGAACCGAACCACTGCGAACCCTCGCGACGGGCCACCGCCATCGCGCCGGCATCGCGGCTCCAGCGCTGCAGGTCGAAGCGCAGGTCGCCGGTGGCCAGCACCGCATCGACGAACACGTGCGCGTTGCCGCGCCACAGCCCATACAACGCCAGCGACCGCTGGTCGGCCTGCAGGCGCGTGCGGGCATCATCCTGCTCGCTGTCGTTGCGGCCGATGCTGCCGGCCACGCCCCACAGTGCGCTGTCACCGAGGCGACGATCCACGCCCACGGTCAGGCCGTCGCTGCGCAGGTCATACCGCCCTGCCCCGGTCGCGCCACCCCGGCCGTAGGTGGCCGAGCCGGAGGCCCAGGTACCCCAGCCGGCGGGCAGCAGCGGACGCTCGCTCTCCATGGCCTGGCCCAGCGGCAGCGACGCCGCCTCCGGGCCGCGTGCGCCGGTCGACACCGACAGCGTGTTGCTGTCGGCATTGCCGCCCGCACGTACCTGCCGCAGGCGCTCGCGGATGTTGGCCTGCTGCGCGTTGGCGAAGCGCACGCTCGCATCCACCTGCGCCTGCAGCAGCCCGGTCACGCCCGGGTCACGGGTCGGGTCCGGGCGCATGTTCACCACCAGCACCAGCTCGGCACTGGCCGCGGCATAGCTGCCCGCAGCGGCCTGCTCGGCGGTGATCACCGCACGACCTTCGCCGAGCACGTGCACGGTGCGGCCCTCGACACTGGCCACTGCGGTGTCGCTGCTATGGAAGCTGAAGGCACCCGGGCTGGCGCTGGTCGGCAGCGGCAGTTCGAAACTGCCCTGTTCCAGCAGGCGCTGCAGGTCCGCACTCCACGCCAGCACCGGCACGGCCAGCGCGATATCGACCACGTGTTGTTGCTGCGCGGCCGCTTCATGGTTGGCATCGCCGTCCTGGTCCACGGTCAGCACGCAGCGCCCTGCCGCCAGCATGGCGACGCGGGTGCCGCTGACACTGCAGACCGCAGGACTGCTGCTGCCGAAACGCAGCGGCTGACCCGACGCACCACCCAGCGCGGAGACCTCGAAGCTGCCGCCCTCGCTGTAGACCGGCGTTGCCGGGTCCACGGTGAAGCCGGTGATCGCCTGCGCGGCCTGCGCGATCTTCAGCTGGTAGCGCGCCACGCCGGTGAAGCCGTAGGTGTCGCTGACTTCCACGTCGAAATCGAACACGCCGGCCACGGTGGCCACGCCCTGCACCTGGCCGTCGCTGGACAGCAGCACGCCAGGCGGCAGCGCACCCGACATCAGGCGGAACGCATATGGCGCGGTACCGCCACGGGCCTGCAGCCGCAGGCTGACCGGGCCAGCCTGGGTTGCCGCTGGCAGCGGGGCTTCGACTTCCTCGATCTGCGGAGCCGCCACGTTCAGTACGAATGCGCGGCGCGCACGGAACGGACCGCTGCCGGAGCTGCTGTCGGTCACCTCGACCTCGATCTCGAAACGCCCTGCGGCCACCGGCGTACCTGCCAGGTGTCCGCTGCGATCCAGGCGGAGGCCCGTCGGCAGACTGCCGCCAACAATGGCGTAGGTGTAAGGGGCTGCGCCGCCATTGCTGGCCAACTGCGCGTCGAGCGCCGTGCCAGCCACGCCCAACGGCAACGCGGCCGACTGCAGGACCACGGTCGGCGTACCGATGGTGATCGTGATCGTGGCCGGTGCCGACGTGCGGAAGGCATCGCTGACGGTGTAACTGATGCTGTCGTTGCCGGCATAGCCTGCGGCCGGTGTGTAGCGCAGCGTCGTGCCCTGCACGTCCACCTGCCCATGCTGCGGGCCCACGGTCAGCTGCACCTGCTCGGCCACACCGCCCACCGACAGCGGCAGCACGACGGCTGCGGCACCGTAAGGCACGACGATGCTGGAATCGGCCACGGCCAGGTCCGGCAACGGCACCACCGCTGCCGAGGCGGCCGACGCCACGCCGCTGCCGTATTCGCTGCGTGCGACCACCACGAAACGATAGGCACTGCCGTTGGCCAGGCCACGCACGGTGATCGGCGAGGTCGGACCGGTTGCGCTGATGCCACCCGGCTGCGCGGTCACGGTGTAATCGACGATGGCGCCACTGCCGGCCGACGCTGCATCGAAATGCACCTGCACCTGTCCATCACCGGCCACGCCGCGCACATTGGCGGCGGCCGACGGCAGGTCGGCGCCGACGCGTACACCGGTGGTCGCCCCGACGTTGGCCAGCGCAGTGCGTGCCTCGGTGCCCTGTGCATTGCGTAGGCTGCCGGCAGCAGCCTGCAGCGATTCCACCTCGATGCCATCCTCGTCGCGGTCATCGGCCTGCAGCGTGTACTGGAAGCGCAGCACACTGCCCTGCACCTCCGTCTCCACCGCCGAGAGCGTGGCCAGCCGACGCTGGGTGCCGATGCGCAGCAGCAGCTGCGGCGCAGCGCCTACCTGCAGGGTCTGATCGAACTGCACCGCAAAGGACAGCACCTGCCCGGCGAGGTAGCGGCCGACGGACGGCACCTGCACGCCGGTCACCGCCGGTGCGTCCTGCACGGTGAGCGGATCGGACGGCAACGATGCCGCACCGGCTCCCGCCGCATTGAAGGCGGTCACCACGAAGCGATGGTCGATGCCGGTGGACAGCCCGTCGATACGCAGCGGACTGCCGTTGCCACGCACGCTCTGTCCACCTGGCAGCGCCTGCAGCAGATAGCTGTCGACCGCACTGCCGCCTTCAAACGCCGGCGCCTGGAAGCTCACGTCCACACTGCCCGCAGCGAGTACGACTGCAGTGATGCGCGGCGCGCCCGGCACCACCGCCAGCACCGCGAACGAACGGCTGACGCGGGTAGCGGCATGGGTCGCGGCGTCACCCGGCTGATCGGCGTCGATGCTGCAGGTACCGGCCGCAAGCAGGGTCACCCGGCCATCGGCAGCGACGCTGCAGACCCGGGGTGTGCTGCTGGACAGCGACACCGCCAGGCCACTGCTGGCACTGGCCAGCACCTGTGGCGTGCTGCCAAAAGCCTGGGCATCCAGGGGTGCGAACTGGATCTGCTGCTGCGCCATCGGCACCACGTCGTCCGATGCCAGGGACGCCGCGCCCAGCCCCGCTGCGGTACGCGCGGTGACCGTAAAGCGATACGCGATGCCATTGCGCAGGCCGGTGAACACTGCCGGAGAAGCGGCCGCCTGCAGCTGCAGGCCACCGGGCTGCGCGGTCACCACGTAATCCAGCACCGGACTGCCGCCATCCTGCGCGGGCGCTGCGAACTGCAGCGTCACCACGCCATCGCCTGCCACCACGCCGGTGATGGACGGCGCGGCAGCCGGCTGCGCGCCCACCAGGATGCCGCCGGTAGCGCCCACGCCTGCCAGCGCCAGCACAGCGTCGATGCCATCGGCATTGCGGATGCTGCCACCGGCCAGCTGCAGGCCGTCGATGCCGATGCCGTCCTCGTCCAACTGGCCCGGCAACACGGCGTAGCTGAAAGCCAGCAGGTTGCTGCCCGAGCCAGCGCGATAGGTCGCGGCTACGCGCTGCCCGCCGATCGACAGCAGCAGCTCGGGCACGCCCTGCACGATTGCCGGCTGGTCCAGGACCAGCAGGAAATCGAGGCTGGCACCGGCGAGGTAGCGGCCGTCGGCCGGTACCTGCAGGCCGGTCACGCGCGGCACGGTCGGCATCGTCACCGGATCGGACTCGGCGGAGAACGTGCCGGGCCCTGTCGCGGTGCGCGCACGCACGGCGAAGGTATAGGTCGTGCCTGCGTGCAGGCGGCTCATGCGTACCGGGCTGGAGCCACCGCTGACCACAGCAGCACCCGGGCGCGCTGCCACCTCGTAAGAGAGGATGGCACTGCCACCGTCGCTGGCGGGTACATCGAAGTACACGTCCACGCTGCTCGCGCCGATCCGTTCGACGCGACGCAGGGTCGGCGCCGACGCGCGGGCAGCCACCACGTTGAAGCTGCGCTCCACCGGCTGCGCCGCGCGCGTGCCCGCGTTGCCGGGCTGCAGTGCGCGCACCGTGCACGTACCGAGCGCGGACAGGCGCAGGTTGCCTGCACTTTCCAGCACGCAGACCAGCGGATTCAGGCTCTCGTACTCGACGGCCAGGCCGCTGCTCGCGGTGGCCTCCAGCGCCAGCAGCGAACCCAAGGGCTGGTCACCGGGCGCATTGAACTGGATCGTCTGCCCGGTCATCGGCGTGACCGCGGCGCTTGCCTGCGACGGCTGGCTGGCCTGGCTGCCGTTGTTGGCGATCACCTGGAACTGCACGGGCATGCCGTTGGCAAGGCCGGTCACCGTGATCGGCGACTGCGTGCCGAGCACCCACTCGCCCGTGGACGCCATCACTGCGTACTGGACAATGGGCGCGCCGCCGGTCTGCGCCGGTGCGGTGAAGCTGACCACGGCCTGGCCATCGCCGGCGACGGCCACGACCTGGCCGGGGGCATCGGGCGCGATGGCCGCGATGTCGCCCGACAGCGGCTGGTGCGCGCTGGCGGCCGCGGCATCGGTGACCTCCACGCTGACGCTGAACGTGCCCGCGACCTGCGGCGTGCCATGCAGGCGGCCCGAGGGTTCAAGCACCAGCCCGGCGGGCAAGGTGCCAATGTTGATGCCGAAGCTGTAAGGCAGGGTGCCGCCGCTGGCGGCCAGGTTGAAATCCACCGCCGTGCCAACGGTGAACTGCTGCGTCGCCGGCGGCGCCAGCTGCAGCGGTTGCGCGGCAGCGGAAATGCAGCGGATCTGGACCGGGCTGATGTACCTTCCGGTCTTGATGCTCATGAACAGGCCGTTGGCCACCAGGAAGCTGCTGTCGACCGTTCCGCTGTGCGCTCCTGCAGACCCGGTGTTGCTGCGGTAGTCGTAGCCTCCCGGGCCGAAAGTCAAACTGCGGAAAATGATGGCGTCGGCCGACGTCGGCGGTTTGCCGATGTTCTCGCCGCTGTCTCTGAAACTGATTGTCAGCGACTCCCCTGGCAGGAAGGCACCCTGTGCGAATGACCGGATCTCGCTGGTCGTGGTTCCGATCAGGTTGATTGCCTCGCACGCGGCCGACGCCGCCTGCGCAGCGCCCGTACCTGCCAGCAACTGCAACAGCACCACGCACATCCAGGCGACGCCGCGCCCCACCCCACTCTTCCCTGCTACCGCCGACATCGATCCGTTCCCCATGAATGAAGGGGGCGCACGCGCCGACCCATCGCCGCGCGTGCAGCGATGGGTCATGGACGGTGATGTTTCCCCCTGTTACCGGTGCGGTAACGGCAGGTGACGGGGGAACTTGAGCGCCGGCCGGGTCTTATACCGGCACGGCCCCCGGTCGGCCGTGGATGACCTGGAAGCGCGCTGCGGTCCGCACCTCGGCATCGGCACGCAGCACGCTGTCGGCAAAGCGCAGTTCGGCATCCACGGTCTGCCGGTTCAGCTGCAGCTTCCACCAGCCGCGACGGTCGCCGTCGAAATAGCGGATATGCGGGTTCTGCGGAATCGATGGGCCGTAGTAAGGGCCATACGGGGTATCGTCGCCGCCACTGCTGATCGCCGGCGCGATGAATTCGGTGGCCACCACCGGCGAGGTGGCCGCATCGAAGTCCAGCTTCAGGTCGTTGACGAAGGTGGAGTGCCAGTCGCCGCCGAGCACGATCGCGTTGCCCTGCCCGCCTGCCTGCAGGGCCTGCAGCAGGCGGTTGCGCGCAAGCGGATAGCCGTCCCAGGCGTCGTTCCAGAAGCGCTCGCGCGGGGTGCCTGCATCCAGCCGCAGCTGGGCCATCAGCAACTGCTGCACCACCACGTTCCAGCGCAGGCCCTGTGCGGCCACCATCGACTGGGCGAACCAGGCTTCCTGGCCGACACCGAGCATGCTCATGCGCGGGTCCAGTGCCGCTTCGCAGCGCGCCGATTCGCCCACCCCGCAGGGATTGGCGGGACGGAACTGGCGGCAATCGAGCAGGCTGAGCTGTGCAAGATCACCGTAACGCAGCCGCCGGTGCACGCGCAGGCCACCATTGCCAGCCGGCGTGCTGCGCATGGGCAGGTGTTCGTAGAACGCGCGGTAGGCCGCCGCCCGACGCACGATGAAATCTTCCGTCGATACGCCGGGCTTCTCCGGGTGGATGCCGGAGTAGTCGTTCTGCACCTCGTGGTCATCCCAGATCACCGCGAAGGCATGCGCGGCATGCGCTGCCTGCAGGTCCGGATCGAGCTTGTACAGCGCGTACTGGTCACGGTAGCGCTCCAGGCTGACGGTCTCGCCACTGAAGCGCGCTGCATCCAGCGTGCTGCCGCGTGCATTCTGCAGCGGGCTGTATTCGTACAGGTAGTCGCCGGCGTGCAGCACCAGGTCGACATCGCTCCGCGCGATATCGCGCAGTACCGGATAGTAGCCGCTGTTCCAGGCCTGGCAGGTGCACAGGGCCAACCGCAGCTGCTGCAACTGCGTATCAGGCAACGGCGCGGTGCGGAAGTGACCGACCGCGCTTTCTTCATCCCCGTCGCAGGCGAAACGGTAGTAGTAGTCACGGCCCGGGCGCAGGCCATTGACCTCCACGTGCACCGAATGCGCCAGTTCCGGTACGGCAGCAGCAACACCCCGCTGCACCAGCCGGCGCATGCCAGGGTCTTCTGCCACGTACCAGCGGACCGGTACCGCCCGCGCGGGCATGCCGCCGCCATTGAGCGGGTCAGGTGCCAGCCGCGTCCACAGCACCGCTCCCTGCGGATCCGGGTCGCCAGCAGCGACGCCCAGCGTGAACGGATCGCGCCCAAGCCGAGGCCGCGGGCCGGCCGTGGCCAGCCCCGGCATCGCTGCCAGTGCGATCGCCGCCCCCGTGCCCTGCCACGCCATGCGCAGCAGGCGGCGACGGGTTTCCGGATCGACAGGTGCGCGCATCAGAAGCGGACGGTGGCAGTGGCCATCACCTGCCGCGGCGCGCCGACCTGCATGGTCGCCAGGCTGCGGGTCGGGTCAGTGGCGTAGGTGCCATTGGTGTTGATGGAGGACAGGTAGCGCTTGTCGGTCAGGTTGGTCAGGTTCAGTGCAACCGTCAGGTTCTGCGCCGGGCCCATCGCACCGAAGTCGTAGGCCACCGATGCATTGACCAGCCAGTAGCTGGGCACCGAAAGATCATTGGTGTAGGTCACGTAACGCTTGCCGACATGGTTGGCCGACAGGCGCATGTCCCACGGCCCCGGGGTCCATGCGAGCGTGCTGGCGAACATCCATTCGGGCGTGTCCACGGTCTTGTGGCCGCGGGTCGGCACCACTTCGTTGTTCACGTAATCGTTGTCGTAGGTGCTGTCATTCCAGGACAGCGCATTGGACCAGGCCAGGTCCTGCATCGGCTTCAACTGCAGGGTGGCCTCGGCGCCGCGGCTGGTGACCGAGCCGACGTTGGAGAACAGTGCCGGGCAGCCAAGGATGCCCACGCACTGGGCGATCGCCAGCAGGCGGTTGTCGAACTTCACGTCATATACCGCGACCGAGGCTTCATAGCCGCGGCCGTAGCCGCGCCAGCCCAGCTCGATCGTGCGCGACTGTTCCGGCTTCAGGTTCCCTGCGCTGGCATCGAAGTCGGCCTGCGGCACGTTGAACGGGCTGCCGACGCCCAGTGCATAGGCAGCGACATTCTTTGCGAACGAACCGAAGACCTCGTTGCCTTCGTTGAGCTTGAAGTTGAAGCCGGCCTGCGGCAGCAGGCCCTTCTTCGCGGTCAGGCTGCTGTTGTTCGCGTAGTTGCCCAGCGGCGTGCGCACGCTGGTACGGGTGTGCGGCGACTTGGCACCGATGTCGATGGTCAGGCGATCATCAAACAGGCGGAAACGGTCCTGCACATAGAACTGGCGGGTGATGGTGGTGTAGTGCTGGTTCCACACGCGCTGGTCGGGATTGCGCAGGAAGAAATCGTCGGTGATGGGACCGTCGATATAGTAGAAATTGCGCTGCACGGTGTGGCCGTTGTCCTCGTACCAGAGGCCGGCTTCCAGTTCGTGGCCGCCGACATTCCAGGTGAACGCAGAGGTCACGCCGGTACGGTCGATCGCGTATTCGGTGGTGCGGATCGAAATCGGAATTTCCCGGCTGGTACCCGGGTTGGACGGATTGGAGGGGCTGAACCAATGGCCCTGGCCGCGATTGCTGTGGTTGTAGACGTTGACCTTCAGCCGCATCGAATCGTTCAGGCCGAAATCGCCGGCGATGCTGGACAGGTCGTCATTGCGCAGGCCATGGCCGGAGTAATACGCGTCCCATGGGCTGTTGACGCCGCCACTGTACTGGCCGTTCGCAGCAGCGACCGCGCGATCCCAGTCCGGTGCATAGTTGTCCCAGTTCCAGCCGAGGCGATCGATCATTTCCAGCGACAGATCCTGGTAATCGGCCTCGACCCGGCGCGATCCGTTGAACAGCGCGGTGATCCTGCTGTCCTCGCCGAAGTGGTAGGTGGCCTTGCCGTTGAACTGCTTCGACTCCTGCGATCCCTTGCCCTTCCACTTGTCGCCCTCGGAGTACGCGCCGGACAGGTAGGCGGCAAACCCCTGGTGCTCGCCCGTCTCCAGGCGTGCATAGCTGCGGCGCGCATTGTCACTACCGAAGCCCTGCGCCAGCACCACGCCGTACTCGGTGGACGGATCGATCGAATAGAACTGGAACACGCCCCCGAGGTTGCTGGTGGACGGCGTACCCAGTGCGCCGATGCCGGTGGACACTTCCGCACCGCCCAGATTCTCGCTGATCACGGCGCGGCTGATGTGCAGGCCATTGCTGTTGCCGTAGGACATGTTGCCCAGCGGGATGCCATCAAGCGTATAGCCGAGGCGGTTCTGGTTGAAACCACGCAGGCTGATGCTGGTGGACCACTCATAGGCACCGGTGGCGTCGGCCGATTCGAAATGCACGCCCGGCTTGCTGGCCAGCAGCTTCAGCGGGTTGGCGCCCGGCGGCAGCACCTTCATGTCTTCCGCGGTGACACGCTGCACCTGGCGGGCCTCGCCGCGGCCGATCACCGAGATCGAATCGAGGGTCGTCGCCGACGGTGCTTCGGTGGCCGGAGCGGTTTCAGCCAGAGCAAGCGACGGCAGCGATGCACAGACCAGCAGGGCAAGCAGGTTGCGGCGAAGCGGAGCATGGGGCGACATGAAGGCGGATTCCTTGGGCACGCTGGACGCCGAAAGGCGGCGTCGAAGAGCAGCAGCGGCGGAATCGTAAAAGCAGCGCGTTACATGTCATTTACACGCTGCATGCACAGGAAGAACCCGTTACTCGAACGAACCGACCGAATCGTGAGACAGGTTGTCGAAGCGGGTGTATTCGCCGAAGAACTTCAGCTTGCACGAACCGGTGGGGCCACCACGGTGCTTGCCGATGATGATCTCGGCCAGGCCCTTGTCCGGCGAATTTTCCTTGTTGTAGTAATCGTCGCGGTAGATGAAGACGATCATGTCCGCGTCCTGCTCGATTGCGCCCGATTCGCGAAGGTCGGCCATCACCGGGCGCTTGTCGGTTCGCGTTTCCAGCGATCGATTGAGCTGCGAAAGCGCGATCACCGGTACGTTCAGTTCCTTGGCCAGGCCCTTCAGCGAGCGCGAGATTTCCGAGATTTCGGTCGCGCGGTTTTCGCTGTTGCCCGGCACGCTCATCAGCTGCAGGTAGTCGATCACGATCAGGCCCAGGTCGTGTTCGCGCTTCAGGCGGCGGCACTTGGAACGCAGGATCTCCGGCGACACGCCCGGCGTATCGTCGATGAAGATCTTGGTTTCCTTCAGCATCTTGATCGCGCTGGTGACCCGGCTCCAGTCCTCGTCTTCCAGCTGGCCGGTACGCAGGCGCGAGGCGTTGATGCGGCCGTTGGAGGAAATCAGGCGCATCGCCAGCTGCGATGCGGACATTTCCATCGAGAACACCGCCACGCCCTTCTTCGACTTGATCGCCGCGTACTCGGCGATGTTCAGCGCGAAGGTGGTCTTGCCCATCGCCGGGCGCGCGGCCAGGATGATCAGGTCGGTCGGCTGCAGGCCGGCGGTCATCGCATCGAAATCGGTGTAGCCGGTCGGCAGGCCGGTGATGTTGCCGCCGTTCTCGAAGCGGTTGCGCAGTTCTTCGAAGGCGTCCTTCAGTGCGCCGGGCATGGCCACGAAGTCGGTACGCCCGCGTGCGCCCTGTTCGGCAATGGCGAACACGCTCTTCTCGGCCGAGGCCAGCAGTTCGCTGCTGTCGCGGCCTTCCGGCTGGAAGCCGTCGTTGACGATGTCGGTGCCGACCTGGATCAGCTGCCGCAGCACCGCCTTGTCACGCACGATCTCGGCGTAGGCGACGATGTTGGCGGCCGATGGCGTGGTGCTGGCCAGTTCGATCAGGTAGGCGCCGTCGCCCACCAGTTCCATCCTGCCCTGCGATTCGAACCACTCGCCCAGGGTCACCGCATCGAACGGGCGCTCGCGCTCGGACAGCTCGCGGATCGCCCGGTAGATCATCTGGTGGTCGCGGCGGTAGAAGTCGGTCTCGGTCAGCTGGTCATTGACCCGGTCGTAGGCTTCCGGCGCCAGCATCAGGCCGCCCAGCACCGCCTGTTCGGCTTCCACCGAGTGCGGCGGCACGCGCAACTGGTCGATGCGCGATTCGTCGCGATCGCGGTCGAAGCCATCGCCGCGCTCTTTGCGGTTGGAACGGAAGCCGGAACGGGCGGACATGCTGCGGTGTTTCCTGCGAAAGTGGGCCAGACGAGTGTAGGCATGCGCCGACCCCGGCGGCCATGGACAAGCCTGTGGATAAGCCGTGGACGAACGGGGGATATCCGCCGCTGTGCGACGTGCCTGTCCGGCCTATGGAGACCCATTATCGCATGGGGTCAGATCCCTCTGCGCAGCAGAGGGCGCTGACCCCGAGGGCAGCGTCAATCGCCCTTGGCATGCACCGCGATCAGCTGCAGGAAGCGGTCTACATAGCCCTGCAGGAACTTCTGCGTGCCTTCATTGTGGATCGTGCCATCCGCCCCGATCAGCTCGTCCTTGAAATGGAGGAACGCCTCCGGTTGGCCGAGCACGTGCATGTCCAGGAAGGCCAAGCTGTTGCGCAGGTGCTGCTGGGCCACGGCCGTGCCGATCTGGCCGATGGAGGCGCCGATCACCGCCGCCGGCTTGCCACCAAAGGCGCTGTCACCATAGGGCCGCGAGCCGATGTCGATGGCGTTCTTCAGTACGCCCGGCACCGAGCGGTTGTATTCGGGTGTGACGAACAGCACCGCGTCAGCACCGCGCACCTCGTCCTTCAGGCGGGTGCCCTGCGCCGGGTAGCTGCCGTCGAAATCCTGGTTGTACAGCGGCAGATCGTCGATGCGCACGTACTGGAAACGCGCGCGATCCCCGGCCAGCTTTTCCAGTGCCAGGGCCAGCCTGCGGTTGCAGGACTCCCTGCGCAGGCTGCCAACGAACACGGCGATGGTGGGAACAGGCATGGCGACACACTCCTGGCGGGGGAAAGGGCCAGCCTAGCGGCCGGCCCGATGCGCCCCGGTGAAGATCAGCCGCGTGCCACGCCCGCCCGCACCTGCCGCCAATGGTCCTGCCAGGCCTGGAACATCAGCACGTTCCACAGGTGGGTGTGCCATTTGCGCTGGCCGCCCAGGAACTGCTGCCACAGCGGCTGCACGGCGGCCGCCGACAGCACGCCTTCGCGTTCCAGCCGGGCCGGCTGCAACAGGTCGTCGGCCCACGGCCGCAGGTCGCCCTTCAGCCATTCACTCACCGGTGCACCGAAGCCACGCTTGGGCCGGTGCACCATCGACTGCGGCACATAACGGCCCAGCACGCGCTTGAGCAGCACCTTGCTGGTGTCCTCACTGCGCTTGAAATTCAGCGGCAGCGACCAGGCGAATTCAGCCACGCGCCAGTCCAGCAGCGGTCCCCGCGCCTCCAGGCTGACCGCCATCGAGGTGCGGTCGACCTTGCACAGCAGGTCGTCGGGCAGGTAGCTGACAAAATCGGCCAGCATCATCGCGTCGGCCGGGGTGCCGGCGCCGTGCAGCGGGTCGGCCAGGTCGTAGAAGCTGCCGGCCTCGCGTGCGCCGATCACCGCCGCCGCCGGGTCGCGCCAGCGCGAGATGCGGTTGCGGTAGACATCGCCGATGCCACGCGCGCCGGTCTCGGCCAGCAGCGCGGCCAGGCCGCCGGTGCGCGAGGCCTCGCCCTGCTGGTGCGCACGCGCGCCCATCCAGCGCCGCAGCGGCGCCGGTACGCGGCCCAGCATCTGCCAGTTGCGCAGCGCGCGCACGTAGCGGGTATAGCCGAAGAACAGTTCGTCGCCGCCGTCCCCGGACAGGGCCACGGTCACGCCCTGCCGCGCCAGGCGCGCAACCAGCGCGGTCGGCACCTGCGAGGCGTCGGCAAAGGGTTCGTCGAACATCGCCGGCAGCTGCGGCACCACCGCCAGCGCGTCGGCGCCGCTCACATAGAGCTCGGTGTGGTCGCAGCCCAGATGGCCGGCCAGCTCCTTGGCCAGCGGCGCCTCGTCATGGTGCGAGCCGCTGAAGCCGATGCTGAAACTGTGCACCGGCTGCGTGCTCTGTGCCTGCATCAGCGCGGCCACCAGCGATGAATCGGTGCCACCGGACAGGAACACGCCCACCGGCACGTCGGCCACCATGCGCAGCGCCACGGCATCGCGCAGCAGGCCGTCCAGCTGTTCCTCGGCGTCCTCGATGCGGCCCTGGAACGGCGCGGCCAGTGCCGCCTGCATGCGCGCGCGGGCATCCCAGTACGGGCGCTGCGCCTGCTCGGGGCGATGCGCGGATGCACCGGCGGCCACCATCGCCGCATCCAACCGCAGCACGCGGCCCGGCATCAGCTTGTAGCAGCGCTGGTGGATGCTGTGCGGGGCCGGGATGTAGTCCAGCCGCAGCAGCAGGGTCAGTGCATCGCGGTCGATGTCGTTGTCGAAATCCGGGTGCTGCCACAGCGCCTTCAGTTCCGAGCCGAACACCAGGGTGTCGCCGGCCCAGCCGTAATACAGCGGCTTCTTGCCCACCCGGTCGCGGGCCAGCCACAGGCACTGCTCGTGGCGGTCCCAGAGCGCAATGGCGAACATGCCGTTGGCGCGCTGCAGGGTCTCCTCGACGCCCCACTGCAGGATCGCGGCCAGCAGCACTTCGGTATCGGAATGGCCGCGGAAGGCATGGCCCAGTGGTTCCAGCTCGGCACGCAGCGCAGCGAAGTTGTAGACCTCGCCGTTGTAGGCCATCACGTAACGGCCGTCGGCCGAGGCCATCGGCTGGTGGCCCAGCGGTGACAGGTCGAGGATGCTCAGGCGGCGGTGCGCCAAAGCGATGCCGGCGCTGGCGTCGACCCAGGTGCCGCCGTCATCCGGCCCGCGGTGGTGCAGCGCCTGCCCCATGGCCAGCGCCTGCGCCTGCAGCACCTCGGCCGGCGACTGCGCCGCCGGCAACAACATTCCCGCCAATCCACACATGCATCAGGGTTCCTGCGCCAGGTCGAGGGCGGCGCCAATCACCGCATTGTCGCTTGGAAGGCCGAACATTGCTGCACCCGCCAGCGGCGTGTAGGTATCAGCGCCGCAGACCCGCCGCAGCGGCAGGTGGCCATGCCCGGCCTCGACCAGAGCGGTGACCACCCCCTCGCCCACCCCGCCGCTGTGGCGGCCCTCGTCCAGCACCAGCACCCGCCGCGCGCTGGCGGCCTGGGCGGCGATGAAACCGGCGTCCAGCGGCACCAGCCAGCGCAGGTCCACCACCCGTACCTGCCAACCGGTCTGCGCCTGGATGGCCGGCACCACGCGCAGCGCCATCGGTACGCCGTTGCCGTAGGTGAAGACCACCAGATCGTCCGCATCAGGCGCGTAGACCCGGCCCTCGCCCAGCACCAGCGCCTGCCCCGGCGCCGGGTAGTCGAACAGCCACTGGCCATCACCGGGCGCGTGCAGGTCCTTGCTCATGTACAGCGCGATCGGCTCGAGGAACACCGCCACCCGGCCATCCACCCGGGCCAGCGCCGCCAGCGTGCGCAGCATCATCACCGCATCGTCGCCGCGCGACGGGCAACCCACCACCAGGCCGGGGATGTCGCGCAGCGCGGTGATCGAGTTGTCGTTGTGGAAATGGCCACCGAAACCCTTCTGGTAGCCCAGCCCGGCCACCCGCACCAGCATCGGGTTGCGGAACTGGTCGTTGGAGAAGAACTGCAGCGAACAGGCCTCGCCGCGCAGCTGGTCGATGGCATTGTGCAGGTAGGCCAGGTACTGGATTTCCGGTATCGGCAGCAGGCCCATGTTGGCCAGGCCCTGGGCCATGCCCAGGATCATCGTCTCGTCCAGCAGGGTGTTGAACACCCGGCGCGGCCCGAAGCGGCGCAGCAGGTCCTTGGTGACCGTGTAGACGCCGCCCTTCTGCGCCACGTCCTCGCCGAACAGCAACGCCTGCGGGTACTTGCACAGCAGTTCCTGCAGGCCGTGGTTGATCTGCACGGCCAGGTGGCGCGGCGGCTGCCGTTCCGGCAACGCGTCAGCCCCACCGTACAGCGCCTCGCGTGCTTCGGCCGGCACCGCGCGCTCGGCTTCGGCCATCACTGCCGCCGGCGTGTAGGGCGCCAGCGGCGCAACCACTTCATCCAGCGACTGCAGCTTGGGCCGGCCTTCGGCATCGGAGGCGGCCGACAGGCAGCGCGCACGCAGCGTTTCGTAGGCGGCCTCGATGCCGGCAGCATCCATCCAGCCTGATTCCAGCGCGATCTGTGCCGACCGCAGCAGCGGGTCCTGTGCCTCGGCCGCGCAGAGGTCAGCCAGCGCGCGCCATTCCACTTCGAAATCGGTGCCGGCATGGCCCATCAGCCGCGTGGTGCGCAGGTGCAGGAAGGTCGGCCGGCGGGTACGCCGGCAATGCTCGACCGCCGCCTGTACCTGGGCATGTCCCGCCGCCAGGTCCAGGCCATCGGCGTAGTAGTAGTCCAGCCCCGGCTGGCGGCTGAAGCGTTCGGCGATCCAGCCTTCCGGGGTCTTCACCGAAATGCCCAGGCCGTTGTCCTCGCAGACGAACAGGATCGGTGCGGGCAGCTTCTGGTAGGCCGACCACATCGCGGTGTTGAAGGCGGTCTGCGCCGTCGCGTGGTTGGCTGAGGCATCGCCAAAGGAACACAGCACGATGCTGTCGGCGGGGATCGGCAGCGGCTGGCCCAGGCGCTTGCCGCTCTCTATGGCCAGCGCGGTGCCCAGCGCCTTGGGCAGGTGCGAGGCGATGGTCGAGGTCTGCGGCAGCACCCACAGCGGGCGGCTGCCCCACACCTTGTGGCGGCCACCGCTGGCCGGGTCGTCGGCACTGGCGGCAAAGGACAGTGCGGCATCGCGCAACGGGTCCAGGCCCGGCACCTGGCGCGCGCGCTCGGCCATGAACGCACCGGAACGATAGTGCAGAAAGGCCGGATCGGTATGCCGGCAGGCGCGCGCCAGCAGCGCGTTGCCTTCGTGGCCGGATGAACCGATGGTGTAGAAGACCTTGTTCTGCAACCGCAGCACGCGCGCCATCAGGTCCAGCTGGCGGCTGGCCATCTGCGAATCGAACAACTCGGCGAACGCCGCTGCGGTGAGCGTGCTGCCCGGCAGGATCGGCGCATCCGGGGCCGGCTTCGGCCGTGGCAGCCCGCGCCAACCACGCAGCGCCTCGAGGAAATTGACGTCGCACACTTCGGCGCGGTTGAGCGCGCGCATGCGCGCGGGAATCGGATCGGGAACCACAGCGAACATCGAACACCCTCCGTGTCGTTGTTGCGTTCCGCCGGGCGCGGCCCGGCGCTACCGTACCGGGTTCGACGCTACGCGCGGCCGTCCAGGCGTGCGCGAACCTCGGCGGTCACCGCCGGCATCGCCACGAAACGTGGCTGCTCGCGCACCCGCTGCAACCAGGCGCGCACTTCGGCGAACGGCTGCAGGTCGATGCCACCGTCGGCGGCAACATCGGTGTAGGCGAACAGCGCGATATCGGCGATGCCGTACTCGTTGCCGGTGAACCACTGCGCCTGCCGCAGGTGCTGCTCCATCACCGCCAGCGCCGTGTCCGCGCGCTCGTGCAGGCGCGGCAGTTCAGCCCGGCGCGGCGAATCGGCATCGGTCCAGCCACGGATGAAGCGCGCCACGGCCACGCAGGGCTCGTGGCTGTACTGCTCGAAGAACATCCAGCTCAGCGCCTGCGCCCGTTCCCAGCCATCGGTGGGCAGGTAGGGCGTGCCTTCGGCCAGCCAGAACAGGATCGCGTTGGATTCGGTCAGCACGCGGCCATCGTCGCGCACGATCAGCGGCACTTTCGCATTCGGGTTGAGCGCGAGGAATTCGGGCGAGTGGGTCTGCCCATGCGCGCTGTCCACTTCCACCCAGCGGTAGCGGCTGCCGAGCTGCTCCAGCAGCATCCGCACCTTGTGGCAGTTGCCCGACACCGACATGCCGTGCACCGTCAACGGAACGCGCTCTTCCACCATTGCCTGCTCCAGGACATCCCGGCCGACGGCCGGCTGCCCGCAGTCTGGCAAGCACGCCGGCCGATGCCAAGCGCGGGTGCAGCATCAACGCGTGCGCTGCCGCCACTGCGCGCGCGACTGCCCCCAGATCTCCAGCGGCCCGCCTTCGTAGGGTGGCGGCAACCGGCCCATGCGCAGCAGGCCGCTGCCCAGCTTGCGCGCCACCGCCTTGGACTTCTCGTTGTCCTCGGCGATGGTGTGGATGACCTCGTCCCAGCCCTGCGTGTCGAACGCCCAGTCAATGGCGGCGACGGCGGCCTCGGGGGCGTAGCCGCGCCCCCAGCTGGCGCGGCGGATGCTCCAGCCGACCTCGGGACCGGGCCAGCCCAGGGGTTGCCACGGGCCCATGCGGCCGACCCATTCGCCGCTGGCCTTCTCGATGACGCTGAACATGGAGACGCCGAACAGCTGCCAGGCGCCGGCCAGGCTGCAGAAGCTGCGCCAGGCCACCGAAGGCAGCTGCACGCCGCCCAGGCTGCGCATCACCTCTTCATCGGCACAGAAGGCCAGGTAGGGCTCCAGGTCCTGGGCCTGCGGCGGGCGCAGGATCAGCCGCTCGGTTTCGATGCGCAGGTCGAAGATGCTCATGCAGGCTCCGTCATATGCCGTGGCCGGCCATCATCGCCGATCCGGGCGCGATGCCGATGCCCGCAAACGGAACAGGCCGGCAAAAGCCGGCCTGTCCGATGGACGCTGCAGCAGAAACGTTACTGGCGGTTGGCCGCCGCTTCGCCGGCCGCTGCGGTCTGGGTGACCAGCTGGCCATCCACCACCGGCAGGCGGTCGCTGGCCGGCTTGTTGTCCATGCGCACGGTCTTCTCGGCGCCATCGTAGCGGTAGGTCACGTTGTAGCCCTTGACCACATCGTTGGTGCCCATGGCGATGCGCGTGCCCGGCTTGCTGGCCATGCGCATGGTGCCGGTGGTGCCGTCTTCGTTGCGGTAGGTCACGTTGTAACCGGTGACGCGGCTCGACTCGGAGGTCGCCGTTTCAGTGTGGCACTGGCGTTCGGTGCGGTTGACCACGCGGCCACCGACATGGCGCTTGTCCACCTGGTTGCCGATGAAGCCACCGGCCACGGCGCCCGCTGCAGTGGCCGCCTTTTTGCCGTTGCCGCCACCGACCTGGTTGCCGAGCAGGCCGCCGACCACGGCGCCCACCACGGTGCCACCCACGTTGCCATCACGCTCGGGCAGGCGCTCCTGCACCACCACGTCCTGGCACACCTCATGCGGGGTCTGGGTGGTGGACGTCTCGCGCACCGGCTCGGTGCCGATGACCGTCGCATAGGCCTTCTGCTTTTCGGTGAGCGGGTCGACCTTCAGCACATCGGCGTATTCCAGGCCGCGCGGTGCAGTGGCATCGACCGCGTCGCCGCGCGCGCCATCATCGGCAGCGCTGCCATCGACCAGGCGCGACTCGGAAGGATTGGCGGCGCCCAGCGAATCCGGGGCCTTGTCACCACTCTTCATGAAGGCGGCGGTTGCGATGCCACCCACCAGCAGCGCGCCCGCTGCGACCAGGACAGTTGTAGTTGTGCTTTTCATGACCTGCTCCTTGCGGACCGTCCGCAACGTTCTCGATGCAGATTGCAGCATGGCCTGCCTGAACGGAATCTCCACAATTCCTGCTCATGGCCGTAACCCATTCAGCATCGGGAAATGCAGGGCCCGTGGTAGCGTTTGCACCTCGCCCACGTGGAGCCCGCCATGGCCAACCCGATGCTGCTGCCGGTCCTGCAATGGGCACGCCGGCTGCGCTACCCCACCCTGTTCAAGCTGACCGCCGGCCTGTTCGCGTTGACGCTGTTCATCCCCGACCCCATCCCGTTCGTGGACGAACTGGTGCTGGGCCTGGGCACCCTGCTGCTGGCCAACTGGAAGAACCGCAGCGCGGCGACGCCACCGCCGCTGGAACAGCGTTGAACATGCTGGTCGACAGCCATTGCCATCTGGATGCCAGCGAGTTCGACCCTGACCGCACGGCGGTGATCGAGCGCGCCCGCGCGGCCGGCGTGCAGGCCCAGGTGGTGCCGGCGGTGACCGCCGCCAGCTGGCCGAAGCTGCGCGAGGTCTGCCAGCAGGCGCCGGGGCTGTACCCGGCGTACGGCCTGCACCCGATGTTCCTGGCCGAGCACCGCCCCGGGCACCTGGACCAGCTGCACGACTGGATCGAGCGCGAGCGTCCGTGCGCGATCGGCGAGTGCGGCCTGGATTTCTTCGTCGACGGGCTGGACGCGCAGGCGCAGCAGGACTATTTCATCGGCCAGTTGAAGCTGGCCCGCGACTTCGACCTGCCGGTGATCGTGCACGCGCGCCGCGCGGTGGATGCGGTGATCGCCGCGATCCGTCGCATCGGCGGCCTGCGTGGCGTGGTGCACAGCTTCCCCGGCAGCCCGGAGCAGGCTGCACAGCTGGACAAGCTGGGCTTCCTGCTCGGCCTGGGCGGGCCACTGACCTACGAACGCGCGCAGCGCCTGCAGCGGCTCGTGCGGGAAATGCCGCTGCAGCAGCTGCTGCTGGAAACCGACGCACCGGACCAGCCCGACGCCGGCATCCGTGGCGAGCGCAATGAACCGGCCCGGCTGTCGGTGATCGCCCGCCACGTGGCCGCACTGCGCGGCACGGATGTGGAAACCGTGGCGCAGGCCACCAGCGAGAACGCCCGGCGGCTGTTCGCGCTGCCTGCCACACAAGGGTAGTGCCGGCCGGCAGCCTCATGAACGACGGACACATCGCCTGGATGCCGGCCAGCGGCCGGCACTACCAGCGCATCAGCCTGTCCGCCGCGCCAGGATCCCGCCCTGACCTGCGGTAGTGCCGGCCGCTGGCCGGCAGCCTCATGAACGATGGACACATCGCCTGGATGCCGGCCAGCGGCCGGCACTACCAGCGCATCAGCCCATCCGCTGCGCCAGGATCCCGCCGTGCCCTTTGATCGCCTGGATGCCGGCCAGCGGCCGGCACTACCAGCGCATCAGCCCGTCCGCTGCGCCAGGATCCCGCCGTGCCCTGCGGTAGTGCCGGCCGCTGGCCGGCAGCCGCCTCACGCGTCTGCGTGGGTCTCGGCGGCTTCGGCCTTCACCTTCTTCGGCTCCAGCAGCATTTCCAGCGCCTTGCCGACTGCAGCGAAGGCGAACGCGCCGGTGATATGCGTGGCCGCACCCAGCCCGGCACCGCAATCCAGCTTCAGCGCGGCATCGGCGCCCAGGTTCGGCCGCAGGCCGCAGACGCTGCCATCGGCCTGCGGGTACTTCACGTTTTCCAGCGAGTACACCGCCGGCACGCCGAAGTAGCGCTTGGCGTTCTTCGGGAAGTTGAACTCGCTGCGCAGCTTCTTGCGGATCAGCGCCAGCATTGCGTCGTGCTCGGTACGCGAGACATCGCGGATGCGCACCAGGGTCGGGTCGGTACGCCCGCCGGCGGCGCCCACGGTCAGCAGCGGCAGCTTGCGGCGGCGGCACCAGGCGATGGTTTCCACCTTCACCCGGAAGCTGTCGCAGGCGTCGATGACCAGGTCGAAACCACGGTCCAGCAGTTCGGCCATGTTGCCGGTGGTGAGGAACGCCTGCACCGCATCGACCTCGATCTGCGGATTGATCGCGCGGCAGCGCTCGGCCATCGCCTCGGATTTGTTGCGGCCGTAGTTGCCTTCCATCGCCGGCAGCTGCCGGTTGGTGTTGGACACGCAGATGTCATCGGCGTCGATCAGGGTCAGGTGGCCGAC